>JACCDP010183743.1_pt1 | contig 19508 bp, 18 predicted proteins | sample 7445841 | NCBI WGS metagenome assembly JACCDP01 (sample SAMN15323441, study PRJNA562643) | freshwater metagenome | isolation source: river surface water | place: USA:Blue River Watershed | collected 2017-08-17
TTAGCAGCGCCATTTAAGGTGGTGTCACCGGCTATTGAAATAGTAACCACTAAAGGCAATGGTGATTTATAGGTTTTCAGGCGGGCAATACCCCAGGTACGTTGGGTGCCGTCATCAAAAGTAATGGCCATACTTCCGCGAACTTTATGAATAACGGTAGCACCAGTTAATACATCTTTAACCAGGCCTCCATTCACATTAGTAATGGATTTGCTGCCATTGATAACAATGGATTTACCTGATGCAACATGATGAATTTTGTAATTGGTAAAGGTGATGGAAACCACGGCCCCTGCTTTTTTCCAGCGCATGCCGGCGGCGTAATTAATAAGCTGTGCTTTGATAGATCCTGAGCGGATACGCCCCAGACAATCGGTAGTTCCATCGTAATTAATAGTAACAATTCCCTGTGATTTTAGGCTGGTGTCAACTGTAGCACCACAAATGGTAGCATTAATTTGTTCGGTTTTTCCTGTATATGCACCGGAAAGACCCAGAGCAGTATTTACATCATCTAAGGCAAGTTCAGATTCTGAATCTGTTTTGGAATCATCAGAAGCCTTTTGATTTTGTGAAGCACTATCATCTACTTCTACATTCGGGTTTTCTTCAATTTTCTTTTCTTTTTTACAAGAGTAAAGTGTTAATGCACCTGCAACAACTAATAACAGGGCGGTTTTACTGATTTTTTTCATGGTTGTGGATTTTATAAATTTATTAATTTTCGTTCTTATTGGTAAGATATCTTTTCCTGAAAAAGGTTTAATGAAGTTAAAAGATTTTTTAAAAAACCTAAAAAATTTTCGGTAAGCAACGACGAAAGGTAGATATATTAGGGTGTTTGACAGTGGACTGCCCTTTTTTTGCGATAGTGAAACGGGGAAAATGAAAATAAACTGCCTACTCTTTTCCTTCCAGGCTGATGTTTTCATCGCCATATTTGTACGGAACGTAAGAAAAAATAAATTGAAGCATTTCTTCGCGCGTACTCATGCTTTCATTTCCTTCTCCCTCACTTACTGTTTGCGGAGGATGAAAAGGATTAAAGGGATTTGCAGCTGTATTATCATAAGTAGCAAAAACATGTATGGTTGAACCAGCAGGTATTTTCAGCATTTTTTTAAAAGTATAATAGTATTGCCAGCGAAAGTCCCATTTATTTATTCGTATTAAAGGTATAGTGTCGTTGTGGCTGGTGAGAGCGTAGGCGAGAAAACTTTTACCAAGTAAATGCATGTGTGGATTCACAGACAACAAAGAAATATCCTGAGGACAGGTCCATTGACAATGAAAAGTTTTGATAGTATTTGCCGGGATAATGAGGGGTGGGTCGACAGGAGAAACTCCAAATGTGCCCAGCTGTAATTCGCGCAAAGGTCGTTTGGGTGGCCTGGGTGAATAGTAAATACGGATGGTGGAAGAATCAGTAACATCAATAGCGGAAGGTCCGTAGTGAATATTTTTGATCAGGATGACACCGTCTTTTTTTAATACATAACCACCAACCTCATCCGGGTAGCCGGGAGGCGTATAGCCTGGCAGGTAATAAACTGTGTTGGGAGTGAGTGGAGGAAATTCATCAGGATGGTCTGTATAAGATAGCTGCATCTGGCGGAAAGAACTTTTAAAATCGTGCCTTTCATCGGGCATAATACATTCACCAGAATAATAATTAAATTTTCGGGCAGCATCATAAGAGAGTAAATGCCCGTTTACATGATGGATCAGTTTACGCTGATGCGGAACAAATTCAATGATTTTGGCAAAGGTATCTTTTGGCAGGGTATAGGGGAATTTTAAGGTAAGGAAGTGATCTGTACCATCGCCTTTTAGTTGCACAGGATGCTGTAAACGAAGCACCAGATCAGGTTGTCGGTTGAGGGTACCAGAATAGAAAGATGGCAGGGGAGGTAGTTTACCGGTGTCGCCGGCTGCTTTTCCTTCATCAACCCATTTTTTAATCAGTAATATTTCTGTTTCGCTTAACATGCGTTCCCCTATAAAATGTGAATAGGCTGGATCTGCAGGCCATGGAGGCATAAAGCGGGTAGAGGTAACAAATTTTATTTTATTGGCATTCGCAAAGGCATCCTGATAGCTGAGTAAAGAAAAACCTCCCGCTTCCCCGGGCCTGTGGCAAACACTACACTGGTTAAAGAGAATTGGCGCAATATGTTCTGCAAAGGTTACTTGCTGAGGAAGAGCTATTTTACTGGCGGTTTCAGAATGGCCGGTATCCTTACAGGAGATGAGTGTAATTAATAAGGCAAGCATGAACAACACAGACCATATGTATTTCTGTGTAGTCATATTACTCCTGAACGTACACTCTTTTAACCCGGGTAGAAATTCCGGTAAGTATTTCATAAGGTATGGTATGCGCACATTCAGCGAGTTCCAGGAGCTGATCTGCTGATTCAAAAATCAGTACTTCGTCCCCTTCAGTACAGGTAATATCACTGATATCCAGCATACACATGTCCATGCAAACATTACCGATGGTGTTTACCTTTTTGCCAGTTATATACATACAGCCATTTCCATTTCCCAGACTCCTCGAAAAACCGTCTGCATAACCTATGGGCACTGTAGCTATACGCAGGGTTTTATCTACCCTGCTATTCCGGTTATACCCAATGCTCTCTCCCTGAGAAACAGTTTTTATCTGACTGATGGTGGTTTTAAGGCAATTCACCGGCGCTAACATTTTCTGTTCTTGTTTATCTACACCTATGCCATACATGCCAATTCCTAAACGAACCATATCTAAATGAGCATTGGGAAAACGACTAATAGCCCCGGAATTACAAATGTGCTTCAGGAATGGATAAGGAGTAGCCAGTGAAATAGTTTCGCAGATATCAAGGAAATCAGAAAGTTGTTTTCGGGTAAAGTCATCGTGCAGCGGATTATCGCTGGCAGCAAGATGAGAAAAAACTGAACATACTTTTAGCCGGGAAAACGATGTTTTTAGTACTGTTAACAGAGCCTGAATATCAGCCTTTTCAAACCCGAGCCGGCGCATGCCGGTATCTATTTTCAGGTGAACAGGAAAAGAAGTCATACCCAGTTTTTCAATAAAAAGATAAAACGAGTGCAGAATGCGAAAGGAAAAGAGCTCAGGCTCTAAGCGGTAATTCACCATGTCTTCAAAAGATTGCTCCTCGGGACTCATCACCATAATGGGTAAACTAATGCCTGCTTTCCGCAGCTCAACACCTTCATCGGCGTAGGCTACGGCAAGGTAATCAACTTGCTGATGCTGCAAACAGGTAGCAATTTCCTGGCCGCTTCCATACGAGGAAGCTTTTACCATAGCCATTACTTTAGTCCCTGCTTTTAATAAACTTTTATAGTAATTAAGATTATGAATTAAGTGATTAAGGTTAATCTCCAGCACGGTGTCGTGACTTTTCTGCTGCAGAAGTGAATTGATTTGTTCAAACTCAAAATCACGTGCGCCTTTCAGCAACACTGAACGGTTGGTGAAACACCGGGCTTGCAACCCATAAAATTTTTTAAGGAACTGCGCAGTAGTGGGGAAAAAATAGTTTTCTGTTTTGAAATAATGGGCATGCGCCATAATTCCAGTTCCAATACCAATTAAAGTGGTGATGCCCTTACTGTGTATAAGCTCCGCTACCTTGTGATAAAGCTCCTGAAGGTTTTGCCCAGTCTGGAGAATATCCGACAGCACCAACGTTTTTTGGGTATATTGTTTTTGCTGGTTGAGAAAATCGAGAGCAATGCTTAAAGAAGCCAGGTCGTTGTTATAGCTGTCATTAATCACCAAACAATTATGTGTGCCCTGTTTCATTTCCATACGCATAGCAACCGGGAACAAAAACTTCATGCGATAGGTAATTTGCTCCAGAGGTATTTTCAAATAGAGCAGGCAGGCTAAACAGTGTATAGCATTTTCAATAGCAGCAGCATCGGTAAAAGGAATTTGCATAGAAAATTCATTTTGCTGGTAGCTGGCCTGGATGCTGCTGATGTTTTTTTCTATGTGGATGGAAGCTATAAACAGGCTTACATTCTGGTGAATGAAAGACCAGGAAAAAGTGTTTCTGTGCTTCAGCAATTCATGAACTTCTTCCTGGTCGCGGTTATAAATAATGACAGAGCATCCTTCAAATAATTTTAACTTTTCAAGCAATTTCTCATTACGGTTTACAAAGCCTTCATCATGTGCAGTACCAATGTTGGTAAGTATACCAATTTCGGGTTCAATGATTTTTTTAAGCAATTCCATTTCACCCTTTTTCGAAATGCCAGCTTCAAATATTCCTAAGGTGTGTTCTTTACTGAGTTGCCATACAGAAAGCGGAACGCCTATTTGTGAATTGTAACTTTTGGGGCTACGGCAAATGAAATAGTCGTCTTTTAACAGTTGATACAACCATTCTTTTACTATTGTTTTTCCGTTGCTACCCGTGATGCCGATAACAGGAAGCTGGAATTTTTTACGGTGATGGGCGCAAAGTTGTTGAAAGGCAGTAACGGTATTTTCAACAGAGATAAAGCAGGCCTGAGGATATAAAAAGTAATTAACGGCTTCGCTAACGAGAAAGCTCCTCACTCCCTGATGATAAAGTTCTGCAATGTACTGATGGCCATTATGCCTCACACCTTTAATAGCTACAAAAAGCGAACTGGCTGCCTGAACTAAGTTTCGGCTATCGGTTTGTATATACTCAATCCCATGTTGCTCCGGGCCTAGGCATTTTACCTGGAGCAGTTCAGCAATTTCAGTAGTAGAGTATTTCATGGTAAAGGAGATTCACAACAAAAATACTATAAGAATTTGAAATGAGCCATAAGCCTTGTGTACTTGCATACCCCAATGAACTTTAAGCGAATTCTATGTTTTAGTATACTCTGCATAAGAAAAACAGAAAGATTAATACTGTAATTACTTATAAAAAGCTGGTTTATGGGGTTCAATGATATATCCAACCTATAGCGTTCCTTTTAAAAGAAGAACAAGTGGCTTTCTAAAGAGTATTGAGGATAAAAAGGGGAATGAGGGAAAAGAAGGAACAGCTTTTGCGCCAAAAATATTGGAGATACAGAAAATGCATGTTTTCTAAAGGTGTTAACTGTAATTTTTTCCGAAACTTGCCAAATAAGCGTAATTTTATCGGGCTAAATACATTCTTTAAACCAAACACTCATGCAAAAATTAACCATTAAAAATCATGTTTCGCAACAGATAAAAGAGTTGAAGGAATTTTTTGACGGGGTTCCTGAGCAGGATCATTTAAGTGCAGAAGAATGTGAATTGTTGCTGGAGCAATTAAATGTACTGGTAAGAAACATGTCGGTATATGCCCATTTCATTAATCAGGATGAAGAGCTTGCAGATCAGGGAAAGAGTGTAATAGAAAAAATAAATACACTGGGTGCGAAAAATCAAAAGATAAGTGAAGAGATTGCAAAGAAATTAGAAGCTCCGGAACTTAAAACAACTGGCAGAGCTATAATAGAGCCCGTTATACCTGCAGTTACTGAGGTTGAGGATTCGAAGGCTGAAATAACAGGCAGAGCCATAACAGAGCCTGTTATACCTGCAGTTCAGAAACAGGAAGTTGAAATATCAGGCAAAACTATAACGGAAACTGTTAAATCAGTAGTTACTGCAGCTCCCGAACCAGAAATTAAAAACAGCCCAATTACCACAGCCAAAGTGGCTAACAACAAAAACATGGAGGTAGGGCTTAATGATAAGTTCAGGTTTATTCAGGAGTTGTTCAGAAAACAACAGGATAAATACATAGAAGTAATTCAGCAAATAAACAGCCTGGAAACATGGCAGGAAGCGAGAAATTATATAGACCTGCAAGCCAGAATTTACAACTGGAAAGAAGAGGATCAATTAGTAAAGACATTTTATAAACTGGCAGAAAAACGATTTGTTTAATAATTATGAGAAGATTGTTATTTATCATGCTGTGTTATGCATTCAGTGCCCATTCGCAAGACAGCTTATTTACCCGGGAGGTCTTAAAAACCCTTACTTCTGCTGAATATGCGGGAAGAGGTTATGTAAAGGATGGATCTCACAAAACAGCAGAGTATCTTGCCGCTCAATTCCGCCAGGTTGCACTAAGTCCTATGTCGGGAAAAAGTTATTTTCAAAAATTCAAAACCCCCATCAACACTTTTCCTGCAGCTATGCAGGTTAAAATTAACAACCAGGAACTAAAGGCAGGCATCCAGTTTATTGTATCGCCTGAAAGCAAAACAGCGAAAGGAAAATATACCCTCATAAAAACAGACAGCATTACCTATGAAGCTATTGATGGAAAGAACATTATTGTTCAGTTAAAGAAAAAACTAACCTGGGGAGCCAGCACTCAGCAAGCTGACTACACGGCCATAGAGTTGTTAAAGGATTCCGTTCCTTTTCCTCCCGGAACTATAGAACTCAGCATCCAGAGCGAGTGGATTAAAAAGTATAAACTGGCGAATGTATGCGGGTACATTAAAGGCACTCAGTTCCCGGATTCTTTCTTGTTATTTACTGCTCATTACGATCATTTGGGTCACATGGGCGAGACGGTCTATTTTCCAGGCGCAAACGATAATGCCAGTGGTATTGCTACCCTGCTTAACCTGATGCGTTACTTTAAAGATCATCCCCCGGCTTATTCTATTGCTTTCATCGCTTTTGCCGCAGAAGAGGCAGGACTTATCGGATCTGAATATTTTGTAAAACACCCATTGATTCCATTGAAGAACATAAAGTTTTTAATTAACCTCGACCTGCTGGGAACCGGTGATGAGGGCATTACAGTGGTGAATGCAACAGAATACAAAAAGGCATTCGAGCAATTGAAAGAAATAAACTACGGGCAACATTTGTTAAGTCAGGTAAAACCCAGAGGAAAGGCGCGTAATAGTGATCATTACTGGTTTACGGAAGCAGGGGTGCCAGGTTTTTTTATTTACACCATGGGTGGCATAAAAGCGTATCATGATATTTATGATGTGGAGAAGACACTGCCGCTCACCAAACATAAAGAAGTGATAAAATTACTGACGTTGTTTGCAGAACGTCAAATGCAGCAAAATAAATGACAAAACTATACCTGATACCAACCCCCATAGGTAACCTCGAGGATATTACACTGAGAGCCATAAGGCTTTTGAAGGAAGTTGACATTATATTGGCTGAAGATACCCGCACCACTTCTTTTTTACTGAAACACCTGGAGATTGTAAAACCCCTTCGCTCCTACCATCAGCACAATGAACATAAAATTGTGGGTGAAATTGTAGAGCAGCTAAATGCGGGAAAAAAAATTGCTTTAGTGAGTGATGCAGGTACTCCCGGTATTTCTGATCCCGGATTTTTGCTGGTAAGAGAATGTATAAAAGCTGGAGTTGAAGTAGAATGCCTTCCGGGTGCCACCGCTTTTGTGCCAGCATTAGTAAATAGCGGACTACCCTGTGACACGTTTGTGTTTGTAGGATTTTTGCCACAGAAAAAAGGAAGACACAGCAGGCTAACTGAACTGAAGGAAGAAAAAAGAACAATGATTTTTTATGAATCTCCTTTTCGCCTGGTAAAGGCGCTTCAGGAAATGATCGAGTATTTTGGCCATGACAGAATAGCGAGTGTTTCAAGGGAATTGAGTAAATTGTATGAAGAAAACAAAAGGGGTTCGCTGGAAGAATTGACCAACTATTTTTCTGAAAAAACGGTAAAAGGAGAAATCGTGATGGTTGTATCGGGTAGAGAAGAATAAGCAGAAAACTAAATGACCCAGAGCTAATATGGGAAAAGTTAAAAGAAAAAGAACAAACCATGATCCTGGCCACCCCGGGGAAGAATTACATTATAAAGGTGAGGACCGGCACGAACGTGTGAAGCTGACCCTGATTGAGTTCAATGAAAACGAATTTTTTGAGCAGCACTTTTACGACCTGTCGGAATGTTTGAATCATGTTCGGGGAGACATGGTAAAGTGGTTGAACGTGGATGGAATACATAAAATTGAATTAATAGAGGCTATAGGGAAAAAATACCATATACACCCATTAACGCTGGAAGACATTGTGCATACGGATCAGCGGCCCAAGTTTGAAGATTATGACAACTATGTGGTGGCCATGATGAAAATGATTTACTTCGACAATCATATACAAAGTGAACAATTAAGTATATTGTTATTTCCCGACCTGGTCATCTCCTTTCAGGAACCACAGGGAGGTGATGCCTTTGATCTTATACGCAAACGGTTGAGAGAAGGAAAAGGCCGCATCAGAAAAATGCATGCCGATTACTTAGCCTATGCTCTTATTGATGCGGTGGTAGACAGTTATTTTTTTACCCTTGAAAAAATCGGAGAGAAAATAGAACTTCTCGATGAGGAAATCATGAATGACCACCAGCGCTTAGCCAGCCTTAAGTTACATGACCTGAAAAGAGAAATGATCTACCTCCGGAAGCAAATATGGCCTATGAGGGAAATGGTTAATAACATGATGCGTTCAGAAACCACCCTTATCGATTCGAGTACCGATGTTTTTTTAAGAGACTTGCACGATCATATCGTGAGAATTATTGATAGCATTGAATCATACCGCGAGATGCTGGCAGGAATTATGGATATATACCTGAGCAATAATGCCAATAAGTTAAACGAGGTAATGAAGGCGCTCACCGTTATTTCAGCTATTTTTATTCCTGTAACCTTTATAGCGGGGGTTTATGGAATGAACTTTAAATATATGCCGGAGCTGGAAACAAAGTATGGTTATTGGATAGCCTGGGGATTAATGTTAACGGTGATGATAGGTATGGGCATTTATTTTAAACGAAAAAAGTGGTGGTAAAGCAATGCTACTATAATACCTGAGTTTACCAAAGATTCATATTCTTTATACTTTGTCGATGACACTTAAACTCCGATACATTTTTGGCGCAGGAGGCTTCTGTTAGTATTACTTCATGAGGTGTTAAGGGATAAAATTTAGTTTAGTGAATTATTTGCTCTCCTTTTTTTCTGGCAATTCATGGAAAGTGTTTTTTTTCCTGGCCATGATCAGGAAAATTATTCCTGTAATGATAAAAGGAATACTTAAGATCTGACCCATATTAATAGGAAGCCCGGCTTCCCAACCTTCCTGAGGTATTTTGAAAAACTCAACAATAAACCTTTCTGTAAAAAGTAAAACGCAAAATAAACCAAAGAAGCTTCCTTTGGTAAACTGTTGACGTTTGGTTTTCCATAACCAAAACAAAAGCAAGAATAAAAAAAGGCAAAATACGGCTTCATATACCTGGGCAGGGTGTCTGGCCGGAATGGCAATTCCTTCATGAGCCAAACGTAACTGATCATCATAGTTACGCATGAACTGTACTCCCCAGGGAACCGTAGTTTCATTACCAACAATTTCTGAATTAGCCAGATTCCCTAAACGTATGAGCATTCCGGATAAGGGTACAACCAGAATAATCCTGTCAAAAATCCACAACCAGCTCTCTTTTGTTTTACGGCAATACAACCACATAGCGGTGATTATCCCAATTGCCCCGCCATGACTGGCTAATCCTCCTTCCCATACCTTAAGCAGATCCAGCGGATGGGTGAGGTAATAAACAGGATCATAAAACAGGCAATGCCCCAGCCGCGCACCAACAATAGTTCCGGTAATAATGTATAAGGTTAAAATATCCAGCTGCTCCTGAGAACGGTTTTCGGCTTTATACACTTTATTCATTATATAATGACTAAATACAAAAGCCAAAGCAAAGAATAAACCATACCACCTTATTTCCCTGTCAATACCAGGAACAGTAAACATAACAGGATCAAAATCCCAAACCATGGTAAGTAATGAATACATAATAAAAAATTGCGTACAAAAATAGTAAATAAAACCAGCCTGCATCCATACTTGTAGTCAGCAGCTGGCACACTCATTCATAAAAATCATTAAAACTATATTATTGTGTTGAATAATTGTATTTTTGCCCCAAAGCAAAATAAGCAAATGGCCGATAACCTTATAGTGGAAGGAAATACAAAGGAAGAAAAATACACCTCACTTTTACCTCAAATCAGATCATTGGTGGAAGGAGAAAAAGATGGTATTGCTAACTTAGGGAACATTTGTTCAGCATTAAAATACGGAATGGGCTTTTATTGGGTGGGCTTTTATCTGGTAAAGGAAAGTGAACTCGTCTTAGGACCTTTTCAGGGAACAATTGCCTGTACCCGTATTGCTTTTGGCAAAGGGGTATGTGGTAGCAGCTGGCAAAGAAAAAATACAATTATTGTAGATGACGTTGATCAGTTTCCAGGACACATTGCCTGTAGCTCTGCCTCCAAATCTGAAATAGTACTGCCAGTATTTAATGCAGCAAAAGAGGTGGTGGCTGTTTTGGATATCGATGATAATAATTATGCTACGTTTGATAAAACCGATGAAAAATACCTTTTGGAAATTGTTGCAATTGTTGAACAGTATATATAATATATGCAGAGGGCGAAAACAGGCTAGGGGCATATTTTTGATGCTGATAGTCGCCTTATTGATGACTTCCTGTGCACAAATGGTTCCGCTAACCGGAGGCCAACAGGATACTCAACCACCACGCCTCATAAAAAGTTCTCCGGAGAATAAATCTACTTCTTTTCAGGCTAAGGAGTTTCAATTGGAGTTTGATGAATACATTCAGCTGTCGGATATCATGAGCCAGTTAATTATTACCCCGCGTTTAAAGGAACAACCCATTGTAACCACAAATGGAAAAACACTTACGTTTAAATTTAAAGAAGCCCTGAAAGACTCCACCACCTATTGCATCAATTTCGGCAATGCTATAGCCGATATTCACGAGGGGAATAAACTAAGTAATTTTACTTACTTATTCAGTACAGGTGATAAACTTGATTCGTTAAAACTGGAGGGTCAGTTAACCAATGCCTTTACCCTTGAGCCGGTTAAAGAAGCCTGGGTAATGTTGTATTTAAACAAGTCAGATTCGGTTATCTATAAAGAAAAGCCCGACTATATAGGCAAAACCAACAGCGTGGGAAACTATGAAATAAAAAATATAAAGAAAGGTACATATAAGGTGCTTGCTTTGAAAGATGACAATAAAAATTTTATGTACGACGAGGGGGAGCTAATGGGCTTTACACCAAACCCATTGATAAATATAAAGGAGAACCAACAAGCCAGCATGATGCTGTTCAAGGAGAATCCTGGAAAGGTATACTTGAAAAGCAATTCTCAGCCAAATTACGGCAAAGTACTGTTGGTGTTTAATACAGCGGTTGATACCATCAGGGGCATTGAAGTCATTAATAAAAGTAAATCCGGAAGGTCCGAACAGGTAAAATGGAACAGCAATACAACTAAGGATACGGTTCAGATATTTTATCAGGATCTGTACACCGATACCTTATTACTGAAAGTATCCTACAACAAAGCGGAGATGGATTCCTGCAACATACAACTGTTGGATAAAGAAGACCTGAAGAAAATGGTAGAAAAAAGAAAAATTAACCTAGAGTACACTTCATCCTGCCAAACAACACAGGTATATCCTTATTATAAGCCGCTCTCTTTTAAATTTAATCGCTCCCTGAAAGAAGTTAATGCTGCAGCAATTCGGTTGAGTACCTCAGGGCAGGAGATACCGCTGGAAACTGTACAAATAAGAATGGTATTGCCCGATAGTGTTTATATAGATTATAAACTAATGCCCGGACTGGAGTATAACCTAAAACTTTTACCTGGAGCATTTACAGATGTGTTAGGAATCAAATCAGATTCAATGACGAGGATGATTAAAACAGCTGATAATGATTACTACTCGAGTCTTACAGTGAATTTAAAAATGCCACAAAAACAACATGGTGTTTTACAATTATACAATAGTAAGGGCCTACTGCAAGCAGAAAAGAAGGTGTATTCGGGTGCCACAGCAGAAACAAATGGGAATAAAATAATTTTTAAATACCTCTTGTCAGATACCTATACGCTTAAATTCATTCAGGATGATGATGACAATGGAAAGTATACATCCGGAAATTATAAAAATAAACTTCAACCCGAAAAGGTATATTACTACCAGCAAGTGCTGAAAGTGTTGGAGAACTGGGAGCTTGAGGTAGAATGGAAACTTTAACTCGAATAGGATGGGTACAGGAAGAGCTAAAGTAAGAGCAGAGAGGAAAGAAAAAGAAGTGAAAATAATCAAGGGAAGAAAAGTGAAATTTTTTTAGTAACAACAAAATAATGAATGAAGAATTCTTCTGAAAAAGCAAATGAGGCTGAAACTATTGTAAAATAAGGATGTTCGAGAGTATCACAGAAATAATAAATAAACAAATGAGTTTCATATTCACATCATACAGAGAAAAAACGTAATTAACATTTTTAACAAAATTGTGTTGATAAAATAATTTTCACTATATTCGTAGACGTTAATAAATTTTATTATTTCGTATTAATAATTTCAAAAAACAAAAACCATGGCAAAAAAAGCAACAGCAAAAAAAGCAGCTCCAAAAAAAGCGGCTAAAAAAGCAGCAAAGAAAGCAGCTCCTAAAAAGGCAGCAAAAAAAGCAGCAAAAAAAGCAGCTAAGAAAAAGTAATAAAAAGTCCCGCTTCAAGCGGGACTTTTTGTTGAATAACCTTTCTTCCTCCAAAAAATAACCTTCTTCTGTTTTCAACACCTCCAATGGATACCAATAACAACACTAAAGCAGCATTAAACCCATCATTCGGTTGGTCTTGATTTTCTGGTCGTTTAACGATTCATGCTATGAATCACAGGCATGAACCCCGGAGCAAGCCCTATACCCAAATCCCGCTCAAAGGAGCGGGGTATTAAGTATTCCGACGCACCTTCGGTGGTCGGGATTGTTCCCTGCCCGCCGCGCCACAGGACTGTTACAAGGGCAGGCGGGGACTAATTCCGCTTACGAGGAAAGTCTCACGAAAAAAAAGTATTGCCCAAAGTTGAAGGATATATAGCGTGCAAAGAAACCAACGGAAGGGATTTACACTAAATTTATGAAGCATGAGCCGTATACCACTTTTAACAGCAATAATATGAATCACAAAAAAGAGATAAACGGAATTGAACAGACTTGACTAAAAAGAAAGAGAATACAACTGTTATTGGCGCTATGAAGTAATGAATACGAATAAAATGTCAGTTGAAAAAAGAGCTTACAGAAAAATGCAACCCATTCTATGACCCTATCCAAATCCTTATTAAATTTAAAACCGGTTTAAGTAACCCGAATATTTACTACATTTAAACAAACACTACACAAATAACACATGAGAATTATTCCAATAACTTTAATTTGCGTCTCGGTTCTGGCAACCTTTAACTTTTGCGGAAGTAAAACACCACCTCAGGACCTCACAGCTCCTCCAGGAATGACATACCTGGATATTAGCAGAACAGGGATGAATGTATATGTGTTAGTTCCCGACTCTTCAGTAGGAAGCTTAGATACCATGATGCAATCCTGGGGTGCTTATGAGATAAAAAGAGGAAAAGATTTTCAAATCTCCATCGAAGAAAATAATGGCGACATTGAAAATGTAAAAAAGGACATTGCCATGGATGAGGTGAATAAATTCAAGAAATACCTGATTGAAGAACCCAATACACTCTTATGGGAGTCGGGCATCGGCGACTTATCCGAATTTCACTTCTATCAGGTGATAAAAGCAGGCAACAGATCTTATGTTATACATGACATAAAAAACGATTTGTTTGGTCAGAAACCTATAGAGAAAATGCTCGAGGCAGCTAAACAGTTAAAAGAATTACATAAAGAAAGCAATTAAGTAATAGGTTATTGATCCGGGAAAAAAAGACAGTAGAAAGCTGTCTTTTTTTATGATTTATTTTGTCAATCAATAAAAATTTCATTAACTTTAATTAACAACAACAGCCCCCTCATATTATTTTTGTATGACAAATGAAATCTATTAAGAGCTTCTTTCTGTTATTATTTACGGGCATAAATCTAATTGCACAAAACCAGTTGAATCCAAAAATGGAAAAAGCAATTAGCAAAAATACTACCAGAGGTTTTTATATCTGTGGGGGTGCATCCTATTCCAGCGTAAACATTCACAGAAATTATAGCCAGAATCCCTATAAATTTGGGTGGAATGCAAGGGTATGCTGGGAACTTGCCGGGAGTATGCGCATAACAGGAGAATATACTTCCATGCCTTTGTTTCAGGTAACACCTACCTGGCTTAATGTAAAAAACAGGGTGGTGGAACTGAATGTGAATTACCTGGCTCGTATTAAAGATCAGAAAGCATTATTTTATACTATATCTGGCATTTATTATCAAAGCTGGAATGGGTTTTATACCGGGCAGGAAGATTTTACCTTGGCGAAAAATGTATTTACTCCTCAACAACAGTACACGAATAAATACCTGGGTGTAAATTTAGGGTTAGGAATTGAAAGAGCTTTCAGGTATGTTCAGGTTTTTGCAGAATTTAAATACCGCTTTAGCGAAACAGATGCCGATAAAGTATTTGGCATTACAGATGCCCTGTACAATGCCGGTGTAAAGATAAAACTACCATCATTAAACAGCATTGGTGAATCACTGGTGAAAAAATACAAATGGTTTTAATGTTGCGTCTAATCAGAAAAGTAATGTATAGGTTTCTGGCAAAGTGGCATCAGGCAATCTTCTTCACCGCCGCTTTAGCAATCGAGGCATCATTTTTATCTAAACAAATCAGGTTCAGGCCAGGTTGTTTTCCTATGGCAATACTTCCCAGGCTTTCTTCTTTCCCTAAAAACAATGCTCCATTGTAACAGGCCCATTGCAATAATTCTGTCAAAGGTATTTCCGGAAAGTGCCTGGAGATTAACTGTAGCTCATTCCAAACAGATAATTGATGGTTGCTGGCTAAACTATCTGTACCAATAGTTACCTTACAATTCATTGTACGAAGCAGGGGAATGGCTGGTAACCTGCCTTCAATATATAAATTGGCATTAGGACATAAGCACCAGAATAATTGGGAACTGAGGCTATTGGCCCATTGAATATCTGCCTTACTACTGAAAGTATTATGTACTAACAGGAGTTTTTCAGTATTAAGAAGATAAGGCAGGTAGGTTTTTAAAGAAGATAAATTACTGCCGTTAAAAAAAGGAAGGGGTAAATTTAAAAACTTGTAAAGAGAAATGAAATCACCGGTTTTGCTATGCATAAATTCATTTTCTGCTTCACTTTCCTGATTATGGATAGCACTACAAGCGTTTGCAGCAGAGTTAAAGTCGGCTATTAACTGCATTAATTTTCCTGAAACACTGTAGGGAGCATGAGGACTGAGTGAGGCTGTTAAAGCGTTTTGGGAAAACAAACGAATCAACTCTTTACCCGGTTCAATGAGTAAGCCTGCTTTTTCAGGATTCAACCCAATTAATTCAACAAAAGTATGGTAATAAATGTTCTTATTGCGTTTAACCTGAATGCTGATTTCATGGTTGCTGATATCTCCAACAGCAACAATACCCTTCGAAATCATTTCTTTTTCCGCAAGCTGCATGCTTGCTATCATTTCTTCCTGGCTTGCCTTATTCCGTTGTGTAATGATGTTTTTAGCGAAATCAACAATTCCGGTTCCTTCAGGAATTTTTCCTTTGAGGTGAGAAAGCTCAAGATGGCAATGGGTATTAATAAAGCCTGGGCATAAAATGCCGTTTAGCTTTTCTAACTTCAGGGGGTCTATTGTATCTTGTTCGGCACTTAATACATCCACAATAACCTGTTTAGAGTTGAGCACCACAATTACATTTTCCTGTAAATGTTCATTATTGACAAAAACCTGAGTGGCCTGAAGAAAACGCATGGTCAAAGGTAATTATTTTGCATGGTATACCGCACAATCAGATACTTAGCAGTATCTTTGCTGTTGCTGATGAATGGAAAAACAGATATACGTTCCTTAAACAAGGAAGAGCTGAGTGCTCAATTAAAAGAACTGGGCGAAGCCCCTTTCAGAGCCAGGCAGATTTATGAATGGCTGTGGAAGAAAAGCGTACGTAGTTTTCCTGAAATGACCAACCTCTCTTTAGACTTAAGAAACAGGCTGGAAGAAAACTTCACCCTACAAGTGGTAAATATTGCCGACTTGCAGGTGAGCCGGGACAGAACCGTAAAATGCGCCATGAGGCTACATGACGGAAACGTGGTGGAAAGTGTTTTAATACCTACAGAAACCCGCATGACGGCCTGCATCTCTTCTCAGGTGGGGTGCAGCCTAACCTGCAAATTTTGTGCTACCGGCAGAATGAGCAGGATAAGAAATTTGCAAAGTCATGAAATATACGACCAGGTAGTATTGATGCGGAATGAAGCACATAACCGTTATCAGCAGCAACTCTCTAATATTGTTTATATGGGTATGGGCGAGCCCCTGCTCAATTATAAGGAGGTTATGGATTCTGTAGAACGCATCACTTCTCCCGACGGACTCGGAATGAGCCCGCAACGGATAACAGTATCTACTGCAGGCATAGCTAAAATGATCGCAAAACTGGGAGATGATGAAGTGAAATTTAATCTGGCGCTTTCATTACACGCGGCCAATGATGAAAAAAGAAATAACATCATGCCTATTAATGAAAGTAACAGTTTAGATAACCTGGCAACAGCACTTAATTACTTTTATCAGAAAACAGGTACCAGGGTAACGTTTGAATATATTGTTTTCCGCGATTTTAATGACCGTATTGAAGATGCCAGAGAGCTGGCCGAGTATTGTAAAAAAGTGCCGGCGAAAGTAAACATCATCGAATACAATCCTATAGACGAGAGTGAGTTTTTGCAAACCTCAGCCGAAAGGCTCAGTGCATTTATGGCTTATCTGGAAAGTAAAGGAGTAATCGTGAACTTAAGAAGGAGCAGAGGTAAAGATATTGATGCAGCCTGCGGACAGCTGGCCAATAAAAATAAAGCGAAAGGGAAATAAAACCTGATCGGAATAAAGAATTAGGTGAAAAAGTAAAAACAAAGTAACTTCACCAAAATTATAAAAGCGGCAAAGACTGATTTATGTCAGCTATAGAAGAAATAAAATCTCCCATTGCCATTCACATGGAGCAATTTGAAACAAAGTTTCGTGACTCCATGCGAAGTCAGGTTCCGCTGCTTGACAAAATCACCAACTATATAGTAAAAAGAAAAGGCAAACAAATACGCCCAATGTTTGTATTTCTTTCGGCTCAGGCTCATGGTAGTGTTAATGAATCTACCTACCGCGCAGCCGCCTTAATAGAATTATTGCATACCGCCACACTGGTACATGACGATGTGGTGGATGACAGCAACGAACGCAGGGGTTTCTTTTCGGTAAATGCACTCTGGAAAAATAAAATAGCCGTGCTTATCGGCGACTACCTCTTATCAAAGGGCTTACTCTTGTCATTAGATAACGACGACTTTCACTTACTGAAAATAGTGAGTAATGCAGTAAGAGAAATGAGTGAGGGAGAATTGCTTCAAATAGAAAAGGCCAGAAAACTGGACATTTCGGAAGAGGTGTACTATGAAATAATCAGGCAGAAAACAGCCACATTGATTGCCGCATGTTGTGCAGCTGGGGCAGCTTCGGTGATTCGCGACACTGCGCAAATAGGAATTATGCATAGTTTTGGATCATATACCGGAATTGCTTTTCAGATCAAAGATGACTTATTTGACTTTGGTGAGGGAAGTGATATTGGAAAACCCACAGGCATTGATGTGAAAGAAAAGAAAATGACATTACCGCTCATTTTTGCGTTAAATCACTCGACCTATTTTGAGAAGAGAACCATAATTAATATTATAAAAAACCATAGCGACGAACCCAAAGAAGTAAAGAAAGTAATTGATTTTGTGTTGGAAAAGGGGGGCATTCAATATGCGGAAAAGGTAATGCACAACTACAAAAATAAAGCGTTGGAAGAGTTGCATAAAATACCCGATTCCGATTCCAGACAGTCTTTAGAACAATTGTTGTTATACACCATTCAACGTAAAAAATAAGATGATGAATTGCCATAGATTTTTTACTAGAAAATAGTCAATGTTCGCATGAAAATAAAAACCTTCTTCCTGCCAGTGGCATTTGCCTTAATCATTTTTACCCGCTGCAATACGCCCGAAAAGCAGCAACAGCAAAACCAGCCGGTAAACGGGCAGTCGGCAGATTCATCCAAATCAACATTACTGGACGTTAATTACCTTGCACCGCCAGACACGGAATATACCGGCGATTTTTTTAAAAGATACGCCAATGGTTTAGTAGAAGTGAGAGGTTTTTTCAGGTTTGGAAAGAAACACGGAAAATGGATGTATTTTTTCCCGAACGGACATCTATGGAGTGAGGCATTTTTTGAAAATGATAAAATTAATGGCGAATCAAAAGTATACCATCAGAACGGGAAACTTTACTATGAAGGCCAATACATTCAGGGAATACCAGCCGGCACCTGGAGGTTTTATGATAGTACAGGTACCCTGGCTCAAACCAGAAAATACGATAGCATACCTGTGCCGGAGAAAAAATAAACAGAAATTTTTTTAGTCCAGCATCAGTGAGGTCTGACCAATTACCACGCCATCGGCGGTAATTTCAATCTGGTACTTACCTGCAATAAGGGGAGCATTACTTTCACATAATGTGGTAACTCCAATTTCACTGTTGCCATAATTAATCATGGTTTTTCCGGCATAATACCCAGCTGATCCGTTAAACATAAACCGGAATGTTTCATCGTAGTTTTTTGCCATTTCTTTACCATCTGGGGTAATAATACGAACATAAACATTTTTTTCACCACTGCGGGCAATCTTATTTTCTCCCAGGGTAAACGAAACCCTTATTACATCAGCTCTTTTTGCCTTAGTGGTAGGAACTTCTTTTTTTCCGCCGGATTTAAAATTAACTCCATTGGCGGTAATATTAAAACAAGAGAGTACCGAACCTTTATTAATGGTAGCCTGCAATTGTTCTTTTTCTTTGTTAAGGTTTACAGTTTTGTCTTTTTCTTTGCTGAGGTCGTTCAAAACATCATTTTTTTCCACAATTAATTGCTGATTCATAGTGTTTAAGGAATCAATAGTGCGGATGTATCCTTTCATGATGCTTCTCAGGGTTTCCGCTTCTTTTTTGAGTTTTTTAATGATGTAGGCGTCGTCCTTATGCTTTTCGGCCTGTTTCATCAGGTCTTCAATTTGTGCTCTTTTTTCATTGATCTCGGCCTGAAGTCCTTCATCATTGGTTTTTAAGGTAGCATATTCATCCTTTAGTTGTTCCAGTTCTGTGCTAATGTTCTGTTTTTCAACTACCACCTTCTGATAGATATATTCCTTTTGAACTACATTTTCCTGTTCCTTATTTAATCTGAATAATAAAAAGGCGTTTCCGGTAACCGAGAGCAACAAAAGTATCCAGGCAATAATTCCCCCCTTTTTTTTCTCTTTCTTATCCGACAA
>JACCDP010203148.1_pt1 | contig 19508 bp, 14 predicted proteins | sample 7445841 | NCBI WGS metagenome assembly JACCDP01 (sample SAMN15323441, study PRJNA562643) | freshwater metagenome | isolation source: river surface water | place: USA:Blue River Watershed | collected 2017-08-17
GCGACAGATTGTGTTGCAACTGCACAGTGCCCCCCATCAAATGGGTCAGGGCATTGGCCATGTAGAGCATCAGATTGGCACGGCCCACGGCCTTCAAATCTTCATGCTGATTGATGGGGCCTGGTTGGGTCAATTGTTGCTCCGCTTCAAAGGACAACGCGCCGCCGGAGTCCTCCACGGTGAATTGCAATTGCTGCTGTTCGAGCTTGACACGCAAACTGACTTTCCCATGAGGTGTGCGTTGCAATGCATGTTCAAGCAAATTCATCAAGACTTGGCGTGTTCTGGCACCATCCACTTCTATCCAAACCGGAAATTGGGGGTCGATGTCACAGCTGTATGCCAAGCGCATGTCTTTCGCGCGTTGAGCAAACATGTCGAAGGTGTTGCGAATCAAGGGTTCCGATTGGACCCGTTCGCGGTTGACTTTGAGCTTGCCATCGATCAACTGCGTGTAATCCATGATGCCGTTGATGATGCCCAGCAATTGCTGTGCCGTTTTTTCAATTTGCTCGATCACCGCTGTGGCTTCCGGATGTTTGTCTGCGCCCATGCGCAACAAATGAGCAAATCCAACCACGGCATTCATGGGCGTTCGCATCTCATGGCTCAGTCGTGAAATGAATTTCTTCTTGTTTTCTTGCGCTCTCAACAGTTCTGCTTTTTTCTGATGAATCACTTTGTTGTGCTGGCGCATGACTGCAATCGAATGCCGGTAGGACTTGGCATAAAACCACGGCAAGGCCAACATCGCCATGCACAGCATCATCCTTTGCAACACGGTCCACGTTTGAAAGTCTTCTGAAGGCTGTGGCATGGCGGCCACCCAATGGCTTTCATCCACCCATCCCATGCCCACATAAATAGACAAGCAAATCAACATCCAGGCCATGCCCGCTTTGGTGGAGATCAGTCGCAAGGGCATCATGGGCGCAAACAACAGCCATGCCAATTGCGCCGACATCACCCCACCTGTTTGACTGGCGATATAGATGGCGCAGACACTGCAAACGGTCAGTGTGAGGTGAATGATGAGTTTGATGGAAACCCGCATGAGGTAGAGAAACGGGGCCAGTACCAACATCGCACTGGCGGCGATGCTGGCGCGCCAAATGTCTGGGGTGGGCGAATAGGCGGCCATGCCAAACAACACCAGGCCAACCATCCATGGGAACGCGGAGATCAAATTGCGCTCGATGCGCGAGAGCGTTTTGAGTTTCTGATCGGTTTTCCAGACGGAGACCTTTTGCAAGCCGTCCACATCCGCCATGTGTATTTGAACCATGTGCTGCATCCTTCAAGCGGCTGCGCTTTTCACAGCGGCCTGGCTTGTCTTGACCAATTTGCGCATCGTCTTGCTCAGCTGCTGCGGGTCCACTGGCTTGACCAGCACGTCATCCATGCCGGCCACCATCAATTGTGCTTTTGCCGTTGTGTGCGTGCTGGCCGTGACACCAATCAATGCCGTTGCCCTTTGCCTGCTGGCCATGTCTTGCTTGATCTTGACGCCCCATTCCCCCGCTTCAACATGCGTCATCCACCCATTCATCAACACCACATCAATGTCCGTGTCTTGCAAGTACGTCAATGCTTGTTCGCCATCGCTGGTTTGGATGATCTGTGCTTGTGGCCACACTTTGCGTATGGCTTGCGCCATGAGCAACTGCCCCAACGGCTCATCATCAACGATCAAGATGCGACTTGGACCCAGTGTTTCGGCTGCATCTGATGGCGTTTGGGGGCCGTCATCCCAACCACATTGGCGCACAGGTATGCGCACCCAGAAATGCGAGCCTTGGCTGTTTTGGCTTTCAAAGCCAATCGTTCCCCCAAACAAACGGGTCAACGCCAATGCATTGGCCAGCCCCAATCCAATGCCGCCAAATTTGTGTTGCAGGGTCTCATCGCCTTGGTCAAAGCGTTTGAAGATATGAGCTTTGACGTCTTCCGTGATACCAACACCGGTGTCGCGGATGTCGATTTGCAGCATCCCCGCTTGGTGACTGAACTGCAACAGAACCTGCCCTTGGCTGGTGAATTTTTTGGCATTGCCCAACAAAATGCTGACGATTTGCTTGAATCGATCTTCATCGCACCACAACCATGGGGGCATGTTTTTTTGAACCACGATTTTGAATTCAACTTCGGCACTCACTGACCAGTTTGCCCATTCGCTTTGAATGATTTGTTGCAGCGACATGGGTCGAAAGTTCAAGGTCAATTGACCCGCGTTCAATTGCGCGTGGTCGAGAATGTTGTTGGTCATGTCCAACAATTGCTGAATGGATGTGCGTATGTGCTGCACCGTGTCACTCAAGTCTGGTTTGTGCTGGGCCATGTCTGCCAGCACATCGCTGTAGCCCAAAATAGCGTTCATGGGCGAGCGCAAGTCTTCACTGACGGTAGCGATGAAGCGATCTTTGTAAATTTCAGTGACTTGAAGCGTGTTTTGAACCGTCTTCATTTTTGCGATGCTGGCTGCAATGCGACTGCTTTTTTGGCGGTATTGCCAGTCGTGAACCAGGTGAATCATCATCAACAAGAGTTGCACCAACACCAAGTGCATGGCGACGCTGATGCCAGACATGCTCAACATCACCTCTTGCATGTGCAGCATGTTTTCTTGTGCCGTCAGACCAATGCCGAGCAAGGCCAACATCACAATGGACAGCCACACCATCGTGGCTTTTTGCGACAAGAAGTACAAGGCGGCATTGGGCATGATGGCCAACCACAGCAAACTGGGCGAAAAAATGCCACCCCGCCACCAGACCATGCAAAGCGCAGCCGTTGTCCCCAGCGCCAACCATGCGTGAATCCATGACCGCTGCAGGCAACGCGAATGGTCGAAACGCTTGACCAATTGCTGAACAAAATTATCTATAAAGACATTCATAAGCGGATGCTAACCGCTCTGAAAGTATTAATATTAACTCATCGTTAATTTTAATTTGTTAATTTTGTTGAAATATTTTCATGAATAGCCATTTAAGTATTATTTAAATGGCCGCCAAGAAAAATTAAAGAATACTTTATTCGACTTTTTTCAAATCTTCATGCGCTTGACTTGGCATCCAGATTCCGCAGTCGAATGTGCAGTTCACGAAGCTGTTTTTCGTCCACCAACGAAGGTGCTTGGGTCAACAAACACTGGGCGCGCTGGGTTTTGGGGAAGGCGATCACGTCGCGGATGGACTCGGCCCCCGTCATCAGGGTGACGATGCGGTCCAGGCCAAAGGCCAAACCACCGTGCGGCGGTGCGCCATATTGCAAAGCGTCGAGCAAGAAGCCGAATTTCACCTGCGCTTCTTCTGGTGTGATTTTCAAAGCGTCAAACACTTTTTGCTGCACATCCGCGCGGTGAATCCGCACCGAGCCGCCGCCTATTTCCCAGCCATTGAGCACCATGTCATAGCCCTTGGCGATGCATTTCTCGGGCGCGGTGACCATCCAGTCTTCATGGCCGTCCTTGGGTGCGGTGAACGGGTGATGCACGGCGTTGTAACGCTGCGCTTCTTCGTCGTATTCGAACATGGGGAAGTCCACCACCCACATCGGCGCCCAACGGTCTTCAAACAAACCGTGCTTCTTGCCAAATTCGCTGTGGCCGATTTTCAGACGCAGTGCGCCGATGGCGTCATTGACAATTTTGGCCTTGTCTGCGCCAAAGAAAATCAGGTCGCCATCTTGGGCGCCAGTGCGCTTGAGCACTTCGTCCAAGGCTTTGTCATGGATGTTTTTCACGATGGGTGACTGCAAGCCGTCGCGGCCTTTCGCGAGCTCATTCACGCGGATGTAAGCCAAACCTTTGGCACCATAAATTTTCACGAACTCGGTGTAGGCATCAATTTCACCCCGGCTGATACCACCTTCTTCGTCTGAGCCATGCGGCACGCGCAAGGCGACAACACGACCGCCTTTCATGTTGGCTGCGCCCGAGAAGACTTTGAAGTCCACGTCACCCATGACGTCTGTCAATTCGGTGAGTTCTAACTTGACCCGCAAATCGGGCTTGTCAGAACCATACCGATGCATGGCATCGGCATAAGCCATGATGGGGAATTCACCCAACTCCACGTTCATGGTGCTGGCAAACACGCCTTTGATCATCTCTTGGAACATGGCGCGAATTTCTTCTTCGCCCAAAAATGAAGTTTCAATATCAATCTGCGTGAATTCGGGTTGGCGGTCTGCACGCAAGTCTTCGTCACGGAAACATTTGGTGATTTGATAGTAACGGTCGTAGCCCGCAACCATCAACAGTTGTTTGAACAATTGAGGTGACTGCGGCAAGGCAAAGAAATGACCGTCATGCACGCGGCTGGGCACCAAGTAATCCCGCGCACCCTCGGGCGTGCTCTTGGTCAACATCGGGGTTTCGATGTCTACAAAGCCGTGGTCATCCAAGAAACGACGCACGGCCATGGACACTTTGTAGCGCAACATCAAATTCTTTTGCATGTAGGGGCGACGCAAATCCAGCACCCTATGGGTCAGTCGTGTGGTTTCAGACAAGTTGTCATCATCCAGTTGAAACGGTGGCGTGACCGAGGCATTCAAGACAGTCAATTCATGGCACAACACTTCGATCTTGCCGCTTTTCAAGTTGTCGTTGGTGGTGCCTTCGGGGCGCGCACGCACCAAGCCTTTGACTTGAATGCAAAACTCGTTGCGCACATCTTCGGCCACCTTGAACATTTCGGGACGATCGGGGTCGCAAACCACCTGCACATAGCCTTCGCGGTCACGCAAATCGATGAAGATCACGCCACCGTGGTCGCGCCGACGGTTGACCCAGCCGCACAAAGTCACGGTTTCGCCTTGCAAGTTGTCAGTGACCAAGCCGCAGTAATGAGTTCGCATCGCCATGGTGATTTTTTCTTTCTGTTTCGCTGATGAATTGGATTCGCATCACTCAGGCCTGCAAGGCATCCGAGTGCATGGACTAAGGGGTTGAATGGGGTGATGCATTGGTGGGAGACACAGCACCCATGGAAATCACATAGGTGAGGGCTTCGTCCACGCTCATGTCCAGTTCAACAATGTCTTTGCTGGGGACCAGCAAAAAGAAGCCACTTGTTGGGTTGGGTGTGGTGGGGACATAGACGCTGATGAAACCTTCACCCAGATGTTGCGACACCTCGCCAGAAGGTGCGCCTGTTTGAAAGGCGATGGTCCAGGCCCCTTGCCGGGGATATTGAATCAACAAGGCCTTGCGAAAGGCATTGCCGTTGCTGGAGAACAAGGTGTCCGACACTTTTTTGACACTGGTGTAGATGGACTTGACGATGGGGATGTGTGTGAACAACTTATCCCATTGCTTGACCAACCAGTTGCCAAAAACATTGGATGCCAATGCCCCGGTGAGGACCAGCACCAAGAACACCAGCACCACGCCCAAGCCGCGGATGTTTTGCAAGTGGGCGAAGGAATCATTGAAGGCTTGCGGCAGCAAATTGCCCAAACCTTGCAGGACATTGGCAAAGATGCCATCCAACACCCCGACCAGCCAACTCAAGACCCACAACGTGATGGCCAGCGGCAGCCAGACCAACAGACCCGCAAAAATGTATTTTTTCAAGTTCATGGACAACTCAATGACAAGCGCAAGAAGGCGCACAACCTGCAGCGCTGGCCGTGGCCGCTGGTGCATCTCCTGAGGAAGCCGGTGCGGCTGATGCGCCATCTGCGGCAGGTGCTGCTGCTGGGGCCGATGTGCTGCCACCCTTGAAATCGGTGGCGTACCAACCCGAACCCTTCAGTTGGAAACCAGCGGCTGTGAGTTGTTTGGAAAAGCTGTCCTTGCCACACTCGGGGCAAACTGTCAGGGACGCATCGGACATTTTTTGCAAGAGATCTTTCGCGAAGCCGCAAGATCCGCATTTATAGGCATAAATTGGCATGGTGTTTTCGCAGATTCAATGGAGCGCTCAAAAGCCTTGGATTGTAAGCTTTTAATCACTTTGCACTGACATTTTTTGTAGGGTGACTTCAACAATCCCTATACTACGCTTGGGGCTCAGGTACGAGCCTTTTTCATCCACGTCCTTCACCTTTCCTTAATGGAGTTTTTGCCATCATGAATAAACGTCTTTTGTGGGTAGTCATGGCGTCGCTGGCCGTTGTGGCTTGCGGCAAAAAAGAAGAACCTGCCGCTGTTGCACCAGCGCCAGCAGCAGCTGTGAATGCAGAAGAAAAAGTACTTAATGTTTACAACTGGCCCGATTATGTTGCGCAAGACATGATTGCAAACTTTGAAAAAGAAACCGGCATCAAAGTCAATTACCAAACCTTTGAAAACAATGAAGCATTGCAAGCCAAATTGGTTGCGGGCAATTCTGGTTACGACATCGTTGTGCCCGGCTCCGTGTTCGTCAAAGCGCAAGTGGAAGCTGGCTTGTTGAAGAAGCTCGACAAGTCACAAATCCCGAACTACAAAAACCTAGACCCTGACTTGATGAGCAAGTTGGTGGGCGTGGATGCTGGCAATGAACATGTCTTGCCCTGGGCTTGGAGTTTCACAACCGTGGGTATCAACAAAGCCAAAGTGGCCAAAGCACTTGGCAGCACGCCCATGCCAGAAAACGCCTGGGACCTGGTGTTCAATCCCACGTACACCTCCAAGTTGAAATCTTGTGGCATCGCCTACCTCGATTCGCCCACGGAAGTTTTGCCCCCAGCGCTGCACTACATTGGCAAGAACGCTTATTCTGAAGATGCAGCAGACCACAAAGCCGCAGGTGAAATGCTGGCCAAAGTGCGCAAAGACATTCGTCTCTTCTCTAGCACCATGATTGACGACTTGGCCGGTGGCAAAGCTTGTGTCGCCTTGGGCTGGGCTGGCGACATCAACATCGCCATGACACGCGCTAAAGAAAACAACAGTGGCCACGAACTCGAGGCCTTGCTGCCCAAAACCGGTGGTCTGATTTTCTTTGACACGCTGGCTGTCCCTGCGGATGCGAAGCACCCCAACAACGCGATGGCCTTCATCAACTACTTCTTGAAACCTGAAGTGTCTGCCGCCTTGACCAACGAGTTGAGCTATCCCACAGCCAACAAAGCCAGTTTGGCCAACGTCAACCCCGACATGGCACAAAACAAATCGGTCTTCCCTGACCAGGCCACCTTGGCCGCCATGGTGCCGCCTGCTGCCTTGGGCAATGCAGCGCGCGAATCCATGACCGCTGTTTACACCAGCTTCAAAAAAGGTAAGTGAAGCAATTCCTGAATCAATGGTTGCATCAGCGCGGGCGCTCGCTCGTGCTGGGCATCCCTTGGTTTTGGTTGTTGCTTTTTTTTGCAGTTCCTTTTCTCATTCTGTTGCGCATCAGCGTGACAGACATGGGTGAAGGTCTGGATCCTTTTGCACCCCTGCTTCAAACCAATGCGGGTGAAGTCACCCTACACCTGAAATTGGCCAACTATGTGTCCTTGCTTTTGGACGCCGACAGCGGCTGGGGCCAGACACTTTATGTCGAGTCCTATGTTTTATCGGTCAAGTACGCTTTTTGGACCACCGTGCTTTGTTTGTTTTTGGGCTACCCGTTTGCCTATTTTTTAGCCCGCAGCGCACCCCATTTGCGCCCTTTGCTGCTGCTGTTGGTGATGCTGCCTTTTTGGACCTCTTTCTTGTTGCGGGTCTATGCCTGGAAAGGCCTGTTGGCCGACCAAGGCGTCATCAACAACATCTTGATTTTCCTGGGGCTGACACAAGAGCCGATTCAAATGCTCTACAACGATGTGTCGATGTTGGTGGGCATGACCTATGTTTACCTGCCCTTCATGGTGCTGCCGCTTTACGCCAACTTGGTCAAGATGGACAACCGCCTGCTGGAAGCCTCACAAGACTTGGGCGCCACGCCTTGGCAGTCTTTTTGGCTGATCACCGTGCCCTTGAGCCGCTCCGGTATTGTGGCCGGCTCCATTCTGGTGTTCATTCCGTGTTTGGGCGAATTTGTCATCCCTTCCTTGTTGGGCGGCGCTGAAAACCTGATGATTGGGCGTGTGGTCTGGGACGAAATGTTCAGCAGCAACAACTGGCCACGCGCGAGCGCGCTGTCGGTGTTCATGATTGTTGGTGTGGTGCTGCCACTGGCTTGGTACAACCAATACGTGGCCCGCAAAGTCGAGCAGGAGCGCTTGGGATGAACGCACTGGGCTGGCGACGACACTTTGGCACGGGTTGGCTCTTGGGCGTGTTTGCCTTTTTTTACCTGCCGCTGCTTTTCTTGGTTGTGTTTTCTTTCAACAGCACCCGCCAAGACAGTGTGTTCACCGGTTTTTCCTTGCGCTGGTACCAAGCCCTGTTGAATGACACGCGCTTGGTCGAGGGCTTCATGCTGTCGCTGAAAGTGGCTTTTCTCAGCGCCACCTTGGCCACCATCTTGGCCACCATGGCCGCGTTTGTTCTCATTCGATTTGGCCGATTCAAGGGTCGCACCTTGTTCAATGCCATGCTGAGTTCGCCCCTGGTCATGCCCGAGGTCATCATTGGTCTGTCCTTGTTGCTGTTGTTCGTGGGGATTGAGCGTTTATTGGGTTGGCCTGAACGCGGCACGCTCACCATCGTGTTGGGGCATGCGCTGTTGGGCATGGCTTATGCCAGTGTGGTGGTGCAATCGCGTTTGAAAGAAATGGACCGCTCGATTGAAGAGGCCGCCATCGACTTGGGCTGCCGCCCCTTTCAAGTTTTTTTCTTGGTCACCTTGCCCAATATTTCTCAGGCCCTGATCGCCGCTTGGTTGCTCACCTTCACCCTGTCATTTGATGATGTGGTGATTTCAGAGTTTTTATCCGGCCCAGGTGTCACCACGCTGCCGCAAGTCATTTTCAGCTACGCACGACGCGGCGTGAACCCCTCTATTTACGCGGCAGCCACCCTGCTGATGCTGGTGGTGACCATGGCCGTGGTGGTGTACGGCATCTACACAGCGCGCCAGCTGCGTCAAAGCCAACCGCAAACCAAGCCTTAATGGCTGATGCTGATCACGCCCAACACGGCCGTGATGATGATGCCCGCAAAGAAACCCAATGCCAACAACAAAATGGTTTGCAGGGTTTGGTTGGTTTTGCGTTGCGCTTGCAACAAGGCCAACAATTCTTTGCGCTCATTCTCCGGGTCGCGCTGCAAAAAGGCATAAACCATGCGCGGCAACTGCGGCAGCATCTTGGCGAAATGCGGCGCCTCGGTTTTCAGTTGTTGCCACAAACGCTGCGGCCCCACTTGCTCGAGCATCCATCGCTCTAAAAAGGGTTTGGCTGTGCTCCACAGGTCCAAATCCGGGTCGAGTTGCCGCCCCAAACCTTCGATATTGAGCAAGGTTTTTTGCAACAACACCAACTGCGGTTGAATTTCAACTTGAAACCGTCGGGACGTTTGAAACAAGCGCATGAGCACCAAGCCCAAGGAAATTTCTTTCAAGGGCCGGTCGAAGTAAGGCTCACACACGGAGCGGATGGCTGACTCCAATTCATCGACGCGGGTATGGGCCGGTACCCAACCCGACTCGATATGCAACTCCGCCACACGCTTGTAGTCGCGCCGGAAAAAGGCGGTGAAGTTTTGCGCCAAGTACTCTTTGTCGAACTCGGTGAGGGTGCCGACGATGCCAAAATCAAGCGACACATACTGGCCAAAGGTGGCTGGTGCCACACTGACCTGGATGTTGCCAGGGTGCATATCGGCATGGAAAAAACCATCGCGAAACACCTGGGTGAAAAAGATGGTCACACCGTCCCGCGCCAGCTTGGGAATGTCCACACCCGCTTGTCGCAGTGCATCAACTTGGCTGATGGGCAAGCCGTGCATGCGCTCCATCACGATCACTTCTTGGGTGCAGTAGTCCCAAATCATCTCGGGGATCAACACCAAATTCAGACCCGCCATGTTGCGGCGCAGTTGTGTGGCATTCGAAGCTTCACGCACCAAATCCAGCTCGTCATGCAAGTACTTGTCAAACTCGGCCACCACCTCCCGTGGCTTGAGGCGTTTGCCATCGGAAGACAGCCTGTCCAGCCAACGCGCCATGGTGTGCATCAACTCCAAGTCTTTGTTGATGACTTTGAGCATGCCGGGACGCAACACTTTGACGGCCACTTCACGCTCAACGCCTTGGGCGTTTTTCAATTTGGCAAAGTGCACCTGCGCAATGGACGCGCTGGCAATCGGTGTTCGATCAAACTGGCTGAAGATCTCGTCGACAGGACGACCAAAGGCACGCTCAATCGACGCCACGGCAACGTCCGATGCAAACGGTGGCACTTGATCTTGCAGTTTGGCCAGTTCATCGGCGATGTCGCTTGGGAGCAAGTCGCGGCGTGTGGACAAGACTTGTCCGAGCTTGACGAAGATGGGCCCCAAGTGTTCCAAGGCTTGACGCAAGCGCTGCCCCCGCGGCGCAGACAGGTTGCGGCCTAAAGTGAGCACCCGGGTGGCGGGTCGCAACCAAGCCTGTTTGAAGCCCGACAGCAGCAGCTCGTCCAGACCGAACCGAATCACAATCCAGAGAATGAAAACACCGCGATAGATGCGTGTCATTTGCGACTGAACTCGCTCAATGCTGTGAAGACGCGCTTGGCCAGGCCCACCAACTTGTGGGCCATGGCGTCACCCACCAGTCGGGACAGGTCTTCTTCGGCGTCCCAACGCACGTGGTCCACCAGCCAATTGAGCTCTGCGGCCAGCATCACATCGCCTTCGATGCGCATGGCGGGCTTGAGGCCTTGCCGCAAACCTTGCAGCAAGGCGAATGGGGATTCTTCATTCACATGGACCCGCAAATCAGCGCTGTGGGGGGCGTGAGCGCGTTCGAGCAAGCCCGCGGGCGTGATCAACCACTGCAAGCGGTGGTGGCGCCAACTGATTTCAATGCTGCGGCCCTTTTGACGACGCAGCCGCTCAAGGGCGGCCGACTCTTGGGACAAGACATGGTTCAAAAGTATGACCAATTTGTCCTGCAACTCTTGAAGCAACCACTTGGGGGGCTGGAGTTGCAGAACGAATTGGTTGAGTTGGGCAGAGATCTCTGCAAGTGGAATTGCACTGGCCATGAAAGCTTTGCCCCATCGTGAAGGAAGAGGTCCGATTATTGCAAGGCTTGAACGCCAGCCACCAACCAACCGCTTTGACCTTGTTTGGGTTTGGTCATGTTCCAAACTTCCCGGAACGGGTTGGGACCAGAAGTGGGCTCCTCGCGGATCATGCCCGAGAACTCGACGCTGGCCATGTAGCCTTCACCCAAGTCTTCGATGCCCAGCAATTGAGCCTCCAACATCACCACTTCCGTTGTGTTGGGTCCTTGAACCAATTGGGCACGCTCAGCCAGCTGAGATTGGATTTCAGCCAACATGGTGTCGGTCATCATGACCCGCAAGGCTGGAATGTCTGATCGGTCCCAAGCGTCTTGCAAGCTGATGAAGTTTTGCTTGGCGGCTGCCACAAAACCTGCCGCATCAAAGCCGTCTGGAATATGCCAGTTGGGGCCGTTGCCCATCAAAGCCGAGCCAATGCGGGTGCTGGGTCGGGCTGTGGATGCGCCGGAGTCGAATCCTGAAGTGGGTTGCTCCCAGGGACGTGCGGAGGCGTCGTTGCCAATTTTGGCGGGGTTGTACTGTCGCATTTGATCGGGGTGCGCAGCCGTGCCTGCGCTGCCATAGGCATAGGGTTGTTGAACGGCGCGGCGGCGCATGACCATGCCCACGACCATCATCAACACCAAGGCGATCAGACCAAACATCAGGAACTGGCCGAATTCCGCGCCAAAACCCAGCGAATGGGCCAACCAAGCCAAGCCCAATCCGGCGGCCAAACCACCCAGCATGCCAGCCCATGGACGTCTTGGGGCAGCAGCGGCAGCAGGCGGGGCGCCCGGTGTGCTCGGTGTTGCATTGGGGGCTGCATTGGGGGCAGCAGGACGCGTGGCCTCTCGTTGCGTCACGTTGTTGGACTGTTGGCCAAAAGATTTGCCTCCGCCCATGCGTCGCGCCGCGTCGGCGTGGAAACTGGTCATGGCCAGCAGACAGACTAAAACAAAACTTGTGAATTTCATGAAATGAAGACTCCAAAAAGAGCAAACGAAAAACTGTTCAACACTTGATTCCAACATGCAAGGCCACCACACCCAAGGACATGTTGTGAATATCCACATGCGCAAAGCCATTTTGTTGCATGAGGGCTTTCAGCGTTGTTTGGTCGGGGTGCATCCGAATCGACTCAGCCAGGTACCGGTAACTGGCGTCGTCACCAGCCACCATTTTGCCCAGTCGGGGCAAAACCTGAAAGGAATACCAGTCGTAAAGCTTGGTCAGAGGTGGGGCTACTTTGGAAAATTCCAACACCATCAGTTTGCCGCCCGGCTTGAGCACCCGCGCCATTTCGCGCAACGCCCGGTCCTTGTGGGTCATGTTGCGCAATCCAAAGGCCACACAAACCAGGTCGAAACGGTCGTTGGTGAATGGCAATTGTTCAGCATCACAAACAGTGGTGGGCAACAGCTTGCCCTGGTCGGTGAGTCGATTGCGACCTTCGCGCAGCATGGCCAGGTTGATGTCGGTGTGCACCACGGTGCCGTTGCTGCCCACTTTCTCGGCAAATGCCAAGGCCATGTCGCCGGTCCCGCCAGCAATGTCGAGCACGTGGTCGCCGGGTTTCAAGTTGGCCACCATCACGGTGTAGGCCTTCCAAGCACGGTGCAAGCCCATGGACATGAGGTCGTTCATGACGTCGTACTTGGCGGCGACAGAATCGAAGACGCCACGCACACGCTTGGCTTTTTCTTGCTCGTCGACTGTTTTGAATCCAAAGTCAGTGGTTGCCATGCTGATGCCTTTTCAATGACAGGATGCGCCGCCGCGCTCACCCATGGGGGCATCGCGGTCTGCGCCTGCGGCTTGCAAACGCTGTTCATACTGCGCCCACAGCGAGGTTTGCTGCGCGCCCAGGTTGTAGAGGTAATCCCAGGAAAAAATGCCGCTGTTGTGGCCATCGCTGAAGCTGGGTTGCACGCCATAGTGCCCCACAAACTCCAGCGCCGTGATGCCCACGTGCCGCTTGCCAGTTTGCAACACCTCTTGCCCGGGTCCGTGGCCTTGCACTTCAGCCGAGGGACTGTAGACGCGCATCAACTCAAAAGGGATGCGATAGGTATTGCCATTGTCAAAGGCAATTTCAAGCACCTTGGACGCGTTGTGCAACACAATGTCCAAGGGGTTCGGGGTGTGAGGTTGAAGACCTGCCATGTTGTTACACCAATACCCTTTCAATGCCACCGGCATTGGCCACTTGCACGTAATCGGCCATCCAGTTGTCGCCCAACATTTTTTTGGCCATTTCCACCACGATGTAGTCGGCTTCCAACAAGCCGTTTTGCAAATCGTCTTGGAAACGGTTCAAGCCAATCATGCAACTTGGGCATGAGGTGAGCACCTTGATGTTGTCTTGCGGTGCGGCCCAGCCTTTGTCACGCAGCTCGGCTTCACCTGCCAAGATTTCTTGCTCTTTGCGAAAGCGAATTTGGGTGGACACGTCAGGGCGCGCATAAGCCAGCCCGCCGCTTTCACCACAACAGCGTTTGCTCTCGAGCACCTGCTCGCCCAGCAAGGCTTTGACGGTTTTCATCGGTGCTTGTTGCTTCATCGGACTGTGGCAAGGGTCGTGGTACAGGTAACTTTGACCGCCCGGCAAGGTCACGCCTTTGCTGAGCAGGTATTCGTGGATGTCCATGATCTTGCAGCCGGGAAAAATTTTGTCGAACTCATAGCCTTGCAGTTGGTCGAAGCACGTGCCGCAACTCACCACCACGGTTTGGATGTCCAGGTAGTTCAAGGTGTTGGCGACACGGTGGAACAACACCCGGTTGTCGGTGATGATTTTCTCGGCCTTGTCTTGCTGGCCCGAGCCGCGCTGCGGATAACCGCAACACAAATAGCCCGGCGGCAACACCGTTTGCACACCTGCGTGCCAGAGCATGGCTTGGGTGGCCAAGCCCACTTGGCTGAACAAGCGTTCGGAGCCGCAACCAGGGAAGTAAAACACCGCTTCGGCATCCGCCGTGGTTTGCTGCGGGTTGCGAATGATGGGCACATAGTCGCGGTCTTCAATGTCCAGCAGTGCGCGCGCCGTTTTGTTGGGCAAGCCTTTGGGCATTTTTTTGTTCACAAAGTGAACCACTTGCGCCTTCAATGGCGCTGCGCCGACCGTGGCGGGCGGCTGTTTGGTTTGAGCTTTGGCCAAAGTGGTGAACACGCCGTTGGCCAAACGCTGTGCTTGCATGCCCAAACGGGTGAGTTGGTGCCCGAGCTGAATCGCTTGCGGGTTGACCGTTCCCACCAACCAAGACTGGAATGCAGAAGCGGGTCTGAAACTTTGTTGTCCCATTTTGCGCAACAGGTTGCGCATGTTCATGGTCACATCGCCAAAGTCGATCTTCACAGGGCAAGGCGTGGCGCACTTGTGGCAGACGGTGCAGTGGTCAGACACATCTTCAAACTCTTCCCAATGCTTGATGGAGATGCCGCGCCGGGTTTGTTCTTCGTACAGAAACGCTTCAATCAACAACGAGGTGGCCAAAATTTTGTCGCGCGGGCTGTAGAGCAAGTTGGCGCGTGGCACATGGGTGGCGCACACTGGTTTGCATTTGCCGCAACGCAAACAGTCTTTGATCGAGTCGGAAATGGCGCCAATGTCCGACTGCTGCATGATGAGCGATTCATGCCCCATCAAGCCAAAGCTGGGCGTGTAAGCGCGGCTGAGGTCGGCATCTTTGAGCAACTTGCCTTTGTTGAAACGGCCCTCGGGGTCGATGCGGGCTTTGTAGTCGGCAAAGGGCTGCAGTTCTTGGGGGGTGAGGTATTCAAGCTTGGTGATGCCAATGCCGTGCTCGCCCGAGATGACGCCATCGAGGGACCGGGCCAAGGCCATGATGCGGTCCACCGCTTCGTGCGCGGTTTTGAGCATCTCGTAGTCGTCACTGTTGACCGGCAAATTGGTGTGCACATTGCCATCACCCGCGTGCATGTGCAGCGCCGCCCACACGCGCCCCTTCAAGACGCGCTGATGCACCGCATCGAACTCTTGGCGCAAGGGTGCAAATGCGGCGCCACTGAACAAATCGTGCAATTGCGGGCGCAGCTGGGTTTTCCAGCTGGCGCGCAGCGCGTGGCTTTGCAGTTGGCGAAGCAAGCCTTCGACATTCAGCAACCACGATTGCCACTGCGCACGCACCTCGGCAATGTGGGCACGCGCTTGGTCGATGCGCTCTTGCAGCAACTCTGGTGTGGGTGTGTCGGTGTCGTCCTCTGCCGCACCCAAGGGCAGGTTTTCACGCGCCAGCAAATGGTCGAGCGCATCGCACAGCGCAATCTTGTTGCGCAGCGAGAGTTCGATGTTGATGCGCTCAATGCCATCGGTGTACTCGGCCATGCGCGGCAAGGGAATGACCACGTCTTCGTTGATCTTGAAGGCGTTGGTGTGGCGGCTGATGGCGGCGGTGCGTTTGCGGTCGAGCCAGAACTTTTTGCGTGCTTCAGGGCTGACCGCAATGAAGCCTTCGCCAGAGCGGGCATTGGCCAAGCGCACCACGTCCGAGGTGACACGCGCCACATCGTCAGCATCGTCGCCGGCAATGTCACCGAACAACACCATCTCGGGCAGACCACCGCGTTTGGATTTGGTGGTGTAACCCACGGCTTTCAAATAGCGTTTGTCCAAATGCTCCAAGCCCGCCAACACCGTGCCGCTTTGCTTGGCCACCTCGAACATGTGGTTCTTGATGTCCACGATGCTGGGCACGGCTTCGTGCGCCGAGCCAAAAAACTCCAAGCACACCGTGCGGGTGTGGCTGGGCATGCGGTGCAAAATCCAGCGCGCGCTGGTGATCAAGCCATCGCAGCCTTCTTTTTGAATGCCGGGCAAACCACTTAAAAATTTATCGGTGACATCTTTGCCCAAACCGGCCTTGCGAAACGAAGCGCCAGGAATGTCCAAACGCTGGGTGCGCAATGGGGTGGTGCCATCCGCTTCAAAGTAGCGCAACTCGAAACTCGCCACCTCGGCATCGTGGATCTTGCCCAGGTTGTGATTCAGTCGCACCACTTCCAGCCACTGTGCGTCAGGCGTCACCATGCGCCAGCTGGCCAAGTTGTCTAAAGCCGTGCCCCAGAGCACGGCTTTTTTGCCGCCCGCATTCATGGCGATGTTGCCGCCAATACATGACGCTTCGGCAGAGGTGGGGTCCACAGCAAACACCAAGCCAGCGCGCTCTGCGAGGTCTGCCACACGCTGCGTGACCACACCGGCTTCGGTGTGCACCGTGGGCACGCTGTGACCCAAGCCTGGCAACACCAAGTGCTCGACCTGTCCAAGGGTTTCCAATTTTTCCGTGTTGATGACCACGCTTTTCCAGGTCAGGGGAATGGCGCCGCCGGTGTAGCCGGTTCCGCCGCCGCGCGGCACGATGGTGAGCTCTAAATCAATGCAGGCCTTGACCAGCAAAGCCATTTCTTTTTCCGTGTCTGGGGCCAACACCACAAACGGGTACTCGACCCGCCAATCGGTGGCATCGGTCACGTGCGACACGCGGCTCATGGCGTCGAATTTGATGTTGTCTGGGGCGGTGTGTTTGCGCAAAGCGCGTTTGGCACGGCGGCGCAGTTTGTCCACCACCTCAAAATGCGCAGCAAAGTCTGAGACAGCGCGTTGCGCGTGTTCAATCAGTTGACCCACCAGCGCATCGCGTTCGCCATCCAGGTCTTTGGTGCGTCGGGTGTGCACTTCGCGCAAGCGGTGGTGCAAGGCGTCCACCAACAACTTACGTCGCTTGGGGTTGTCCAGCAAATCGTCTTGCAAATAAGGGTTGCGCTGCACCACCCAAATGTCACCCAGCACTTCGTAGAGCATGCGGGCAGAACGCCCCGTGCGTCGTTCGCCCCGCAAGGCTTCCAAAATCTGCCACGCCGGGTCGCCCAGCAAGCGAATGACGATTTCGCGGTCGGAAAACGAGGTGTAGTTGTAGGGAATTTCGCGAAGTCGAGGGCCGTCTTGGACAGCCATCGACAATTGGTGGAGAGGCGTTGGCGCGTTCATAAATAGGTCAGGAATGTTAACCCACAGGCTCTTCAAGCCTGCATTTCACGGGTCAATAACCACTGGCTGCTCGCGCAAGCCAACACCATGGCGGTGTAGGTGATCATCTTGCCGTCTTGGCCAAACACCAGCAAACCCAGCAAGAGCATCAAAGCACCGGCAAGGCTGTTCAAGACAAATTGCTTTTTCCAACCTTGCCAACGCCTGCCATGACGCCAAATCAGCGGGTATACAAGGGTTATCCATGCTGCCACGCCCAATGCAGGGGCGATGAAATTGAGCACGTGAACAGAAAGCGACAGAAGATCCATCACTTCAATTTTATAATCACGCACTATGTCTGTTTGGGCGCTCGGTCTCAACCACACCACCGCACCACTTGATTTGCGGGGGCGCTTTGCCTTTGCTGTCGAACAACTGGGGCCGGTGCTCGAAGGCTTTCGCCAAAGCATTGGCGGCCAAACCGAAGCCACCATCCTCTCCACCTGCAACCGCACCGAAATTTACTGCGCCTCGCAGCAGGTGTCCTTGCCGCAAACCATGTCTTGGTTGGCGCAGTCTGGCGGCGTCAGCCCCGACGCTTTGCAGGGCCACACCTACAGCCTCCTTGGCGATGAAGCTGCGCGTCATGCGTTTCGCGTGGCCAGTGGTCTCGATTCGATGGTGTTGGGCGAGCCCCAAATTTTGGGTCAATTGAAGGACGCGGTGCGCGTGGCCCGCGAAGCTGGTGCATTGGGTTCGACCTTGCACCAAATGTTCCAGCGTTCTTTTGCGGTGGCCAAGCAGGTGCGCAGCTCCACCGAAATTGGCGCGCACAGCATCAGCATGTCGGCCGCCTCGGTGCGCTTGGCGGGTCAGTTGTTTGAAGACCTCAGCAAAATCAATGTGCTGTTTGTCGGTGCCGGTGAAATGATCGAGCTGTGCGCGGCGCACTTCTCGGCCAAATCGCCCAAGTCCATGACGGTGGCCAACCGCACCTCGGAGCGCGGCGAACACCTGGCCCAACAAATTGGCGCGCGCTTCATGCATTTGGCCGAGCTGCCCAACCGCTTGCACGAGTTTGACGCCGTCATCAGTTGCACCGCCAGCACCCTGCCGCTCATCGGTTTGGGTGCCGTCGAACGGGCCCTGAAAAACCGCCGCAACAGCCCCATGTTCATGGTCGATTTGGCGGTGCCGCGTGACATCGAGCCCGAGGTCAAGTCCTTGCGCGATGTCTACCTCTACACCGTGGACGACTTGTCGCAAGTGGTGCAAACCGGCCAAGCCAGTCGCCAAGCGGCGGTGGCCGAGGCCGAAGAAATCATCGATGCCGGCGTGAAAAGCTTTGTGCATTGGCTGGACCAACGCTCTGATGTGCCGCTCATCCAGCAACTCAACCAGCAAGCCGAAGCCTGGCGCACCGCCGAGTTGCAACGCGCCCAAAAAATGCTGGCCAAGGGCGAGCCGGTTGAAGCCGTGCTGGAAGCCATGGCCAAAGGCCTGACCCAAAAAATGCTGCACGGTGCCATGTCCGAGCTTCACGCCGATGAAGCCCATGCCCGCCAAGAAGCGCGCAGCGCCATTGAACACTTCTTCTTGCGCCCCAGCCGTTAGCTGAGGCTCCCCCTATGAAACCTTTCATGCGCGCTCAGCTTGAGCGCTCGGTACAACGCTTGTCCGAGCTGGATTTTTTGCTGTCCCGCGAAGACATCATGCAAGACATGACCCAGTTCATGGCGCTGTCGCGCGAGCATGCCGAGGTGGTGGCCTTGGTCACGCCCTATCAAAAATGGCTGCAGCACAGCGCCGACATGGAGGCCGCGCAAGCCATGTTGCAAGACGCCGACCCCGATGTGCAAGCCATGGCGCAAGAAGAATTGGCCCTCGGCGAAACCCACAGGGCTGCGCTGGCGGCGCAACTGCAGCGCATGCTGCTGCCCAAGGACCCAGACGACGCCCGCAACGCTTTTTTGGAAATCCGCGCGGGTACTGGTGGCGACGAGTCCGCGCTGTTTGCGGGCGATTTGCTGCGCATGTACACCCGCTATTGCGCCACACGGCAGTGGCGCGTCGAGGTGATGAGCGAGTCGCCCAGCGAGTTGGGCGGCTACAAAGAGGTGGTGATACGGATTGAAGGTGCTGGGGTTTACGGCGCCCTCAAGTTCGAGTCGGGCGGCCACCGGGTGCAACGTGTGCCAGCCACCGAAACCCAAGGCCGCATCCACACCAGCGCCTGCACCGTGGCGGTGTTGGCCGAGCCCGATGAAGCCCAAGCGATACAAATCAACCCCTCGGATTTGCGCATCGACACCTACCGCGCCAGCGGCGCGGGCGGCCAGCACATCAACAAAACCGACTCCGCCGTGCGCATCACGCACTTGCCCACCGGCATCGTCGCCGAATGCCAAGACGGGCGCAGCCAGCACAGCAACAAGGCACAAGC
>JACCDP010400151.1_pt1 | contig 19508 bp, 8 predicted proteins | sample 7445841 | NCBI WGS metagenome assembly JACCDP01 (sample SAMN15323441, study PRJNA562643) | freshwater metagenome | isolation source: river surface water | place: USA:Blue River Watershed | collected 2017-08-17
AGACATTAGTAACATTACCCCAAGTGTATGCAGAAGGATATGCATAACTATTAGCAGTATATCCACTAGCACTAGTAACAGAAGAAGTTGAACCAATCAATGTCAATGACATACCATATGTTCCTAAATCAGATAATGTTCCAGTATTTGTGCTGAAATTATACCACACATCTGGATTAGCAGCAGTAAGAATATTCACTTGTGTCTTCTTATACAAATCTCCCAGTTCTACTAGAGCATTTCCAACTACATGCAGGTCTGCCTTAGGATTATGAGTTCCAATGCCAACACTACCATAAGGGAAATAGATATTAGAACCATTGGGAGCAAATCCAGAGCTACCTTTCCAGTATGTATCAATACCATAAAGTAACCCATCAATTTCTTCTAATGAAATTGCCTTAGCAAATACCTGTAGATTTTCAAGATACATGCTAGAACTGGTCTCATAATTAACAGTAATCTGATTGTTATAGCCTACCAAGAAACCCAATCCACTTGTAGAAGCCTTACTCAAGCTACTATAAGGCCTATTAATAGCATTCATAGACCTTGTATAATCACCATTCAAGTAGATAAACAGAGACATTGTAGAATAATCTGATGAAATCTTGCATACAAGGTCTACAATATACCAGACATCACTGTCAATCAATGTATATGCATAATCAACATTACCTACATAAAACCTCAAATAGCTACCTTCAAATACTACTCTAATTAATCTATTGTCATAATTAGTACCATTGGCAAACATGAGTACCTCACATGTCTTGCTAGAATTAACAGCAATATTCTTCTTCATAACAAAATGAATAGAGAATCCATTACACTTATGGAAACTATTCAACAAACCTTGCAAGTTATTTGTATCTGCATTATATACCAAATAAGGTGAAGAAGCAGTACTCTTCTGATAAGTCCATAAATATGCATTGGTTAAATATCCAGATACTTTCATTAAATTGTTATCTCCAACAGTTGTAGAATTATTCATAATTGTCAACGGATATCTGATACTTCCACCATCACCACTGTCTGATAACACACCCCAATTTCCATTTGCAGCATTATAAATAATAGCAGCATCAAATCCATATTTCATACAAGGGACATAGTCATATTCTACAACTACATTTCCTAGACCAGTTTGCAATGAGATAGTGTCAACAACTCTTGACAATGCGTCCAATTCATCCTTCAAGAAGTTAGACACATTGTATACTAAATTGGAAGCATGCAAATTGGAACCTTGAGCTACAGCACCAGCACGCTCAGCTGTATAATAGAGATTACTGCCTTCAACTAGCATGCTTGTATCCCTATCCAGAAAATTGACATTATAGAGATTGCTACCATCACCCTTGAGACAAGTAGAATATGTTGTACCCTCTATATGCAAATCATAGTCAGGCTGATAGGTATTAATTCCAACGAATCCTCCTTTTTCAACTACAATACCTACTCTTTCACCGTCAAAGACTTCAAATGCATTACTAGTACCATAACTTCTTATCTTCATTGCTGGATACCCATTGTAATTACTAACATTCACATTTCCAATAATATCAACATCTGCATGTGCTATATATGTATTGATACCTACACGGCCTTCATTGTTGATTATCATGCCTGTTCTGTCAAAAGCGAAAACCTCAAATGCATTACTACTTCCATAATTAACCACCTTCAAAGCAGGGTACCCACTCTCATTTCTTATTTTTACAAAATTGCTACTCAACAACCTTGTATCAACTGTCATATCAGCGCCATATACCCAAAGATTACTAGTCTGCAATAGTTCACTGACATTGACATCTCCAATAACCTCAAAGTCCTTCTTGGGATAATATGTATTGACTCCAACATTGCCTCCTCTACTAACTATTAAAGCAGCCCTGTTATCATCGAAGACCTCAAATGCATTACTAGTTCCATAATTATTGATTTTACTAGCAGGGTACTTACTTTCATTTACAATATGCACATAATTGCTATTGAAAGTAGGTGTTTGCAAAGTAATCTGGCCTCCGTAAACTTGTACTTCATATGCTCTAACAACTGAATTTACATGCATATTGCCAATGACTTCAACATCATACTTAACATCTGGTGTATATGTATTAATACCTACACGGCCTCCTTTGGTAACTACTAGACCCGTTCTACCAGTATCCATATCAAATACTTCAAGAGCATTGCTACCACCATAATTTGTCACCTTGAGTGCAGGATAATCACTCTTGTTAACTACTTTCACATAATTGCTGTTAATCATTCGCGAATCCACTGTCATATTAGCACCATATACCCAGAGATTGCTTGTCTGTAACAATTCACGCACATTTGCATCACCGCTAATATCCAAATCATATGCAGGTTCCAGCATATTAATACCAACCTTTCTCGTATTATTGATAGTAAATACAATATCATCATCATCATACACATGAAACATATCATCATTTCCAATCTGCTTAATAGTCATAGCTGGCCCTTCAGTCATACTGACAATTTCCATTTTCTCCGTCTGATATGTCACAGTATTCAGAGTAGTCTTCTCGCCATAAATGACTATATTGGATGAATAAAGAGTCTGGCTAACTCTCATATCACCCACAACTTCTAGCTGATATTCAGGTTCCTTCGTATTAATACCAACAAAACCTCTGACATCAATGACAAAATTACTATTATCTTTGCTTAAAACTTCTAGAGCATTTCCAGTTCCTTCATTCACGATTTTGAATGCTGTCTCTTCATCTTCATATAAAATATTGACATAATTACTACTAACTACCTTTGTCAAGAATACAGCATCATAACCATATACCAATAGATTACTGGTCTTTGTCAGTTCGCTTACATGCACATCACCAATAACCTCCAAATCACTCTCTGGATAATATGTATTAATACCAACATTTCCCCCTTTACTTACTACAATACCAACTCTTTCATCATCAAACACTTCAAATGCATTACTACTTCCATAATTCTGAACTTTCAATGCAGGGTACACACTTTCATTCCTTACCACCACAAAGTTGCTACTCAACAATCGCGTATCCACTGTCATATCAGCACCATATACATACAGATTACTAGTCATAAGCAACTCACTAACATAGCAATCTCCTAACAAATCAAGTGTATATCGAGGCTCTAAGACATTAATACCTAGTCTATTCAAATCCCCTTCCAACTTTTTAGGCATAGAAAGAGCAATCATGGAATCATCATATATCCTAAGAACATTTCCGGCACCCTTATTATCAATTTTCAATGCATTATCAAGATATGTATTTTCTATCTGTGTAGGCACTTTCATCTTGGCATAGTCACCGTAAACTTCCAGATTATAAGCATTTAACAAATTATTTGTGTGTATCTTCCCATTTACATCTAGCTTATACTGTGTATCAGGCAAATATGTATTGATACCAACAGTACCTGCCTTATCTACAACAACTTCAATTCTTTCCTCATTGAAAACCTCAAATACATTACTACCTCCATAATTCATAACCTTCAAAGCAGGGTACGCACTTTCATTCGTAATCTTAACATAATTGCTACTTAATAACCTACTATCCACTGTCATATCAGCTCCATACACGTAGAAATTACTTGTCATCAACAACTCGCTAACATGAGCGTCTCCAATAACCTCCAAATCACTCTCTGGATAGTATGTATTTATTCCGACATTGCCTCCTTTAGTAACTACAATCCCAACTCTTTCATCATCAAAGACTTCAAAGGCATTGCTGCTACCATAATTCCTTACCTTCAAAGCAGGGTACTCAGTTTCATTCCTCACAATAACATAATTGCTACTCAACAGCCTACTATCCACTGTCATATCAGCTCCATACACTCGCAAATTAGAAGTCATCAACAATTCACTCACATGCATGTCTCCAAACACATCAAGATTATAGGTGGGTTCATAAATATTAATGCCAACTCTATCTTCTACAGTAGTCATAACAGGCCTATTATAGATATCATTAATCATCTTCTTAGTCAAGGTTTCAGACACCAGTCTGAGTTCAGCCAAATTGAACTTACCAATATTGCCATTGCCTCCAATATAATTTCTGTAAATATTGGAAGATGATGGATGTACTGCTGTTGATAACCCGACTTCATCATAATAAACAGGCTCTTTATTATCAATTATTACAAAACTCTTTGCATCTAAACTCTGATTAGCAATATTCCATAGCAAATGAAACCACCTTCCAGCAGTATACTCAGTCGTACAGACCATATTATTTCCAATCCAGTATGAAAGCATATTCCCATTGTTCTTAATCCATAATAAGTCATTATACAAATCTACAGATGTCTTGCCATAAATCTCCATCTGAGTAATCTGGCAATATCCGTATCCATTAACTTGTACTCTATGCACTAAAAGAGCAATGTATTTATAACTCTTAGTATTCCCATTCACCCTAAACTCTTTGTATTCTCCATCAGTCCATCCACCCACATTTTCGCGTTCATCTACAATATCCCAGGACCCATCGCCTACATTATTCCAGGCATCTACATTATCAGATGCATAAACCCTGAAAGAAGCAGGCATTCTCTCGCTGTACCCATTAAACAAAAACAGTCTATAGCTATCAAGTACTATCAATTCACCCAAGTCAATCATAATCCATTCACCATAATATGCACTATGATCCTTAAAATAGCTACTATTATTCAAACTCAGTCCATTCGCTACATCATATTTATCAGCACCTGATACCCAACCAAACCTCTCATTGAGCCCACTATCACCATAATACAATTCATCAAACATATTTTGTGCTACATATGTCTCATTATATGAACTCTGAGTAGTTTGTATGACACGTCCATCAGCATCAGTAAACGGATTACTATTCATTCTTTCGCGCGGGAACATCATAACAATAAATTGGCTGACCTCTTTGACATTCAATACCACATCATCACTCCCATTACCATCCAATCTCAGCCATCCGCTGATTGTCAAATCAGAACATTCGAACCAATCATCTTTCTTAAACATCATGTACCCGTCATCAAACCCAGCACTATTCCGTTTGTCAACATATTCATACATAGCACCATAATTCATCATATTATTTTTACCAAGACTATCATATGTAATCAACAACTCATTCCTGAACTGATAATAAAAATCCCCATCGACAAATGTATCAATAAATGGTCTATCAATCCTCATATCCCCGCATATATCTACTACATACTCAGGGTCATGTTTATCCAACCCGATACCAAGATATCCCTTCTTACTTACTGTCATCACATTGCTATCATCATTCAGCACCTCTAAAACATTACTCATTCCTACATTATTTACCTTCAAAGCTGTATGTTCGCTATCATTCGTTATCTTGACGAAATTGCTATTCAACATTCTGCTACGGACTGTCATATCAGCACCATAAACTTCTAGATTGCTTGTCTTAAGCAAGCTACTTACATGTGTATTGCCAAATACATCCAGATCATATGAAGGCTCCAACATATTGATACCAACTAATCCGTCTTCAGATACAGTCATTGCAATATTCTCAGCATTATCACTTCCAGTATAGACTTCCATAACATTTTGCTGTCCTCTGCTGACAATCTTCAAAGTGGCATCTCCTCCAATATCTCCTTCGTGATAATTTTCAATAACTACTCTATTTGTATTATACATAGGCGCCAAGATAGTAGCATTAGAACCATATACTAATAGATTACTAGTATATACTACTTCACTGATATACTCAGTAGAATAGGTAGTTCCGTAGATATCTACATCATATCTAGCATCTTCCTCGCGATTGATGGTAATCTTACCGCCTTTTTGCACGTTAAATAAATTATAATCATTATAGCCGTCAGTTTCATATACAGTGAATATATTGTAATTGATTTCCGGATAGTTCAATCTCTGGCTACTATATACAACTAGTCCATTACTTCCAGTAGGCTCTATCTTAATATTAGAAGAGTTCAAATAATATTTATTTGTATATATCTCACTGAATTGATTCGAAAAGTCGTCATTCAAAAACTTTAATAAATTATTACCAAGCTTATCATATATGAAGCCGTCAATAATCAAATCATTGGTCGTAAGCGAATTGCGAATGACTGCATCACCCTTATCATCTATCCTAAGTATACTATCCTTATAGCCCTCCTTCCTTTCCAAGAAAAGCTCGAATGTTCCATCATAGCTGTAAATCTTATGGACTTTGTCAACATCATTTGGCGGAGAATTATCCAAATCGATGTAATTCATCAATGTCAGATGAGGCATATATCTGATGCGATTAACATTCAAAAAGAACTTGTTATAGTAGTTATCAAAGTAATTATACCAGTTGTCGAAGTCATAAACATAATAATAATCTGACACAACAATCTTGTTTACAAAGCTGTTGCCAAGGATTTCGAAGGAATCATCATAAACTTCATAATGAATATCACGCTTCACTATCCTGTCAGTATAATCATGTATTTCAATAAGTCCCACTGGCTTATTTGTCACTGTTCTAGTAGCAGTCTCAAAGTAAATATTTGATACACCATTGGCTATGCTAATACCATTACCAACAATATCCAAACTTCTGTCTTCCTCAGCAGCTACGACAGTCTCAGGTACAAGAACAGATGTCTCTACATTGAAATTATTCGTCCTGCTTGCCACATAGTTCCCGTTATATTCTACATCATTATATAAAATAGTATTTGAAGTAGTCGTAATCAATAAAATATTGTTATAAATACCATTTCTACCTACACTTTTAATACTGGTATCTATGTAAGTCTTGTGGTTTTTGTATACAGTATCAACAAGTTCTCCTTGAGGTTGTTTCAAGTATGTATGAATATTATTGTGGATATTGAATAAATTGCTATTCAATTCAGGCATAGAAGTGGAAACGAGATTACAAGACACAGATACTAGAGAAGAAGCAACAACCACACTATATGGTACAAGATACTGTGGGATAGTATAGACATTGCTGTAATCATATTCAATGACATAATTTGACATAAAATTAATGCTATTTGGATAAGGTATTGTCAGTGATTTTTTCATTGCATAAATCCTATCATTTATCAAATCATTTCTGTCAATGCCAACCTCCAAATTGGGATCACGCAGATCGATAACAGGGATAATATCAAATGATTTCGTTATATCAACAAGACAATTGGAACTTTGGAATGTTCTCACAGCCCCTGTATATGTACTCATATCAATAACATCAAACTTTTCAGCTTCATTATTCACAGCTATATCTAAATTGGAACTATAGAAATTGACATTAATATTGTGCACTGTCGTATAAGATGCAGATTTATTTAGCACAATATTGGAGTTTACTACAAAATTACTGCTAGTCTTATAGCTATTAAATATGATATTGCAAGTATTATCTATATCAGGTATATAGTTCGTATCCATAACATACTTGATGCCTGTGTAATATGTGCTGGTATCATTATCCCAGGTAAACATATACTTGCCATAATTAACTTGGCCTATATCAAACTCGTCATGCACTTGCAATTGCAAATTGCTATTGACAATAGTGATTGCAGATACTTGGTTAAATAAGAGGCTCTCTGTATATCGATTAGTTATCTTCACAGAGGCTTCATTATAGACACTGTCAATTGTGAATGTATCAGATGGTATATTTGCGTTGAAGCCATATCGGGCGCCTCTGCGCAATTGCCCTGATTTATCTATAGCATCAATGACAAAAGTATTGCTAGTTGCAGATGGTTTATAGCTATCAAATGCAGATGTGGCAGCTTTAATAGTAAACCTCATATCATCATCACAAGCATTAAGAATATAATAGAAGTTGCTGTCAGCATATGAACGATGAAGATTGATTGCTGCTGCGTCATCACGATTGGTAATCTGAAGCCCATATTTATTCATATCATCAATATGTAGTGTGGTTTCATCTAAAAATACATTACCTGTTGATGGGTCATGTGCAGCATAATTGCCAATATGAGCGTAAGTCCGTAAAGGATTGTGATAGAAGCTCATAAAAGGAGTGTAGCATTTACTGACTTTATCAAAAGAGCTAAGCTGTAGAAGGGTATTAGGATTTTGCAAGAAACCACTGACTTTGAACTCCACCATATTTTTGATGTCTCCTTTTTGATTGAAGGTATTATTGTATGTTCCAATCTCTATCGCTGACGAAGATTTGATATAATCAGTATTGCCAGTGGAAGCAAAGCGAGCTACAGATTGATTCATATTCTTTTGATATACAATCAAAGGCGTAGATGTTTTATTATTTAGTGTCTGCAAGTTATTTGCATAATTAAGGAACCATTCGTCTGCATAGCCTATCAAAGTTGTATTATTTGGTACCATCACAATTTTCTCAGCATTAATAACAACATCATTCTTATCAATATTTCCACCAAAAAGGGCTTCATTCGTAGTTTTATCCTCAATAACTTGTTGTATAGCATTTGCAGAATAGTTGATACCATTAATTTTATACGTTAAACCCTTTTGTGTGGGGTCGACAATGTTGATATTGCCGTAAACTTCCAAGTCTCCATACACAGACATAGCAGCTTTCTTATTAAATCCAAAATCAACATTGGGATTATTAACATCAATATGATATGATTTGTCTTCAGGTGTATAATACATAGTCATACCATATGTATTTGGTACCAGAGCATTATCCATGTATCCAAACTGCAACGGTCCCACGCGCTTCTTGTCATCAGTACCAATCTTATTCAGGTGATTTTTATACATGAACCATCTGAAATTATTCCTATCCTGAAATGGCAAATCAGTATCAAAATCGCAAATATCAAATCCACTGTAATCTGCATTGTTTTCTCTGCCACCTCCACGACGACCTCTGTAGACACGGACTACAGAGTAATTGTTGCTTTCTGTAGTGACATTACGGATTTGCAAAGGACAACTTATGTTTTCATTAGCCCAGCCTAGAGCCAACTTCTTGTTTGTATAAAATCCGGTTCCATTGGTAGCTGCTTTCAGCTGTTCTGTTAGCACATTATTTTCATAATAAACGTCTGCATTAATACCTTTGCGAACATTCAAGCCTTTGAGGTCCCTCGTGCTAGTTATATAATTATAATTGATGCAAAATCTATCTGTCAGAGGGTCATAAATATTAAAATATCTCTTATTTGCGTCATTGCTATAAAGAAAGTTGGCTGTCTTATAAGGAACATTATTTCGCCTCAGGAATATTTCATCTGTTGCAATGTGCCCTGCTACATCTAGCTCATATTGAGGGTTAATTATATTAATGCCAATACGCTTATTCTGATGGATCGTTAACACTGGATTTCCGTTATTAATATCACCTTCTCTAAAAAGGTCTTTAGCAGGATAAAAATAGATGTTATTTAATTTTGTAGGATGCCTATTTGTATTTATAATAAGACTATTATCAGCAACAGGATTAAGCGCTGTTAAATGACCTATGAATGCAGTGCAAGGCGTTGCATTGCTATCTTCATCTGCACTATCTTGCAACATCAATTCAAACGTTGTCTTGTTTCTTTTAATGACACTGAGTTGTTCTGCATAAGAATCTGTATCCTTGATACCAACACCCACTCTTCCAGGGAATGCAATGTTATTGCCGCTGATATTCACAACATCATTCTGGGCGAATACTAAGACACTGTTGTTTGTTATATTATTTTGCTCTAGAATGGATGGGTCCAAAAAGATGGGTTCAGTATCTAGAATATTAACCCTTTTACCATTATAGAAAAAATCTCCAGACGTCAAATTAATGTTCCTGTTTAATGTCAAATCTTGCTGAAAATATACGCTGTCATTGAAATAAACATCATTTGTGAAACTTGCTATGTTTGTTACAGTAAGTCGTGAAACATTAAGGAGATTAACAGTTGCTGTTCCATTTACTAGGAGGTTTTCTGTAGTTAACAATTGGTTAACATTCAAATCATAGTAAAATGTATAACTATAATCATTGAAAATACCACCTCCTACTTGGCCTGCGTATAATGTCATGCCATTGGCACGCACATAGATGTCATCCAAATGCTGAAACTGCTTTGTATAATAATCATAGACCATGACATCTTTCATGACACTAAGACCGGCTACTTCTAGTTTGGAGTATTCAGTATTAATGGTTTTTATCAAATCTTGTCCTTGGAAAGACAGCTTCTCATATGTATACTCGTTGGTAATATTTGTTCCAATGCCAACATTTCGTCTACTATCAATAGTCATTGCTGGTAGATCTATACCATTTGTATATGTTGGCATAGATTTGTTTCCATACAAGTTGTTAACAGCAGTGCTGCCAATACTGACGTGAAACTCTAGCGGCATTCCCTCAGTTGTTGAAAGAACAGCTGGAGAAATATTGCTACCGCCAATAATACCTAATCTAAACGCGGCGGCCTCGCCATCATTACTGACATCATTCTTGATACATACATGAATATTATTAATAGTATTATTGGCAGTCTCGACAATATTTAGCGGATAAGCATTACTGAAAGTATCACCTAGACCACCGAAAGTAAGATAGGTGGTTGTATAAATGTTATCTACATTTGCTATGGCCCCTGTTATGTCAGGGATATATGCCCGAAAACCGGATTGAAAAGGCTGATCTTTTTCATTTATCTGTTTAATGAAACTTTCTAGGACATTCGAATTGATATCTTCAGAAATTGTTATATTATCTAGGATAAGACCCTTGGCGTGAATATTGCCAGAGCATACAATGTTATTATCTACATAGAGACCAGCCGTTTTACCTAGATTAGCATTGATAGTATTGTAAAGTCGCCTGCTAGCATTCACTGCAACACCATCGCTATTAACAACCATATTATATTTGATATCAAGCGGATCTTGTGATGCTGTTGGATTATGTCGTTCACCAACAACAAGATACTCGTCATCGCTCATATCAAGTTTATACAAATTTGATATATTTGCAAACCCTATACCTAATGAATTAACTTCTAATGTAGTTGGAAGGAACCCATTACGTACTAGAGAATTCATTTTATATGATATTCTATATAAAAGAAACAATACTAATTATAAATAATTCGCAAAATCTTTATGTACTATTGCAGAAAAAATGATTAAAGCATTTGGATAATTATATTATCTAAAGGATGAAAAAGATTGACGGTATTCATAACAAGACCAAGGAGATTGAAGTAGAGAACCTACCTTACAACAATAAAAATGTCCTCTTGATGGAGAACGATTTGACAGCGTTGTTTAAAAACAACGGGCTGGAGAATATAGTCTACAAAAACATCAATTTATATAGAACTGCATTCGTCCATAAATCATATTGTACTATGAAAAATGTGGATTTTGAAAAAAGTAATGAAAATCGTCCAACAGATTGCTTGCCTTTGCAGGATATGTCATATGAAAGGCTAGAATTCTTGGGTGATTCACTGCTAGGCATGATAGTTGCAAGTTATCTATATAACAGGTTTCCGGACCAGAATGAGGGCTTCTTGTCAAAAATCAGGACTAAGATAGTCAACGGCAAGATGTTGGGCTTCTTGTCAGAAAAAATAGGGTTTCCGAAGTTTGCTATCATAAGCAAACAGGTGGAAGAAGCGGGTGGAAGGAAAAACTTTAAGATTATGGAAGACATATTTGAGGCCTTCTTGGGGGCTCTTTATTTGGACTTCCAGACTGATGAAGACGAAATAGATATGCCGGAACACGTCAAGATAACTCCTATGTCTGGCGCTGGCTTCTTTATAGTCGAGCAGTGGATCATCTATATCATAGAGAATTACATAGACTTCTGTGAACTAATCAGGGTTAAGAACAATTACAAGGATATGTTGGCGGCATATATGCAAAACAATCTGCAGGATACACCTAGATTTTATGAGATTAATATTGTATCTAAGGACAACAGTAGGATATTCACATATTGTGTTAAAGACAGGAACAATACTGTGTTAGCAACTGCTACTGGAAGCACGAAGAAAGATGCAGAGAATAATGCTGCCCGCGAAGCTTTGAACTACTATGGCGTAGATATCATGGAGTATAATTTTACATGAATATGGAAAAATGATTATTTAAGAGACCGTGTAGTTCTATGCAACAGTACAATTTGGTTGCGTATAAGATTTTCGAAAAGTTTTTAGATTTCATATTTTTAATTTGATTATGCGCTACGCTGCTCTTTTTAGTTCTACATAGAACTATTACGCTTTTATCAAAATAATATATATGCAAAACATAGGAAAATGGTTGAATACAAGTTTACCTCTAAAGAAGTAGATATCAAAGATACAAATAGTAAAATAAGAAAGGGTTGGGTCGAGTTTGTTTTTCGTCCTACACAATTTGATATTTATTACAGAAGAAGTCCTAAACAGATGGTTTATGGAACAAAATGGAGGAAGGGTAAATACGCAGCAATACAAATACAATACAATGATGTAAAACAAAAGATTACAGTAAACAATCGATATCGATTACAAGTCATATTTCATAATGTCAAAGACTATGAAAAGATAAAAAAAAAGACAATGAAATTCTTTACATAGAGCTATTATTTGTCTTACTACCATTCCTGAGCTCCAAAGCAAAATCAGAAGAGCATAAATGCTTGGAACCGAAATAAGAGTCATACAAATAAAGTTCACTAGCAGGTTTGCTATACAACATGTAGTGTTTTCCTTGGACTAAGGCAACAATAAATAATAGAAGTATAGTAGTAAATCTCATTATTATATAAAATAATATAACTATAGTTTATATACATTTGTATGATACATATAACACATTTAGTCCTATCAGGTGGAGGGATGCATGGTGTCATGTATGTAGGTGCGTTAAGATATCTCTATTTAGAGAATATGCTGAAAGATATAACACATATTGCCGCGACTTCAATAGGTTCTTTTATAGGTCTGTTTGTTGCTCTTAAACTCGATGTGGATGAAATAGAATCCATCATGTATAATGTGTTTTACAAAGAAGAATTCAATTTCATACCACGTAAAGATTACTTCAAATTATTCTCAAAACTTGGATTATCAAGCACTAAAACAATAACATCAGAATTGCAAAGGATCATGAAAACTAAATATGATATTGAAGATATCACCTTCAGAGAACTAGCAAAGCGTTTTGGAATCAATATGTATATCTCAGCAACTGATATTATTCATGGCGTAAATACAATATTTTCCATAGATACTACACCTGATCTATCAGTTTTAACAGCATCAGAGGCCTCTATGGCAGTGCCTTTTTTGTATATGCCAGTTGCAATAAATGATATATATTATTATGATGGAGGACTATCCAATAATTTTCCTATCAAGGTTTTTGCAAATGTACCTAAAGAGAATATTTTGGGAATGGTCCTACACAAAGAAAGCAAATATGCAAAAGATCCTGTCAAAGAAAAGGTAACTATATTTTTCTTAGCAAAACAGATATTCAATATGTTGAATGCAATACGATCAAAAGAAGTTACATATAGACAAATTACACATCAAGAAGACATCTTTATAATAGAAAACATACCTTTCGAAAACTTCATTAATATAAAGGTAAGCACTCTAGGAATTAAATTCGAAATAACTATTGATGAGATTAATGCCATGATTTATGCTGGTTTTGATGAGATGCATAAGTATATGGAAGCTAGATTGAAGAAACTAGAAGAACAAAATAAGAAATTGTTAGCAGTCATATAAGCAAATAATCATAATAAATATGTGTATGCATTTCAAGTTCGTCAAACGCCTGCAAACTACAGAGAACTCTATATTTTACTCTATCATACAAAGGGGGGATAAGCTTTGGGCCGTAGGCAGATTATTCTATAATGATAGGTTGATAAAGATTATGAAACTTGACGACCATTTCAATGTTATAGATGATAGTGAGAGTATCCTCATAAAAGGCGAAGACCCGCGGTGTTTTTATCACAATAATCAACTATATATCCAAGATAACTATTGGAATGATATGCATGTCATAAATGTAGATGATTATACAAGTATTCCTGTTGACATTTTTGGTAAGAACATATCTTTCATCAGCAGAGGAAAACAACTCTATTTTATCCACTATATGGCACCATTCGCGCTTTATGAGTTCGAGCCAGAAACTGGCGAGATATTCCCAGTAGATGTCCTTAGTAATTTTGAAAACTTTGAGTATCGCGGAGGAACACCAGGTTATCATTTACACGATGATATCTATTATGGCTTCGGACATAGGACATATGTATCAGACAATACTCTGTTTCACGATGTTTTTTACTGGGAAGTGGATTTTTCCAATGACAAACCTTGTATGAAAATCATTGACATCATTCAAGCAGATGAGTTCCTCAACATTTGCGACCCCACAAGTGTCATTAAAATCAACAATAAAAATTATTTAGTAACAGCTGAGAGTATTTGGCCTTGGTTTCAACCACAAGACTATGTAACAAATATCTACGAAATTATACCAGACCAGTCAATTTATCATCAATAACAAAAGCAGTAGAATTAATAATTTTTTCACCTGCAGGTAAAGTTTCTACAAAGATATTATTTATAGGCATAGTCAGCAGTTTATTCAATATGATATTATACATAATATCTTTGTATGTTGCTTCATATACTGGTGAATTTCTTATGTCTGTATATAATGTTCTAATATATTGCGATACAATGGGGTCTGGTAGTTTAGAGTGTTTGTTCCAACCTTTATCTGTCTTGTTTTGGAATGCTGGCAATATTCTTTTATAATCATCTACAAGCTTGTATTTTAACATTGAAGTTTTTTCATTATATTTTTTGGCAAAACCAAAATCATATATCATCATCGTTATACCACAATTTTTCAGATAGTAATTTTTCTTGTTGATATTATAATGGTAGTACCCAGATGTGTCCTCTGTCATATGATATAAGAAATTACCCCAATGACAATCGCTATGGATATAACCTAAATGATGAAATGTCATAATAGAAATCATTGCTTGTGCTGCCAAATTTAGCATTAATTCATTATTTTTCAAATATTCTGTATTTTGGCACAGACTGTTTAGATCTCCGTGAGCCAGTTCATTCAAAGTTATATAGTACCTGGAATTAATGATAATTTTCGGCACCTGGAAAGTTTTGTTTTCACACTCAAAAGCCTTGTATGTCAATAAGAAATGTCGAGACTTCATAGGCTTAACAATTTCTTTTGAAATATTCATATTTAAAGTGATCTCAAAGCGATTTTCTCTGTTGATTGGCATGAGTTTAGTTGCGATTGGTGATTTACCTAACATATTTTTGACAGAAGTTCTGTAAATTACACCATATTCGCTTTTAGTACCTATTTGCTTTTCCAAATCAATAATATTATTGATAGTATAACCATTTACAATTTGATTGTTCTTATCTTTGAATTCCTTAGTCTGTAGACATGCCTTTTGGTCCAGCTTTTTTAAGAAACTTCGCACATATTTGAAATAACTAACACGCTTTTCTAGCGTGAAATATTTCTTATTTAGGTTCTTCTTCAAAAACTTCTGGATCTTAGTAGCTTTGATTTTATGCAACATCTGCTTGACTTTTCTGCTAGTACTAGAAGCAGTTTTGCCAAGCGTTTGCTTGATATTTGCATTTTGATCTTCTAAGATACCTTTTATCTTTCCATCATACACATCTTTAATAAAAGGGTGTCTCTTAATTTTTTTCAAATGCATATTTTGTAGAGTATCTTTTGCAACCTTCTTTTTCAATGGATTGGAAGTTGATCTAGGTTGAAATGTGGCTTTCACCCTCTTAATAAACTTAGCATTCTTTTTTTCATTGTGCTCTTTTTTGAATATCTTGCTATACTGAGTTGATTTTAATAACGAAGATATGGGTTTAATAGATGAAAAATTGGATAATTGCTTCATAGAATGAATATTAGGAGGTCTAGAAGAAGACCTCTTTACGAGGGCTAAGTTTTGCTGAGGTTTTTTGGTAGCAGTATCAGCATTCTTTCGCTTATATACACGCTTTGGTTTTTCAACTTTGATTTTGATACATCTGCCTGTTTTCTGATTAATTACTTTACCTTCAGGGCATTTCTTTGCAGGTTTAACATAATGTATTTTTTCTTCATATCTCTTGCAGGCCTCCTCTCTTGCAGTCTTTTTGTCAGCAAAATATTCCCTCTTACATTTTGCATTATCAATGCCATTTCTTTTGCACCAAGCCAATGCCTCAAAATACGGATTAGGTCTGACACATTTTCTCCTTGCTTCAGAATAACTACATGTTGGAGCTTTACAATTGTGTGCGCTATGCATTTCTCATACATAACAAGACAATAAATTATATGCATTATAAGTAGATTTATGAATACAACTCCTTATGTTTTCATATTAGACCTTGATGGGACCATTATAGGAGATTGCAGTTATCAGTGCGACGTCTATAATATCCAAGAAATCATAAAGAATAAACTGATAACAACCAAACAGACTGTGTCAAACTTAAGCAAGCTTCAATTAGGCGCTATAGCTAGACACAAGACCCTATGTGATAAATCATTGCACGAATGCTATGCATCATGTTCTAAGCTCATTAGACCTTTTTTCGGAACTTTCATAAGCAAAATGCGACAGACATACCCAAACAGCCATTTTTTCGTATATACAGCATCCGATAAATCATGGGCTATCAAAGAAATTGCTATAATAGAAAAACAGAATAATATTAAGTTCAATAGGCCGCTTTTTACAAGAGAACATTGCATTATGGACGGTTCAGGCAATTTAAATAAATCAGTAGCCAAGGTTCTACCTGCCATCTTAAAATCTATTAAAGCTCCGAAAGATTATAATATCAGAGATAAGTTGCTTATCATAGATAATAACCCGACTTTTATAGACTATAAGGAAAATCTATTGATATGCCCTACATATAATTACGTTCAGTTTCAGAATCTGTGGGATAATATCCCGCACGATTATCATAAAATTGAAGAGCTCAAGAAATTTGTTTCAAGACTCATATCATCCAAAAAGATTTATGCAAGGCATATAAATGCAAATTCCTTGATGCTCGAAAAGATACATAGATGGCTATATAGAAAGTATAAGAGGATTAATAAGTATAATTCATCATTTGAAAATGATACATTCTGGAAGGATTTGGCAGCTCTTATCAGCAGTAATCATGTCAAAATCTATAACAAGAAGATTGTTAATCTATTACAAAAGAGTATTAAGAAATAGATGAGGTTAAATATATATGATATATATCAGTTTTGACATAGGTGTTAAGAATTTGGCAATCTGCATATTGCAATGTACTGATGTCATGAAAATTATAGATTGGCGCATTATCAGTTTGGCAGAAACCAAAAAAGAGCTGAAAGGAATTAATGACATATCTGAAAGGATTTATGCAGAGATGGATAATGTCATAGGAGGCTTAAAAGAGATGTCCGTAGATTTTATAGACTATGTGCTTATAGAAAATCAGCCATCAAATCTCAATGGTATCATGAAGACTATTCAACACATTATTTACTGCTATTTCAGTTTAGTGAAATATTGGGACAAGACAGTAGGCAATGTTGTCCTTGTTAATGCATCTTTGAAGTGTAAAAATCACGAATATAAGCCTGATATTCCCGCTGTTTCTACAGAAATGGAGAAGAACTCCAAGGGTTTCAAGCGTGAAAAATACAAGCAAAATAAAGCTATGAGTATAGCCATCTGCAGACACTATATTGAAAGCGATGAGAAACTAGTAGGAATATTTGACACGAATAAAAAGAAGGATGACCTATGTGATTCGTGTCTACAGGCAGTTTCGTATATCAGAAGTAAGTCGAATGATTTGACAAATTTGAATACAATATCTGCGTTTTAACCAATCGATAAAAAATGCAAAGTATATATAAGCGTTTAAGTGTCAAAGATAATATATAACCAATGACTACCTTGAGTTTAAACAATAGAAATGATGATTTAATAGAGTTAAATAGAGATAGTTTCGGCAAAAGTCCATTAAGTTTCAATATACCTAGCAAGCAGAATAGAGTTAGCCCTAGCAGTTTCAATAATGATGACCTTCTATTTAACAAGAATAAGGTTAGTTCAGATGTTGTATCAATGTCTTCTCGTTCATCGTCGCGCGCAAGCTCCGTAGACGGAGATAGATATGATAAGAAGAATTTTATGAAAAAGATGCACGCACACAAAGTGTATAAGCACGATTCTGATGAAACTGATAGCACATCAGATGCATCTAGTATTGTCTCTAATAACAAGAAAATCAAATATAAGGATAATGCTAGCGTATCCAGCAGTGATAGCAGCGAAAGCACTGGGAATAGAAGCGGACACAGCGGACGCAGCAGTACTACAGGCAGTTCATACGAGTCTGATGGCAGCGAAGGCACAGAAGGCACTGATAACAGCCAGCTTATGAAAGCTAAAATGGACCCCAAGCAGAGGATGATGAATGAAATGAATGAGAAGCGGGAGATCATGTACCAGTTGGATAGGCTGGAATCTAAGGGGTACAAAATACCATTCAAGTTCAATCTGAACTCTGATATTGAAGAGATGCGTACAGAATATCATCGTATTGTGAGAGAAAAAGAAATGGATGCTAGTGTGCGGTTTCAGCAGAAGATGCTTATGGCATTTGTTTCAGGTACAGAGTATCTGAATACCAGATATGACCCATTTGCTATTAAACTAGATGGTTGGTCCGAACAGGTAAGCGAGAATATCAATGATTATGATGATATTTTTGAAGAGCTGCATTACAAGTATAAGTCATCAGGAAAGAAGATGGCACCTGAGCTCAGACTATTCATTTCTTTGTCTGGCAGTGCTTTCATGTTCCATTTGACAAGCAGGATGTTTAAGGAACAGCCTCTACCAAATGTAGAGAATGTTCTTAAATCTGACCCTGAATTAATGAAGCATTTCCAGAATGCTGCGGCAAAGCAATATATAATGGGTAATAATGGTATGCCACAACAATCTTTCCAACAGTCATCCTATCAACCTAAGCAAGATAGCGGAATGGGGCTTTTCAATATGGTAAGCAATCTCTTTGGTACTTTGAGCGGACCTCCTATGCCCTCTGTAGATATGCCTAGACAAAGACCAGTAGATGATGTGGATAATATCATTAAGAACGTGCATAGCAAGATTTCCATCGACAATATGGATAATAATATTGAGACACTTTCAGTAAGTGATGAAGAAATAACTAGTATAATAGAGGATACTGCTGATATCAAAATCCTCAGAGGTTCAAAGAGTAAAGGCAACGCTAGAACTTTGAACTTGTAAAAACTATTTTTTAACTTTGTCAGATTTTTGTTTTACTATTTTTTTTATTTGTTTCTTTTTAGGAGGATTTTTAGGAGGATTTTTCGGAGGATTTTTAGGAGGATTTTTAGGAGGATTTTTAGTAGG
>JACCDP011232503.1_pt1 | contig 19503 bp, 19 predicted proteins | sample 7445841 | NCBI WGS metagenome assembly JACCDP01 (sample SAMN15323441, study PRJNA562643) | freshwater metagenome | isolation source: river surface water | place: USA:Blue River Watershed | collected 2017-08-17
ATCGCGGGACATATTCTGCAGGATTTACTTTGTTTTCTGATCGCAAAGAAGCCAAATATTGCAACATCCCCAAGTTTACACTGAATGCTTGGGCCTTTTATCAAAAGGATTTTTCACCGCAATTATCTCAACCGATGCGAGAAGGAACAGCCTTCATGGTCAACGTGGGCATACGTTTAAATCGAAGCCAACAATTAATATTCACAGGTTACCAAGCCAACAAATTCACTACCCCCTTGGGCGCCCAATTCTATCAGTGCGTCAACGAAAGCAATCCCATCTATTTCAGGGATACAAGAAACATCGTCGCTGCAAGATTCATTCAACGATATCACCTCGTTTCTCAACGATTCCAGTTGGAGAGCAGGCTAGAACCAATCTTTGATTTGGATGAGAAATTCTTGTTGTATTCGCTGGGTTTGTACTTAAAATACGCAATCTGATTCCACTGCCTTAATCAGAGCGGTCAAATCACAGGGTATAAGCAAACCCCCATTCCATGTAGTCCGCTGACGACAAATGGGCCTTTAACCGAGCGATTGCTTGCAACCGCGGATTTATGTGGTAACTCAATCCAACGCCTTCGTAATAGGCCCGTTTGATGTCTTTCGGACGGTATAAGTAGAATCCCGCATCAGCCAAAATCCCCCAGCGTCCAAACTGCCATCTGTGACCGAATGTTAATGCTACCTCGGTATAATCCTTGAATCCCACTTCATCTGAATTGGCGCCAAATTTTGTATACGTGTATGACTTATCAAAAAACACATTCACGCCATAGCGCCAGTGATGTCCCCGGTTTCCTGTGGCATGTTCAGCCACATAATCCAATAATACATTGGTAAATGTTTCGCGCTGATCCAGTTCCATTTGTCGGCGTCCCATCCTAAAACCCAAAGAATGCTCCCATATTTTCTCTCCTGGTGCGCCACAATTTTCGTAGGTTGAAGGATGCTTCCATCCCCTTCCCGCACTTTCTCGCAAATCCCTCCCCGTTGTTGGATAAACCCCAATGCGTTGTTGGTCATTGTATGAATGGAAATAACTGTGCACCAAGGATTTTTTCAACCCAATGGCAGCATAAGGGATATTAATACCAAAGTTCGGCTGACTCCAGTTGGCATTGCTAAAATGCATCATGCCCAACTCCAAATTGACTTTCCAAAGATGCTCAATAGTATTGTTTCTTAAAGTTTTTCTGGTTGGCCAAGCCACCAATTCCCAATGATGCCCTAGTTGCATGGTTCCATTCATGCGACTGCCAATAGCTACGTTCCGAGGGTTGCTCAACGCATCAAATTTCTGGGTTAAATAACCCAACCCCATGCTAAACAAAAAGTATCCGTTTTTACCCGATTGAGCCATCAACATCGCACCAGAACCTATGCCATAACCCGCCACATCACTGCCGAGGTCCATCAAATTCAGAGTAAATCCATAGGTGAGTTTATCCCGAAATGCACCCTGTCCTTCAGGGGCTTTCATCGCCGCTCGATATCGAAAACTCAAGCCATTAACATGTTTGTACATGGCCATCATATCGTAATGATGCGGAGCCAAAAATCCCCTAAATGGCTGTACAGACCACTCCTGACTTTGATTTACAATGGGTGGATAAGCCAATTCGGCTCGTTCTATCGTGGTGTCCTGTGAATGAATCCCCAGAGAATCGATCGACAAAATATTCGCGGTCGCCGCTTGGTTTAGCAGCATGAATGCCATCAAACCGAGCGACTTACCAACCATTAATTACTTGTTTTATCGGTGGCCAGCACCATTTTAATACCCAAATTCGCGCCCACTTGCATTACATCCACCATGTCCTGCACTTTCAGATCTTTGTCCAAACGCAATACTACGTTCAACAAACTCTTGCCCTCATCAGATACCCCAGCTTTTTCCTTCTCTTCAGCCAAAATATCGTCCAAATCATCAAAAGCCACGCGGTCTTGTTCTATGTAAATACCCAATTCTTCAGCGTCACCAGACCCTTTATTCTCAATTTTTACCGTCAATGGTAAAGTTTTGGTTTCCATTTGGGTGGTGGTAGAAGCTTTTGGCAACATGATATTGATGACATTCGGGTTGGCCAATGTACTAGCAATCAAAAAGAACAGCATCAAAAAGAACATGATGTCATTCATTGACGAAGCTTCCACTTCGGCTTCTTCCCGTCTGCGTCTGCCTACTCTCATGATTTTGGTGATTAGTGGTTTGACTTGTTAAGCACTTCCAAGAAGCTCAAGCTCTGTTCTTGAAGGCGCTCTGCAAAACGATCCACCTTACGAACGAACAATTGGTAACCAATGAAAGAAATGATACCAACCAATAGACCCGCAAAACTGGTTACCATTTTGATATACAAACCTTCAGAGATACCCCCAATTTCAAGACCGTTCTTCTGGGCAATCGTATAGAAGATGTTGATTACACCCCAAATCGTTCCCACAAACCCCAACATCGGTGCGATACGCGCAATCAAACTCAAGTAACCCAAATTGCCTTCCATGGCGCTCAATTCTACGTTAGCACGTGTTTCCATGGCACTTTCAATTTCGCGCATGTTACTGCCCAAAAAGTTCAAACCCGTTGCCATAACCTGACCTTGCGCAGTATTGGTACGTTGGCAATAAGCCAAAGCAGCATCCGGACGGTTTTCTTTGAGATTATCCTTGATTACACTAACCAAGTTGTAATCAATTTTCGTGCGTTGATTGATGTAGATGAATCGTTCTACAATGAAGTAAATGGCGATCAACATGCACAACGCCAAGAAGATCATAACTACACCTCCCTTGGTCATAATTTCCAAAACAGGGGCCGATACGTGTTCTGTGGCCTTGGCAGCTGCGCCAGCCACGGCTGAATCTTGCGGCACTGCCGCTTGAAGCAAAGTGAATGCTAGTGATAACATAGATTGCGAATTAAAGCGTTAAATCATCAGTATAACGCCGATTCTGCCCAAAAATTATCCCCAAACGCGTAGGAACTATTTCAAGTTGGTTGCACCACCACTCAAAACAAATTTGGTCACGTCGCCGCTTTCTTTTTCAATCCTGCGAACCCGACTTTTTTCGACCACAGTAGTTTCGCCCGATAACGTATAACTGTAGGGCAAATACACCGCACAGCAATTGGGTAATCCAACAGCCGTCATGTCTTCTTGCGTAAGAAATCCAATTTTGTAGACACCCTCAGAAATTTCGACTACCACCGGTTTGGTAAACTTCTTTTTTTCACCCACAAACGCCTCCGTCATGTCCTTGGTTGTCCCGAATATAAAATTCAACCCCGGCGCCTTTTCAATGATCCCCTCAAAAAATCCCATAATCTGCTGGGCGATAACCCCTTTGGTGAAAAAACCAATGACCGCGATGGCAAGCAGCCCTGAAGTACCATACAAAAAGATGGCTCCAACCGATAATTGATCCAAGTATAAATATCGGCCAATGCCTTTTAATAGCCATCCCAAAATGCCTACGGTTATAGCAACGGGCAATACAACCAACAACCCGCGAAGAAAGTAACTGATAAACAATTGACCAGGCGTACGTAAACGCGATTTAATCAACGGGTCATACAAGGGAAACGGTGCTTTTGACATATCAATTGACTAAGAATGACTAATTTTCATCAAATCCAAACCAATGTCTGTTCGGTTGAATTTTCCTTCAAAATGAATGTTCGAAGCCAAAGTGGTTGAACGCTCCAACGCCAAAGGAATATCCTCACCCAATGAAGTAACAGCTATTACGCGACCGCCATTAGTTACAACCCGATCGCCATTCTGTTTTGTACCCGCATGGAACAACCATTGATCATGCCCTAAGGTTGTTGGGAATGTGATCTCCTTACCCTTTTCAATATCGCCAGGATATCCCCCAGAAACCAAAAATATTGTTGCCGCTGTTTTACTGTCTAACTGCACATCGCAATCCATCAACTGTCCCGTTGCAATTGCCTGCAGCATGTCTAACATCGGTGTTTGTAATCGAGGGAAAATGGCTTCTGTCTCTGGATCGCCCATGCGAACATTGTATTCAATGACAAATGGTTCACCATTCACATTCATCAAACCCACAAACAAGAATCCTTTGTAGGGATGTCCCTCAGAAACCAAACCCTCATAAGTCGGTTTCATGATTCGATCCACCACCTTTTGCATAAACACCTCATCGGCAAAGGGAACAGGAGAAATAGCGCCCATACCACCGGTATTCGGACCTTCGTCGTTGTCAAATATGCGTTTATAATCCTTGGCAGACGCCAATAACTTCCAGTCTTTACCATCGCTTATGCCGAAAACGCTCAACTCTATCCCCTTCAAAAACTCCTCGATGACAACAACCTCGCCGGCTTTTCCAAAGCGACTGCCATCGGTCATTGACTGTAAAGTAGCCATCGCCTCGTCAAAAGATGGTGTAATGATTACCCCTTTCCCCGCAGCCAAACCATCTGCCTTCAAGACATATGGAGGTTCTAAAGTGCGAAGGAAATCGGCAGCTTCATCCAATTGTGATAATTGAAACGATTGGTATCTCGCTGTTGGGATTTGATGTCGGCCCATGAACGCCTTGGAAAAATCTTTAGACCCCTCTAATTGCGCACACCACTGACTCGGACCTGCAACATGAATGACCAATCCGTCTTTCTCTGCAGATTGTTCGATGTAATCAGTAATACCCGCAACCAATGGATCTTCATTACCCGGTACCACCAAAAAAATGTCATTCGATTTACAAAAATCATACACCGCCACAACATCCGTGGGATTGAGGTTTATATTGGTGCCAAAACTTGCAGTTCCTGCGTTTCCCGGAGCAATATAAAGTTGACCGAGTCGATTGCTTTCAGCCATTTTCATGGCAAAAGCGTGCTCACGACCACCCGATCCTAATAGCAATACATTCACAAAACAAAGATACCCAATTCCCTCAAACCCAACACCCCATCTAATAAGCAATGAAAGGGGATTTACCCACAATTATCTCAGTCGCAAAGCCGCCGCAATGGCCACCATCGCTGTCTCTGTTCTCAAGATATGCTTCCCCAAATCCAAGGGCTTCCATCCCAAGTTGATCGCTTCTGTCATTTCTGCGACAGAGAAATCACCTTCCGGACCAATCATCACCGTTGCCGGCAAATCAACTGCTGATACGCCAACCTTTTCCAATTCACCACAATATCCCATGTAGCGCGTTTTATCTTGTCCGAGCTTCAAAACCTCATTCCAACCACACTGAATGATCTCGGGCATCCAAGCACCATGACTTTGCTTCATCGCAGATACAGCCACTTTTTGCATCCGAGCCAAATTCACTTTCCCTCTTTCCCCATTCTGTGATTGAAAAAAAACGATGGTGTTCACACCCAATTCGGTACACTTTTCAACCGCCCACTCCATCCGATCTCCCGACTTTAAAATCGACACGCAAATGGTTAAATCAGTTGGTTTTTCCACCGCAACGCGGCTGTTAATACGGGCCTCAAATCCCTGCTTGTTGCCCTTGAGGATCGCCCCCTCATAACAGGTTCCAGCACCATCGGTGAATGATATTTCATCGCCAACGCTGTAGCGCAAAACTTGTATTACATGCTTAGATTCCGTTTCATCGAAATAGGCGATATCACCCTCAATTTTATTACAGTAAAAGGTGAAGTGTCCTGGCATAATAAATTACTAAATAATCATTTAGATTACAACTTATTCCAAGTTGTTCCCTCTTTTCCGTCTTTGATTTCAAACCCTTTGGCTGTCAAAGCATCACGAATTTGATCACTCAATCCCCAATTCTTCTCTGCCTTCGCCTGACCGCGTAAAGCCAAAATGATGTCCATCGCATCAGCCAAACCATCGCCCTGACCCGCATCTTCAGTGATCAATCCCAACACACCCTCGCAGTAATCCAAGACCAAAGACTTCATTGTAGACTTGGTAGATTCAGTAATGAGTTCTTTGCCGTCGTTGACCAAATTGATTCTTCTCGACAATTCAAACAGTGATGCAATTACTTGAGGCGTATTTAAATCATCATTCAAACTGGCAATCACTGAAGACAAAATATCATCCGCTTCCAACGTAGCGCCTTCGGCAACTACAGGAAGTTTATCGATCAGTTTAAATGCTGTTTGCATTCTCTGCCAACCCTTTTGTGCAGCCAACAATGCATCGTTACTGAAATCCAACGTGCCGCGGTAGTGGGCTTGTAATACGAAAAAACGCAAAGTCATAGGACCAAACGCTTGCTCCAATAATGGATGATCGCCTTTGAACAGCTGCTCCACCATAATGCCATTGCCCAAACTTTTGGCCATTTTCTGACCGTTGATGGTAATCATGTTATGGTGTATCCAATACTTCGCAGGCGCATGGTTATGTGCAGCGGTGCTTTGGGCGATTTCACATTCATGATGGGGAAACAACAAATCCATTCCGCCGCCATGGATGTCAAAATGGTCACCCAAATATCTGGCGCTCATCGCACTGCACTCAATATGCCATCCGGGGAATCCTTTGCCCCAAGGACTGCTCCACTGCATAATATGCTCAGCAGATGCACGCTTCCATAAAGCAAAATCATTGGCGCTACGCTTCTCATCCTGTCCTTCCAAGGAACGACTCTGATTGCCCGCACCCGCCTGTAAATCTTCTAAAACCCTACCGCTCAACGCACCATAATTTTGTTGCGCACTATAAGCCATTACATCAAAATATACGGATCCATTTACCTCATAGGCCAAGCCTTTGTCGATAATGGTTTGAATCATTTCTATCTGTTCGATGATGTGTCCGGTTGCCCTTGGCTCAATACTCGGCTTCAGTACATTGATCTTGTCCATCACCCAATTGTAAGCATCCGTATAGGCTTGCGCCACTTCCATGGGCTCCAATTGCTCCACCTTGGCCTGTTTTGCCAACTTGTCTTCTCCTTCGTCCGCGTCTCCAACCAAATGACCTACATCGGTAATATTGCGCACATAACGCACTTTGTACCCTTGCAATAGCAAGTATCTCCGCAGGACATCAAACACGATTGGACCTCTAACGTGACCCAAATGGGGAGGTCCATACACGGTTGGTCCACACACATAAATACCAACGTGTTTTGGAACGATAGACGTGAAGGGCTCTTGCTTCTTAGAGAGGGTATTGTATAGGTGTAGCGTGTTCATAAAAATATCGCCCTGCCTCAACGGCTGGCATACATGGCTTGGTAATAATCGGCATAGGCACCCGAAGTAACGCGATCCAGCCACTCCGTGTTTTCCAAATACCAATCGATAGTTTTTTCAAATCCTTGATCAAAAGCTACACTGGGCGACCATCCCAATTCGCTTTCCAATTTGCTTGCATCAATGGCATAGCGGAAATCATGTCCTTTTCTATCGGTCACATAGGTAATCAATTCGGCTGATTTGCCGGCCTCTCTGCCCAATTTGCGGTCCATGATTTCGCACAGTTTGTGCACCAAATCAATGTTCTTCCATTCATTGTTGCCGCCAATGTTGTAGGTTTCGCCATCACGTCCATTGAAATAAATGGTTTCGATAGCACGCGCATGGTCTTCCACCCACAGCCAATCACGCACATTTTCGCCTTTTCCGTAAACCGGCAAGGGCTTGTTGTTTGTGATATTGTGAATCATCAACGGAATCAATTTTTCTGGAAATTGGTGACTGCCATAATTGTTAGAGCAATTGCTAATGACTACGGGCAGTTTGTATGTTTCATGATAGGCGCGGACAAAGTGATCAGAGCTCGCCTTCGATGCACTATAGGGAGAATTTGGGTCGTATGGGGTTTCCTCCGTGAATTTACCTTCTTCACCCAAAGTTCCATATACTTCGTCGGTACTCACGTGGTAGAATCTACCCTGTTCTGAATCTCCAAACGCTTTGTAGGCATTCAACAAAACCACTGTTCCCACAACGTTGGTCATCACGAAATCAATGGGATTAGTGATACTGCGATCCACATGGCTCTCCGCCGCCAAATGAATCACCCCATGAATGGTGCGAGCTGTAAACAAAGCTTCTACTGCAGTTTTATCGGTGATATCCACCCGAACAAATTCGTAGTTGGGGGCATCTTCAATATCCTTTAGGTTTTCCAAATTCCCCGCATAGGTCAATACATCCACATTGATGATATGCAAATCTGGATGATTTTGGACAAATCGCCTTACAACATGGCTACCAATAAACCCGGCACCGCCTGTGATGATGATGTTCTTTTTACTCATGAAGTTTCAAAATTACTATGTTCGATGCGCTGTTGATGTGAAAAATTTGTGTTACTCCGGTTTAACTGATTTAATCACAACCCGAAGAGGGGCATAAGCAGGCACACCGATTCTGCCTTTGTTGCCATATCCATTGGCCGATGTCACCAAGAATTCTCCTTCTTCACCCTCTCCCAAATAAAACGGTAAAATATTCAAACACTTCACATCGTAAATCGCCAAGGCAGACTCAAAGGGATCTACACCCACCTTCTCAGCGCGATACTTCCTGCCCTCCATCGATGAATTCACCAACAACGTTCCATCAATATTGTATACTTCGCAATGAAATGTCACCGCCTTCGCCGATTTCAAATAGGGTGCATTTTCTAACCTTCGCTGCTCAATGTCGTAGAGTCCATTCAACCGCTTGATGCGATATTTGATCATTTTGGTAGAGTCCAACAACCAACCACCCTCGGCAAGTTCCTTCACCCCGTTACCAGCGGCATATTCGTCGATGAGTTTGTTTTCCGCCATGATGCGATTCAAAAACTTCTGATTGCGATAGGCATCGTAATCCTCCGCCGATAATACCCGATCAACTCGAATAACAAAGCGAGCCTCCTTACCTGATTCCAACAGTCCGATCAAGGGCGAACCACCAATCTTCAACTTCAAACTATCGGTGCTGATCTTTACCTCCATTTCAGTGCCAGTTCCCATCATCATCAGTGCTTCCAACAATTCATTTTTGGGCTGAAGCGGGTAGGGCAATTCTTCCAGGGTATCAGACTTAAAACTGTTTTCCAAAGTATCGCCATTCGGACCAATCAGCAGGTGATTCAACAACATAAAGTGGTGGGGACCCAATGGCTTCTTCAACGCTTCCCCTTGGGTAAACTTATAGACCAATCCCTTTTCTGTGGTTTTAAATCCGCCATTACAGCCCCATAAAAGCAAGAGCGATAAAATCAGGATGGATTCGGGTATGAATTTTTTCATGGGTTTCAATGTAAATAAATAACGATTCTTCATGGGTTTTCTTGGGCCTTTACTGCACAGCCAACAGTTGATTTTGATATTCCCAAACCACCTTTTTAAACTTCGCTACTGTGGCCTCCAACGTATCTGTACTTTGTCCGCCCGCCGCATTCCTGTGTCCGCCTCCTTCAAAATGCTTGGATGCCAACTCATTGGCAGGAAAATCGCCTTTACTCCTGAAGCTCATTTTTACCCGTTCTGTGCGATCGATGATCAATACACTGAACACGATGTCCTTCAACCCCAAACCAAAGTTAACCAATCCTTCGGTATCGCCCGTTTGCACGTGAAATTTGCGCAATTCATCGCGATCCAGGTAAATGAGGGCCGTTTTGCATTCGGGAATGATTTCCAATTTTTTGTATAAACTATACCCAAATAATCGACTTCTATCCAAGGAGAACACATCGTAAATATTGGCGTGAATCGACAAATGATCTGCGCCGTGCTCCATCAAATCAGCGGCTAATCTCAGCGTTGCTGGTTTGGTATTATTGTGTTGAAAATTGCCTGTATCGGTCATTAATCCGGTATACAAACACGTTGCAATGCTAGGAGTTACGTGATCGGCACCAAAATGCGATGCGATCCACAAGTAAATCAACTCACAGGTACTCGATGCTTCGTGGTTCCAATAGGTGAATTGCGCAAATTCTTCGGGTTCCAAGTGATGGTCTATCATCACTTTATCGGCCTTTGCTTCTCTCACCAAATCACCCAACTGATTGATTCTAGAAAGACGGTTGAAGTCCAAACAAAAGATAACATCGGCTTCAGCTACTTTTTGTGCCACTTTCTCCGGTGTCTTTTCAAAATCTAAGACTTGTTCATTGCCCGGCAGCCAAAACAAATTCTCGGCGTAATCGGTGGGTGTGCATACCACAACATCCTCAACAAATTCGCGCAAAAAGCCCCATAACCCCAGGGTTGAGCCCATGGCATCTCCATCGGGTTTGTGGTGGGTGGTGATAACAACCGAATGGATTTTTCGGTCGTTCAATTGCTGAACCAAGGAAGCGGTGGTATTGATTAACATGAGATTCAACAAAAATACGCCAAACAGAAGGTATTTTTGTGTGATTATGGGTATCGAAAACCACCAAATGATTACTTTATCGAACGGCTTGCGGGTTGTACATCAACGCGTGCGGGGTACCCAATTGGTTCATGCCGGGTTTTCAATCAATGCAGGTAGCAAGAACGATGGGTTACATCCCGGACTTGCACATGGCCTGGAACACATGCTTTTCAAAGGAACGCAGAAACGGAAAACCATCCATGTATTGAATCACTTGGAAGTTGTTGGGGGCGAACTCAATGCCTACACCACCAAAGAAATCACCACCATTTACGGCACTACCCAAGGCAAACACCTCTCTCGTTTAACGGATATTCTATGCGATGTGATTTTTCGCTCCACATTCCCCACACAAGAATTGGAAAAAGAGAAAAAAGTCATCATCGACGAAATCAATATGTACCTCGACACCCCTGAAGAGAACATTTTTGACGAGTTTCAAGAGCGTATTTTTGAAGGACATCCACTGGCGCATAACATTTTGGGTACAGAAGCTACGGTCAATGAGTTACAACAACAAGATTTGTTTGACTTTGTGAATACCCATTATCGGTTCGATAACATGGTCTTTTCCGTTGTGGGAAATGTTTCTCTAGAGCGCGTTTTATCGGCACTCAATCGATTCTTACCGCAAGATTTGCCCAGCAAAAGTTTGGGATCTCTGGATGAAGCGACCCAACTGTCGCTCACTACCAACTTCAAGCCCTTGCCCATCTTCAATGAAACCAAAAAAACCGACTTCAACCAAGCATACGCCATATTGGGAAGTTTGGCTTACGAACTAGATCATCCCAAGCGTTGGACACTGTTGTTGCTCAACAATTTCTTCGGCGGACCGGTACTCAACAGTCGTTTGAACTTAGCCATTCGCGAAAAATACGGTTACACATACAACGTTGAAAGTGGATACAGCGCTTTCTCTGAAACAGGGCTCTTCCATTGTTTCGTGGGCAGTGAACCCAAATACATCGAAAAATCAGTTTCGTTGATTTTCAAAGAATTGAAGAAAATACGTACTGAGTCGTTAGGTACCTTACAGCTTTCACGCGCCAAGAATCAATATGCCGGACAACTTATATTATCAAACGAAAACCGCAGCGGTTTGATGATGCATTTAGGACAGAGTATCCTTCGCAAAGGAACGGCCACTCGCATAGAAGAAGCCATCGAACACATTCAAAAGGTAACTGCAAGCGATATTTTGGATGTAGCCAATGAAATCCTCAACGAAGACCAATTCAGTCAGTTGAGTTACGTGCCCGAAGATTAATTCGCCATAGCTTATATCCCTTCACTGCTAGGGGGATATACACAAAATACAATATGGCTGTGATGTAGTTTTGGTTGATCACATACATGGGTATGTACACAACATCCACAAAAATCCACAAAAACCAATGTTGTATCCAACGCTTTCCTTGCATATACAACGCACAAATACTCAAAATAAACAGTAGGGCGTCTAGGTATAAAAACCGCGGTGGTTGAAACAACCCCGGTGAAATCAATGCTTGAATACTTCCGCTTTTTACAAAATTGGTCCAAGGAAAATACACCATCGCCCCCACCAAAAAAACGGGCCACAATTCTTTGGACGTGGCAACCCTTGGCGATGTGGATTGATGGCCGTCGCCAACAGATGATTTGCGCCATGTGTACCACCCAAATGCTTGGAACAGCAAAAATATCACATTCAAAAAAGCATCTGAATACAGCGCCCCGCGATAAAACACCACTACATAAAGCATTGATCCAACCATGGCTACTGGCCAGTTCAGGACATTATTTTTGGCTGCCAACCACACGCACCAAAAAGACAATATCGCTGCCACCAACTCGGTGTAAGAGAGGGTGAATGGCTGAAGCCAAGCAGACAGATCTAAAAGGGTTATCGGCATCGTTAAGGGCTAACAAAAATACGGACGTTTAGGAGGTATTTTCCCATTTGAAAAGCAAACCCCTTTCGCCTAACTTTGTTTAACTAAAGAAATAATAATCTAGACCATGTTCGAATTACCTGCACTTCCCTACGCCCACAACGCCCTAGAGCCACACATCGATGCGAAAACCATGGAAATTCACCACGGCAAACACCATCAGGCCTACGTAAACAACTTGAACAATGCTGTAAAAGGAAATGCAGCAGAAGGAGTTGCGTTGCTGGATTTGATTCACAATATTTCAAAGTATACACCTGCCATCCGCAACAACGGCGGTGGACATTGGAATCATACCTTCTTTTGGGGGATTATGGGACCGAATGCAGGTGGACAGCCAACCGGTGCGTTAATGGATGCCATCGTGGCTTCTTTTGGTTCATTTGATGCGATGAAAGAGCAATTCAATAGCGCCGCTACTACCCGTTTTGGCAGCGGTTGGGCTTGGTTAATTGTGCACGATCACAAGTTGGTTATCACCTCAACACCAAACCAAGACAATCCATTGATGGACATCGCTGAAGTAAAAGGAACGCCCATTTTGGGATTAGATGTTTGGGAGCATGCGTACTACTTGCATTACCAAAACCGCAGACCCGATTACATTGGTGCTTTCTGGAATGTTGTAAACTGGTCAGCAGTAAATGCTCACTTTGAAGCAGCAACCCTTTAAGATTACATTGATCTAAAACAAAAAACCCCGGGCAAAAGCCCGGGGTTTTTTTATGCAATGTGCAATGAATTATTTCTTGCCCGCTTCTGCAGCTGCCTGCATCAACGCACGGGTTGTCTTAACTGTCAAAATCGCGTTCGCTGGTGAATCCAACAATTCGAAACCAGTTACTTCCACGTGACCAACCTTCGCAGATTGTCCGATTTCCAAAGTATCGATGCTAACATCAATGAAATCAGGCAAATCTTTGATCAAGCCACGAACACGCAAACGGTTCAATTTCTTCACTAATTTACCACCCGCACGAACACCAGGAGAGTTTCCTACTACACGAACAGGAATTTCCATGATCACAGGCTTTTTCTCATCAACTGCAACGAAATCGCAGTGAATGATCATATCAGATACAGGGTGGAATTGAATATCTTGCAAAATGGCATCGTAGTTTTTGCCATCCAATTCAATTTTCACTTTGTACACGTTAGGGGTGTACACCAAGTTTTTGAAATCCGCTTGGTAAACAGCAAAATTGATGTTGCCGTCTGCCAAACCATACATGTTGCAAGGAACCTTGCCTTCAGCACGCAACACTTTCGCAGTGCGGGTACCTACTTCAGAGCGCAATTCGCCTTTTAGAAAAATGGTTTTCATTTTATATACTTATCTTTTAATGACTTACTTTAATTCAATCTTTGTTTGATGCGCAAATACCTGCTTAAACAAAGAACTGATACTTCCGTGCTCATGCACGTTTCTAATCGCTCTAGCAAACAAAGGAGCTACAGAAACAACTTTGATTTTATCTGAGTGGTGCTTCAATGGAATGGTATCCGTTACAACCAATTCTGTGAGTACCGAATTGTCGATGTTCTCATACGCTTTACCACTCAATACAGGGTGACAGCAAAGTGCACGAACTGATTTCGCCCCTTTATCCATCAACATCGCCGACGATTTGCACAAGGTTCCTCCGGTATCAATGATATCATCAATCAATACCACATCTTTACCCTCAACATCCCCAATCACAGTCATATTGGAAATTTCATTCGCCTTTTTACGCTCCTTGTCACAAATGATCATGCCCAAGTTCAAAATCTTAGCGACTTCACGAATACGATTTGATGCTCCTACATCTGGGGCAGCAATCACGATATTCTCTTGAGGCAATGTTTTGATATAAGGCGCAAAAATGATTGAACTTTCTAGGTGATCCACAGGCACATTGAAAAATCCTTGAATCTGTGGTGCGTGTAACTCCATGGTCATCACACGATTGGCTCCAGCGGTTTGCAAAAGATCTGCAACCAACTTTGAAGCAATCGACACCCTGGGTTTGTCCTTCCGATCCTGACGTGCAAATCCATAATAAGGAATTACCGCTGTGATGTAATTGGCACTGGCGCGCTTTGCAGCATCAATCGCCATCAACAACTCCATCAAATTATCTGAATTTGGATACGTGCTCTGTACAATGAACACATCGCAGCCACGAACACTTTCATTAAAATTAGGTTGAAACTCACCGTCACTGAAACGTGAAACGGTCATGTCTCCCATCGACGATCCATAAAAATTACAGATGTCCTGGGTAAGGGTGGCAGACGCACTGCCTGCAAAGATTTTAACGGGGTGTATAAGTGATGTCATAATCGTTTTACTTTCTCTCTGGCTGTGCCCAACGCACACCGGATATCATCAAACCTTCAACTTGTTGCCCTACTAGGATTCGAACCTAGACGTACGGTACCAAAAACCGCTGTCCTGCCGTTAGACGATAGGGCAATTTTTTAGGACTGCAAATATAGGATATTTTTTTATCCTCTACTATAATTCAAAAAATTATTGAACCAATAATACCTCGGTAATGCGTTTTTCTCCTTGCGCCAATTGTACGTAATAATTACCACTTCTGAGTCCAACAACATCAAAATCAACAACATAAGTCCCGTGTCCATGCCATTCATCCTTCAGAATTCTCACCAACTGACCACTGGCGTCAAACACACTTAACTTCACATGACCCGACTCGGTAAAGTAAGAAATTTGGGTTTTGTCAACCGCAGGATTGGGGTAAATTTTGTTCAATGCAATCCTACTTACCAAGTCGATATAGTCTTCTACACGTGCTTTATTCGACTTAAAAATGGGCAAGGTATTGAAGTCTTTCCCACCCATTGCCACCTTCACCTCCGCCGCAGGCAATTCAAACCAATCTGTTAGCACCGAAGCATACACTTGTCGAAAATCGTATTGCATAGGCAAATTGTCATTCACTGTAACCGTAGATGGTATGGTGGGGTTGGCCCCAATGACACCGTTCTGAACCGCTTTGCCAAAGACAAAAATCGGCGCGGCAGCCCCGTGATCGGTACCATTACTTGCGTTACTCATCACGCGCCGACCGAATTCACTGAATGTCATACCCACCACACGGTCTTCCAATCCCAACAGTTTAATATCGTCTTGAAACGCCGCTATGGCATCGCCCAATTGCTGCATTAATGTTGCATGTCCACCAATCGTGTGATCAGCACTATCAACCTGTTCACTATGCGTATCAAAACCACCCAAACTCACCATGTATACGGGCGTCTTTAACCCACCGCTGATCAACTTGGCCACAATTTTTAACTGATCCGCCAATGGCTGACGTCCGCCCGTTGGGTATTTCGTTGATTTGTTCGATCCCTTGGCTGCAGCATTCTGAATCACCGTAGCATATTGGTTGGTTTGCTGCGCCATCAATCGCAAAAAGGCCAATTCGTTGCCGGCAGGCGTATTCGATGTTGGATCCGTGGTACCATTCGCCAAATTGTAAAACGTTGTAGGATCAGTGATGGCCATACCCATGTTTACTTCCGGACCCATGAAAGCCAACGAAACCATCTGACCGATTTGTATCGCCAGCGGATCAGGCATCGCGGTGGTTGGATAACCTTTTGGATAACCCGTATACTTTCCGTCTAAATAACGCCCCATCCAACCTGTGGTCCAACTTTCATTGCTGTCCGATCCACTCATCCAAATGTCGGTAGACCTAAAATGTGAATAGTTGGGATTGGGGTAACCTACCGCCTGAATGGCGCTGAGCATACCATTGTTGTACAAATCGCACATCCCTGACAACTTCGGATGCAACCCCGCAGCCGGTTTATCCCAAAACGGTAAAACCTTGTCTTCCGGAATCAAAATGTTATTTCGCGCTTTGCTCAAATTCGAATATTGATCGATGGGAATCAGCGTATTTAGTCCGTCATTACCTCCCGATAAATTTATAATAACCAACACTTTACCATCCGTTCCACGTCTACCCAAAGACTGCAATAGTGGAGAATCTTCAAATGTTTTTACCCCCATGCCATTCAATGTCAACGGCAAAACGGTTCCAGCGGCGGCGCTTGCTTTAAAAAAGGATCTGCGTTTCATGTTTTATGACAATTGGTATTCAGAGAGGTTCATGATAGACTTTAACAAATAGCGCAATTTCACCGTAGCCGTGGACAATGCCGTGGTGTAGTTTGGGTCGGATGGATCCGTTGCTGCACGATACTCATCGCTCCAATTGTAGTCAGGTATACCACCCGGCAACAATATTTCTTTCAAACTCGCCGTTTGTGTTGCGTTGATCGACATCGGTAACAAGTGCGATACACACGCCGCAATGAGGTCGTCGGCTTTTCCGGGATTCGTCAATTGTTTCGTAAATATCCAAGGATCAACCAACAGCGTATACGTACCCACCTTGTGGCCAATGAATAACAAGTAATCGGTAAATTGATTGCGCTTGGGCAGGGTGTCGCTGTTTATCCAACTGCGGTGAAACAAGGGTTTTTGATACCAAGCTGGCCAACCCGCCACGTTCGGTGGATCACCCAAGTTGAGTTGTGTAAGTTGACCAAAATTCATACCCATCTGATACATTTGGTAGAGCAAAAAATAATCTGAAGAACTGGGAAATTTCAATTCCATTTCCCTACAAAATCCTACTTGCTGTGTCAATGGATCTTTGATCACGCAAGCGCGATTCCAGGTATCAAAAAAGTGCTCGCTCATCAGTAAGGTTTTGAGTACTGCTTTGATGCTATATCCGCTGTCGCGAAATACTTTCGCCAGTGGCACAATGACATTGGTTTCCACGGTGTCATCAATTTCGTAGTACACAAAATACTCATACAGCTTTCTGCACAAAAACAAAGCTACCTCGTCTACCTTGAAAATCATGGTCAGAAGATCGTCGAGCTCTGTGTTTCCGGCGTTTATACCGGTCTGACCTTTGATCACTGTATTTCCATAAAACGAACTAAATTGTTTGTCCGAACTATCGTGATTCACACTCACAAATGCGGTGCTAAAGGGGTTGGTCAATGGATTGATGCTCCAGCCGGTCAGCACCCGAGCCATTGCTTTAACGTCGTCTTCGGTGTATTTGCTGTTGGGGCCTTTTCCCAACGCAAACAGTTCCTGCAGTTCGCGAGCGTAATTCTCGTCGGGCGCCTTTTTTGTATTCAATCGACCATTGAGGTAGAACAACATGGCCGGATCAATGGTGATTGCCCTGGTCAAATCCTTCAAATTGCCCAACGCATGGGTATACAGCACTTTCGTGTATACGTAACAAGCCCTAGAATCAGGAATTTCAAGAAACTGCAAAGCAAAGTGATTGTGCCAAAACAAAACCATTTTCGCTTGAATATCTGGAGATTGTGTTACCATCTGTCCCCAAAACCAAGACTTTACACTCCCTTTCCGATAGGGTTCAACCGCAGGATCTAAGGCCGCATTTACCCAAGTAGACCCGTAAGGCACATTGGGGTCGTTCACCAAATTGCCATAATTGTTTATCGGAGGATTGGGTAGGGTGGTAGATACATTCAACAGAGCATCAACAACCTGCTCCAACGTTTTGCCTTTGTACAAATTGTAATCCGATACTTTCACACCAAACAAGGTTCTGCGCAAAAGATGCATGAGCTCATCTTTGGCAAACGTGCCTGTGTACGCTGATATTCCCGTGTTCGTTCTGCGCGTTAGGGATTTCTTACCTGCCTCGTTCGACGATTGGGTTTTGGGCGATGCAGGTAGAATGGATTCAAAAAAGGCTTTACGGTCCATGTGTTTAACAAATGTAACCTTCAGACATCATTTAAGATACAATGGTTTACTTCTGCCCAATGAAAATGTCAATTTTTTGACGCGTTCACATAATTCATGCGCACTTGACCGTGGTGATAAACCACCCTTTCTCCGTTGGCGAGTTCCAAGCATACTTGTCCAAGGTGATTGACCTCCTTGAGCATCGCACTGAAAGAGACACCGGTTTTCACATCCAAAAACACTGTGGTTTCATTGCGTTTATACAGCAAATCGTCGTACTGCGTTACATAAAACGAAGTATGATGCCAAGCGTCTAACAATGCGAGCAGGTTCGACATAACCACAGATTCGATATTGAAATGCTGTGCTAAATCAGCCGATGCAATTTGTACGAGAGAAGTAGCTGCAACCGCTTGCGGGAACTCTGTTTGATTCACATTCACACCTAAGCCCAAGAGCAAGTATTTCTTTGGTCCGATTTGCGTGGTTTCCATCAACATACCCCCCAATTTCACATCGCGATATAGGAGGTCATTGGGCCACTTGATATCCACTTTTTCACCAACCAACTTACCCACCGCGAGGGCCACCGATGCACTCAAAGCTTTGTTGACGGCAACAAAATCGAATTCTTTTTTCGGATCTAACGGAAATGCTACAGTACACAACGCATTCATCCCAGGTTGCGAGTTCCAGTTGCTGCCCCGCTGTCCTACACCCTGATGCTGAAAATGGGTATACAGGGCGATGGGTTTTCCGCCTGCGACCAAGCCCATGGCACCAGCGGCAATAAACCGTTGTATTTCTTGTTGGGTGGAATCACATTGAGGAATAAAAAAAACATGTCCGTCACCAACGGCTTGTATGAACTGAATGTCTAACAAAATGGCGTTCTTTGTAGCAAAGTAAGTGATTAGATGGCGAAAAAAATTCAAACCTCAGGTGTAGAAGCATTGGTGGCCGTGATTGTACATGGTTTACAGGAGAAAAAAGGGATCAATATTGTTTCATTGGATTTGCGTAAGACAAGCAGCGCATTTGCCGATTTCTTTGTGATTTGTCATGGTGGTTCTGCCAGACAGGTAGATGCATTGGCAGACAGTGTAGAAGACGAGGTACGCAAAGCCCTGCAAGAAAAGCCCGCACACCGCGAGGGTAATGACGAAGCAGAATGGGTACTGCTTGATTACATCAACGTGGTGGTTCATATTTTTTCGGAAGAAAAAAGAAACTTCTATCAACTTGAAGAACTGTGGGGTGACGGTGTGATTACCAAACACGACTCATAATTTTTCAAAAAACATTTGGAAAGTTAAACTTCATTCGTATCTTTGCAGCCCCTTAGATGGCCCGTTCGTCTATCGGTTAGGACGCCAGGTTTTCATCCTGGAAAGAGGGGTTCGACTCCCCTACGGGCTACGAAAATAAATCGCGGGATGGAGCAGTGGTAGC
>JACCDP010087492.1_pt1 | contig 19501 bp, 16 predicted proteins | sample 7445841 | NCBI WGS metagenome assembly JACCDP01 (sample SAMN15323441, study PRJNA562643) | freshwater metagenome | isolation source: river surface water | place: USA:Blue River Watershed | collected 2017-08-17
CAATTTCAAGTGCAGATCGATTATGTCCAAAATGGATAATCTCAACGCCTTTTTCTTGCAATACGCGACGCATGATATTAATAGAAGCATCATGGCCATCAAATAGACTGGTGGAAGTGAGGATACGTATATTATTCATACCCTAAAGCTAACAAATGTTAGCAATATAACAAGCTAGCAATTATTTTTTTGCTTGGGCTTTAGCCGCAGCAATAAAATGGACAAATAAAGGTGCTGGATGCTCCACCGTACTTTTTAATTCTGGGTGGTATTGTACCCCAATAAAAAATGGATGATTGGGTAATTCAACAATTTCAACTAATCCAGTCGCTGGATTCACACCACTCGTTACCATACCGGCATCCTGAAATGCTTTTAAATAATCATTGTTAAACTCATAACGATGACGATGGCGTTCACTAATTTCAGTGGTACCATAAATTTTATAGGCCAATGTATCTTTCGTAATGGTACATGGATAAGCGCCCAAACGCATGGTACCACCCATCATGGTGATTCTCTTTTGCTCCTCCATCATATTAATGACTGGAAATTTTGAAAGCGGATCCATTTCAACAGAATGCGCACCTGCATATCCTAAAATATTACGCGCAAATTCAATCACGGCCATTTGCATCCCTAAACAAATGCCAAAGAAGGGTAATTTATTTTCACGCGCGTATTGCACTGCAATAATTTTTCCTTCAATACCCCTGTTACCAAAACCTGGAGCAACTAATAAACCATCTAATCCAGACAATTGTGCTTGTGCATTTTCAGCAGTGATATTTTCACTATGAACATTTACTACATTCACTTTCACTTCATTCATTGCACCTGCATGTATAAAGCTTTCTAAAATGGACTTATAAGCATCTTGTAATTCAATATACTTTCCAATCAATCCAATGTTTACCGTAGCTTTTGGATGTTTTAATTTATCTAAAAAAATATTCCATTTGGTTAAATCAGGCTCCTTGTAATTTTGAATATTTAATTTTTTCAATACAATTAAATCTAACTTTTCTTTTAACATTAACAAGGGCACTTCGTAAATAGTACTTGCGTCTAATGATTCAATTACATTGCCTGCTTTAACGTTACAGAATAAGGCAATTTTCTTTTTAATATCATCATTTAATGGATGTTCTGTTCTACAAACAATCACATCTGGATGAACCCCTGTTTCACTCAACATTCTAACACTATGTTGTGTAGGTTTTGTTTTTAATTCCTTAGCAGCATTTAAATAAGGAATTAAAGTTAAATGCACCACCATGACATCATCCTCCGGTAACTCCCATTGAATTTGACGCACCGTTTCAATGAAAGGCGTGCTTTCAATATCACCAACTGTTCCGCCAATTTCCGTGATTACCACATCAAATTTTCCATCCTGGCCTAGCAATAACATGCGTCGCTTAATTTCATCTGTGATATGTGGAACTACCTGTACTGTTTTTCCTAAAAATTCACCTGCTCTTTCTTTATTAATTACTGTCTGATAAATACGACCTGTAGTTACATTATTTGCTTGGGAAGTTGGGCTACTTAAAAAACGCTCGTAATGCCCTAAATCTAAATCAGTTTCAGCGCCATCTTCTGTTACATAACATTCGCCATGCTCATAAGGATTCAATGTACCTGGATCCACATTGATATAAGGATCAAATTTTTGAATGGTTGCAGTGAGTCCTCTGGCTTGTAATAATTTAGCCAATGAAGCGGCAATGATGCCCTTACCCAAACTACTCGTTACACCTCCGGTTACAAATACATACTTTGCCATATTATTATTGCTTCTTTTTTGAAAATAGCATACACCCAATAGCAAAATACTATTGTGTATAAACCAGTCTCAAAATGGTTAATTTACTTATTAGGACCTATCTTTATTTGGAAAAATTCTTAGAGGTCATACAAACCTACATCAAAAAAGGGGTGGAAAAAAATGATCCTATACGCCCAACAAAAAATGTTTATAAGTGTTATTTAAAAGTGAACATCTTTACTAAAAACAACTAAAATAAAATGAAAAAACTAATTTATGCTACTTTGGCCCTTGTATTTACGGCTAGTTTATTAAGCTGGCAATGGTCCAAAAACCAATATCCGTCCATGGATAAAAAAGAGGTCATTGAATGCCTCAATATGGAAACACAACAAGCCTATCAAGTGGAGGCAAGTACCCCCGCTTTTGCAGCATTGCATCCGAACCCCTTGGTTGTGCAGCCAGAAAATTTATTAGGAAAAATGATTGAATTTGATGCTGCCGATGGCAAACAAGCTTATGCTTATTTTATCCCTGCCAAAAAGAAAACTAATAAATATTTAATTGTGATTCAAGAATGGTGGGGTTTGAATAATAATGTAAAAATGGAATCAGATAAATATTATACCGACCTTGGCAATGTAAATGTAATTGCAGTAGATATGTATGATGGCAAAGTTGCTGCTACACCAGATAGCGCCATGAAATTAATGCGTGGTGCCAATATGGAAAGAATGACCGCTATTATTCAAGGTGCCATTAAATACGCCGGCAGTAAATCTGCCATCTATAGTGTGGGTTGGTGTTTTGGAGGTATGTGGAGTTTACAAACAGCCATTCTTGCTGGGCCACAAGCAAAAGGATCCGTGATGTATTATGGTCGCCCAGAAACGAATATGGAAAAATTAAAATCGATCCAATGTGATATCATTGGGTTCTTTGGCAACAAGGACCAAAGCCCCTCTCCTGCATTGGTGAATGATTTTGAAAAAAACATGAAAGAGGCGGGTAAAAATTTATCTGTAAATAGATATGAAGCAGGTCATGGTTTTGCCAATCCAAGCAATCCAAGTTTTAATGCTGCTGCTACTGAAGATGCGTATGCGAAAGCAATTGCATTTTTTAAAGCCCATTAATCCAAATAACGATTATTTCAATAAATAAAGCGCCCTTCAAAATAGAATTTCATTTGCCTCCGCGGCACGCAGCCAAAGTCGGCTACATGAAACTATTTTGAAGGGCGCATTAGTATATTCTTGATAACAAAATTGTATTCGACTAATACAATTGCTTTTTAACAAGATAATTGGCAACATAATCCCCAACCCCTTCTTCCAAGGTTGAAAAGGGTGCAGTGTATCCGGCTGCGCGAAGCTTATTCATATTGGCTTCGGTAAAGTATTGATATTTATTTCTAATATCTAGTGGCATATCAATGAATTCAATATTTGGTTGTAAACCTTGTGCTGTAAATGTATTCGCAGCCAAATCGTAAAAGCTACGTGCTTGGCCTGTACCTAAATTATATAAACCATTTTTTTCTTTGTCCCAATTTTGCGCAAACATTTCATGCAACATCCAACCAATTACTTTTACGACATCTTTGACATACACAAAGTCGCGTAATTGTTCTCCGTCATTAAAATCAGGTCGGTGACTTTTAAATAACTTCACTAATCCTGTTTCTTTGATTTGATTGAATGCATGAAAAATTACACTTGCCATTCGGCCCTTGTGTCCTTCATTTGGACCATACACATTAAAGAATTTCAAACCCGTCCAAACAGGCGGTTGACTAGCTTGCGCTATTGCCCATTTATCAAATTCATTTTTACTAACCCCATAAGGATTCAATGGAACTAATTCATCTAGTATTTCATGACTATCAGTATACCCATGCTCCCCGCTACCATAAGTTGCTGCAGAAGATGCGTATATAAATGGAATTTGTTTTTCACTAGCATACAACCACAACGCTTTTGAATATTTCACGTTCAGTTCTTCATGCACTGCGTAATCAAATTCAGTGGTATCCGTTCTTGCACCTAAATGTATAATGGCGTCAATCGTGAAATCCAAGTTTGGAAGTTGTTCTAAAAAAGCTTGCCGCTCAATAACTTTTAAAAATTGCTTTTGCTCCCAATTATTTCTTTTTGCTTCCACGCCAAAGTCATCCACTAATATTAATTGATTAAACCCTTGTTCATTTAAATATTGAACAAAAACTGAACCAATAAATCCAGCTGTACCTGTAACAACTAAAACGGGTTGTTTTGACATGGATTGAATTTATTTAGCTAATTGTTTTTCTATCGCAGTATCATAATTATTTTTCCAATCCATAATGCTTCCCCAATTTTCTCCATTTACTGCAATATCAGTTTCAGTCACCTTACCAATAACGGCTGATTTTATTCCAAACTTTGCAGCCATTGATTCAATCGTTGCAACAGTTGCTGCATCACAGGAAACTACCACCCTGCTTTGAGCTTCGCCCATCCAATAAGCATCCACCCTTAATTCAGTTCCAACTGCTTTTACATCAAAGCCTTTATTATTTGTAAATGCAGATTCTAATAAAGTAACAATTAAGCCGCCTTCACTAATATCGTGGGCGCTTTTTACATTACCTGCTTTAATTAAGGCCGCAACTAATTGTTGTAAATTATATTCTTCATCCAAATCAAAATAAGGTGCGTGTGAAAATTCAACACCTCTGATTTTATTTACATATTCTGAAGAACCAATATCATTTCTTTGTTCCCCCAATAATACAATCACATCCCCTGCTTTTTTGAAATCCAAAGTCATTCTATTTTTCATATCCTCCACAATACCTACCATACCAATAGTGGGTGTAGGAAATACAGGACCATCTGGATTTTGATTATAAAAACTCACGTTACCACCAGTAACGGGTGTATTAAATTTTCGACAAGCAGCGCCCATCCCTTCTACCGATTTCACAAACTGATAATACACTTCAGGATCATAAGGATTACCAAAATTCAAACAGTTGGTTACGCCAATGGGTTCACCACCAGAGCATACAATATTACGTGCAGCCTCAGCTACTGCAATCATTGCACCACGTTCAGGATTGGCATATACATATTTACTATTACAATCCACTGTCATGGCTAATGCCTTACCAGTTCCTTTTGCAATTACGACAGAGGCATCACTAGGCGCATTGGTAGAAGTATTTGCAGCACCCACCATACTATCATATTGTGTATACACCCAACGCTTTGAAGCGATGTTTGGTATTTGTATTAATTCTTTTACAGTCGCTTTTAAATCTGTTGTATCAGCAACCGTATTCATATCAAATGCATTGACTTTTGCTAAATAAGCAGGCGCCGAATATTCACGCGTATACACTGGTGCACCACCACCTAATACTAATTCGTACGCAGGAAGCGAAGCTTCTAATTCACCATGCATATAAAAATTAAGCAAACCATCATCAGTCACTTCACCAATATTGCTACATGATAAATCCCATTTTTCAAATACCGCTAACACTTGCGCTTCCTTTCCTTTTTCAACCACCATCAACATACGCTCTTGGCTTTCACTTAATAATAATTCCCAAGCTTTCATATTTTGTTGACGTGTTGGCACTTTGTCCAAATCAATGCGCATACCTACTTGTCCTTTCGCACTCATTTCGGCAGTGGAACAAATAATTCCTGCTGCACCCATGTCTTGCATACCCACAACACCACCTGTTTCAATTACTTCTAAACAAGCTTCTAATAATTTTTTTTCTTGAAATGGATCACCCACTTGCACTGCTGGTAATTCTTCTACACTGTCCGCAGTAATTTCGGCCGATGCAAAACTTGCACCACCAATGCCATCTTTACCGGTAGCACTTCCCACAAAAAATACGGGATTGCCTGTTCCAAGTGCAATAGCACTTACAGTTTTACCTGCTTTCACAATTCCTACACTCATTGCATTTACCAAAGGATTGGTATGATAACATTGTTCAAAATATAATTCACCTCCCACTGTTGGAACACCAAAACAGTTTCCGTAATGTCCAATACCATGCACGACACCTGCTAATAATCTTTTGGTTTTTGGATCAGACAATTTTCCAAAACGTAAACTATTTAAGGAAGCAATGGGACGTGCACCCATCGTAAAAATATCTCTTTGAATTCCACCCACACCTGTTGCAGCACCTTGAAATGGTTCCAACGCACTTGGGTGATTATGACTTTCTATTTTAAATACCACACCATAATCATTTCCGATATCCATTAAACCTGCGTTTTCTTCACCAGCTGCAACTAACATTCTACCTCCATCGCGTGGTAATGTTTTTAACCACTTGATCGAATTTTTATAACTGCAATGTTCACTCCACATGCCACTAAAAGCACACAATTCAGTAAAGTTGGGAGTACGTCCTAATTTTTGTTTGATGCTTTCAAATTCATCAGGCGTTAATCTAAGTTGTTGCGCTGTTTTGACTGTAATTTCCATTCGGATGGGATTATTCGTTTTAAGATGACGCGAAGGTACAAAATGACCCCTTAAGCATTTGCTTGATTTACCAACATATACCCAACTAAAATGTGTATCCCTCCAATGATTATGCATTTATTGATAATCAATCTTTTGTAAGCATGATAATATTATTATTTATTTTAATGTTAATATAATATGGAAAAAACTTAAAATTTTTAAGTTTTAAATTTTACTTTTTTGATATTCTTATTTATTTTCGCTCAAATCCGTGTAGAAAATACCTTTTTAAACATATATTTTATTTATTAATATTAAATTTCCTACCCTATGGCAGTTTCTAAATTAGAGTACATTTGGCTAGATGGTTACAAACCAACACAGTCATTAAGAAGTAAGACAAAAGTTGAAAAAGATTTCAGTGGCAAATTATCTGACTGCGATGTTTGGTGTTTTGATGGATCATCAACAGAGCAAGCGCCAGGAGGTTCAAGTGACTGTTTATTAAAACCAGTTTTTATTTGCAAAGATCCACAACGCAAAAACGCATACTTAGTGATGTGTGAAGTATTAAGTTCAGATGGAACACCGCACCCTACTAATGGAAGAGCCACTATTGAAGATGATGATAATGATTTTTGGTTTGGCTTTGAGCAAGAATATTTTTTATGGAATCCCGCAACTGATAAACCATTAGGTTTCCCAGAAGGAGGATATCCTGGACCACAAGGACCTTACTATTGTTCAGTAGGTGCTAAAAATGCATACGGAAGAAATATTGTTGAAGAACATCTAGACGCTTGTATTGACGCGGGTTTGAACATTGAAGGTATTAATGCCGAAGTAGCTGCAGGACAATGGGAATTTCAAATATTTTCAAAAGGTGCAAAAGAAGCAGGTGATCAAATTTGGATTGCACGTTACCTATTAGAAAGAATTGGAGAAACCTATGGTGTATCCATTAACTGGCATTGTAAACCATTAGGCACCTTAGATTGGAATGGTTCAGGTATGCATGCGAATTTCTCTAACACTACATTAAGAACTTGTGGAAAGAAAGAAACTTATGATACTATTTGTGAAGCATTCCGTCCTTTTGTAAAAGAGCATATTGATGTTTATGGTGCAGATAACCATTTACGTTTAACAGGTAAACATGAAACTGCAAGTATCCATGACTTCTCATTTGGTGTTTCTGATAGAGGTGCAAGTATCCGTATCCCAATTGGTGCGGTAGAAAAAGGTTGGAAAGGATGGTTGGAAGATCGTCGTCCAAATTCAGCGGCTGATCCTTACAAAGTAGCTGCTAGAATAATCAAAACAGTAAAAACTGCAAAAATTTAAGGTTAAATAATTAGGTTAAAAAGTGAATTAAGTTCGCAATCGTACAGGTTTTTGATCAAAATCCCCCAATTTGGGGGATTTTTTGTTGATTACTCCTACCTAAATGCGCCTAACTTTGCCCAATTGCTAATATAAAATTTAATCGTATATGTCACTAAGAACCGAGGCCGTTAAACATGTCAGTCATGTTGTAACACCCACACCCAATGTTAATGCACATAAAATCACGACCATTTTTAATGAAAGTGTTTTTACTTTAAAAACTGCTAGAGAATATTTAAGTGATGAAGCTTATAAAAGTTTAGTGAATAGTAATAAAGTCGCAAAGAAAATTGATCGTGCAGTAGCTAACCAAATTGCAACAGGATTAAGATCATGGGCAGAGAGTAAAGGTGTAACACACTTTACCCACTGGTTTCAACCATTGAGTGGCGCGACTGCTGAAAAACATGATTCATTTTTTACATTAAAATCGGATGGCACTGCTATTGAAGAATTTGATGGCGCTGCTTTAATACAACAAGAACCTGATGCATCATCCTTTCCAAATGGTGGATTAAGAGCCACTTTTGAAGCAAGAGGATATTCTGCATGGGATCCATCTTCCCCTGCATTCATTATTGAAATTGGAAGTGGTAAAACTTTATGTATTCCAACTATATTTATTGCCTACACCGGTGAATCATTGGACTACAAAGCACCTTTGATGAAAGCAGTGGAAGCAGTTAACAAAGCAGCAGTTACAGTTTGTAATTATTTTGATAAAAATATTTCAAAGGTGGTTCCTACTTTAGGTTGGGAGCAAGAATATTTTGTAATTGATGAAGCATTGGTGAATGCACGTCCCGATTTAGTACAATGTGGTCGTACCGTATTTGGATCAGCCCCTGCAAAAGGCCAACAATTGGAAGATCATTATTTTGGATCTATCCCTGAAAGAATTTATGCATTCATGCGCGACTATGAAAATGAAGCATACAAACTAGGTATCCCTTTAAGAACAAGGCATAATGAAGTAGCACCTGCACAATTTGAGTGTGCACCTATTTTTGAAGAATGTAATATCGCCGTGGATCACAACATATTATTAATGGATGTGATGACTCGTGTTGCAAAGCGTCACCGCTTAGTGGTATTGTTACATGAAAAACCATTTGCTGGTATTAACGGAAGTGGTAAACACAATAACTGGAGTATGGCGACTGACACTGGCATTAATTTATTAGCACCAGGTAAAACGCCAAAGACCAATTTGATGTTTTTAACTTTCTTTGTGAACACTATTAAAGCAGTGCATGATTATGCTGATATATTAAGAGCATCCATTGCATCCGCTTCGAATGATTTTAGATTAGGCGCCAACGAAGCACCTCCTGCAATTATTTCTGTATTTATTGGAGAATACTTAACCAAAGTATTGAATGATGTAGAAACAAGAGTTGGTGGAAAATTTGATGAGCAAGATGAAGCGATTTTAAAATTAGATTTACACAGAAGCATTCCTGAGTTGATGATTGATAATACCGATCGTAACAGAACTTCCCCTTTTGCATTCACTGGAAATAAATTCGAATTCCGTGCAGTAGGATCCACTGCTAACTGTGGCCATCCAATGACGGTTTTAAATACAATTATAGCTGATACCTTAGTAAAATTTGCTGCAGAAGTAGACGCTTTAATAGAGAAAGGGGATAAAAAAGAAATCGCAATCATGCAAGTGATTCAAAAGTACATTGTATCTAGTAAGAAGATTTTATTTGAAGGCGATGGCTATAGCGAAGACTGGCATAAGGAAGCAGAAAAAAGAGGCTTACCTAATTTAAAAACTACCCCTGTTGCATTAGATGCGATGGTGACTGAAAAATCCAAGAAATTATTTAAGGACAATGGCATTTTCACACATGCAGAGTTAGAAGCACGTTATGAAATTGAATTAGAAACCTACATTAAAAAAGTACAAATTGAAGCGCGTGTGATGGGTGATTTAGCCACCAACCATATTATCCCAGCGGCAATTAAATACCAAAATGAGTTATTGAAAAATGTAAGCTTACTTCGTGAAGCTGCGTTACCTGAAAAATTATACAAAGGTCAATTAACTTTATTAAAGGATGTAAGTACACATATCCAACAAGTGTATGAAAATACTTACGCAATGGTGGAAGAAAGAAAAGTAGCCAATAACCTTACTGATTCAAGAGAAAAAGCAATTGCTTATGAAGCAAAAGTGAAGGCGCAATATTTTGATAAAATTCGTTACCACGTTGACAAATTAGAGCAATTGGTAGATGATGAATTATGGACCTTACCTAAGTACAGAGAAATGTTGTTTTTAAGATAACAATATTTTTGAAAGATCCTATCCCAACAAAAGGGAGCTCCTTTATGGGGCTCCCTTTTTAATTTCATCAGAGAATTTTTATGTAGTTTTTATATTTCTCTTAAAAGCTACATAAAAATTACTTCAACTTAAATGTTTCTAAAAATTTCGTCGTGAAGTTTCCTTTTCTAAAATCTTCATTTTGCATTAATTGTAAATGAAAAGGTATTGTTGTTTTCACTCCTTCAATCACATATTCACTTAAGGCACGATACATGGTATTGATCGCTTCCTCGCGCGTTTGTGCAACTGTGATTAATTTACCAATCATTGAATCATAATAAGGAGGAATTACATAACCTGCATACACATGACTATCTACACGAACACCATGTCCGCCTGGCGTATGTAATACAGTTATCTTTCCTGGTGAAGGTCTGAAATCATTATAAGGATCTTCTGCATTGATACGACATTCAATAGCGTGTAATAGTGGTTCATAATTTTTACCTGAAATTTTTTCACCTGCCGCTATTTTTATCTGCTCCTTGATTAAATCATAACTCACTACTTCCTCCGTTACGCAATGTTCCACTTGAATACGCGTATTCATTTCCATGAAATAAAAATTGCGATGCTTGTCCACTAAAAATTCAACCGTACCAACGCTTTCATAATTAATGGCTGATGCAGCTTTAATTGCAGCATCTCCCATGCGTTGTCTTAATTCAGGGGTCATAAATGGAGAAGGTGATTCCTCTACCAACTTTTGGTGTCTGCGTTGAATAGAACAATCACGCTCACTTAAATGACAAACATTTCCGTATTGGTCACCAGCTACTTGAATTTCAATATGCCTTGGTTCCTCCACAAATTTTTCCATGTACAAGCCATCATTTTTAAAACTTGCACCTGCTTCCATTTTTGCATCATTATATGCCTTTTCAATATCTTCTTCTTTCCAAACTACACGCATACCCTTTCCTCCGCCACCAGCAGTTGCTTTAATGATCACTGGATAAACTATTTCTTTGGCTAATTTTTTTGCTGCGTCTACACTTTCTAATAAACCTTCGCCACCCGGAACCACGGGCACCCCTGCTTTAATCATGGTTTCTTTCGCAGTAATCTTGTCCCCCATTTTATTAATCATATCAGGCGTGGGGCCAATAAATTTAATGCCATGGTCAGCACATATTTGCGCAAACTTAGCATTCTCTGCTAAAAACCCATATCCTGGATGAACTGCATCGGCGTTGGTAATCTCACAAGCCGCCATGATATGTGGAATATTCAAATAGGACTCTTGTCCTTTAGGACCTCCAACACAAACCGCCTCATCTGCAAACTTTACATGTAAACTATCTTTATCAGCAGTAGAATAAACTGCTACTGTTTTAATACCCATCTCGCGACAAGTTCTGATAATACGCAAAGCAATTTCGCCACGATTGGCTATCAATATCTTTTTAAACATTTTTTTAATTTAAATTAGAAAATGGGATCAAGCCTATGCGGGTTCAACTAAGAACAAAGGCTGGTCATATTCCACTGGGCTAGCATCTTCCACCAATATTTTAACGATGGTACCTTTTACCTCACTTTCAATTTCGTTAAATAATTTCATGGCTTCAATGATACATACCACTTTACCTGGGCTTACTTCTGTTCCTTCCTCTGCCATCAATGGCTTATCTGGAGCAGCGCGACGATAAAATGTTCCAATCATTGGACTCTTAATAGTGATTAAGTTACTTGCTACTGGAGCTGCCGGAGTAGCTGCGGGTGCAGCTGGAGCCGCTTGCGCAACTGGGGCTGCTGGGCCTGAAGTATACATTTGAGCAGGGGCTGTAGTCACCGTTACCTTTTCTTCCTTTTGTTTAATGGTTACTTTACCATCCTTATCTTCGATGCTAATTTCACCGATATTACTCTTGTTAACTACTTTAATTAAATCGTGAATTTGTTTCAAGTCCATATTTGGCAATTTTGGGTAAAATTGGTGTTTTTTTGGTGAAAAACACAAAAAAATGGGCTTTTTTTATTAAAAATGGGCAATTTTTGCCAAAAAAATACCCCGAGGATTCGGGGTATTTTAAGCTATTTTAGGTGTAAAAAAGGCTAAATAAAGTCCAATATAAGGAAAGGGGCTCCTTTATGGGGTCCCTTTAAAAATCATAAGAGTGATTTTATGAGGACTTATATTTCAATAAAGTCCGATATAAAATCTATTTTACTCTTTCTACGTATTCACCATTCTTAGTATTAATTCTGATTCTTTCACCTTCATTTACAAATAATGGCACCATCACGGTAGCACCTGATTCAATAGTAGCCGCTTTCAAAGCACGCGTTGCAGTATCCCCTTTTACCCCATTTTCGCAATAGGTAATCAACACCTCGATTTTTTCAGCTAATTCAGCACCAATAGGCATTTCGGTTTCGGTATTCATAAATACAAATACTTCCGCACCTTCTATCAAGTATTGCGGAGCATCGATCATCTCCTCTGCCATTGCTATTTGCTCAAAAGTCTCATTGTTCATAAGGTTATAACCACTGTCATCCTTATAAAGGAATTGGTAGGTCTTTTTTTCAACACGCACGGGGAAAATGTTTTCACCACTATTCCAAGTCTTTTCTATTGATCTTTTGTTATCTACTCCTTTAAGCTTAGCCCAAATTTTAGCAGCCGCTCTAGCAGTTTTGTTTTCTCCAAACTCCACTACAGAATATAAATTATTATCCAATTTTAGAATCATTCCACGACTAATGTCTGATGTTGTTGCCATAATTTTAATTTTTATTTGTCTGACGAAGGACAAAAGTACTACATGAAAGCCATTTATAAAAAAACATGGAATTTTTGTTGAGAAATAAGGGTAAAAAAACTGGGTTTAGCCTATTTTTGCGCCACAAATAACAAAATCACGCATAATGTCAGTATTAGTTAATAAAAATTCAAAGGTAATAGTTCAAGGTTTTACAGGAACTGAAGGTAGTTTTCATGCAAGTCAAATGATTGAATACGGAACCCAATTAGTGGGTGGCGTAACTCCAGGTAAAGGTGGAACTACCCATTTAGATAGACCAGTATTCAATACAGTTGCAGATGCTGTAAAAAATACGGGTGCGGATGTGAGTATCATTTTTGTACCTCCTGCTTTTGCTGCGGATGCAATCATGGAAGCGGCGGATGCAAATATTGCTTTAGTAGTATGTATTACAGAAGGTATTCCTGTTCAGGATATGATTAAAGCAAAAAACTATTTATTAGGCAAAACAACTCGTTTAATAGGACCCAATTGTCCAGGTGTTATTACAGCGGAAGAATGCAAAGTGGGTATCATGCCAGGATTTATTTTTAAGAAAGGAACCATTGGTATCGTTTCAAAGAGTGGAACGCTTACCTATGAAGCAGCTGATCAAGCAGTAAAAGCGGGTTTGGGTGTTTCCACTGCTATTGGAATAGGCGGTGACCCAATTATTGGAACGACCACTAAAGAAGCGGTAGAATTATTAATGAATGATCCTGCAACTGAAGGTATTATCATGATTGGCGAAATTGGTGGAAGCATGGAAGCAGATGCAGCAAATTGGATTAAAGATAATATGAAAAAACCTGTAGTTGGATTTATCGCAGGTCAAACTGCGCCTCCAGGCCGACGCATGGGTCACGCTGGTGCCATTGTTGGCGGTGCAGATGATACTGCTGCTGCTAAAATGAAAATCATGGCGGAATGTGGCATACACGTTTGCGCTAGTCCCGCAGACATTGGAATTACAATGGCAAACGCACTAAAAAAATAATTTTTAAAATAAAGCATCCTGAAATCCCTTATCCTAAAACGATAAGGGATTTTTTTATTGTAAGTTTGTTCTATGAAACGCGCATTAATTTTATTTTTATTTTTTTCAATCTGCAATAATATCCAGGCGCAAAAATTAAGTGGCGTTAGTAAAAACCCCGGCATTCAAATTGAATGTGCCATGCCCACTATGTTAACACTAGGGCAATCTATTAAATTAAAAGTGAAGGTTAGCCATCATTTACAGCAAGAAAAAACAGGACAACTTACTTTAGCTTTGATCAATCATACAACTAAGAAATCAGTGGATGGCTGGTTTTTAAATATTTTTCCGTTTCAATATTTTACCACAATAAAAAATGAAGCATTTGAAACGGAATTTCCTTTTACTGTTCCCTTTGATTACAGTGGTAGCTTTGATATTGAAATTGTAGCGAGGGTCAATGAAATCAAGGATAGCATCCATATAACTATCCCAACAAAAAAAGCAAAATAAATTGCAGGAAAAAGTAAAATATTTAATTGTTGGCCAAGGATTAACGGGAACTTGGATAAGTTACTTTTTAAAAAAGCAAGGAATCACATTTAAAGTGATCAATGATGCAAAAACTGCTTCCGCAACCAGTGTAGCAAGTGGTGTAATCAACCCAGTCACTGGTCGTAGAATTGTGCAAACCTGGATGATTGATACGCTACTCCCTTTTGCTATTGCCGCCTACAAGGAATTCCAACAGGATGAAAATGTCACGATTATTAAAGAAGCACCGATTGCATTAATACACCCTTCCTTACAAATGAAGGAAAGTTTTGACTACCGAATCGCACATGAAAATATTTATTTAAAGGAAAATGATAATGCCTTTTTAGGACAACACTTTAATACCCCATTTGACACAGGCGAAATTGACCAATGTTATTGGATTGATTTAATTCAATTTTTAAAAACAGGTCGTCAAAAAATTGGCAATAATTTTGTTGAAGATTATTTTGATATTTCAGACATGACTTTAAATGAGCAAGGCGTTCAATGGAAAAATATAAATGCTGAAAAAATTATATTTTGCGATGGCCTTAACAGCATGAACAACCCCTACTTCAAAGCGCTCCCATTTGTACCCAATAAAGGAGAAGCCTTAATAGTTAAAATAAAAGGGCTTGCTACAACAAACATTTATAAAACCAACATTACCATTGTTCCTTGGAAAGATGATTTATTTTGGGTAGGATCAAGTTATGAATGGAGTTATAGTGATACACTTCCTAGTAAAAGCTTTGAAGAAAAGATGGTTGCTGCACTGGACGCCGTTTTAAAACTACCCTATGAAATTGTTGACCATATGGTAGGTATTCGGCCAGCAAATACAGAAAGGCGACCTTTTGTTGGGCTACACCCACAATATCCGCAGTTAGGTATCTGTAATGGCATGGGTACAAAGGGATGTTCCCTTGCTCCTTATTTTGCGAAACAACTTATAGAACATATTGAACAGGGTACACACATTGAAGCCGAAGCAGACATTAAAAGATTTACCACAATATTATCGGCATAATTCATAAAAAAAATAAAAAAAAGAATATTTTTATTCTACATAAAATACTAATTAATAATAAATCGCAAAAGCATCAAAATGAGTAATCCAACAATCGACAATTATAATATTCCTTTGAAGTACCGTAAAATGGAAAACTTACATATTGTATTTTGGTTGTTTAAAGATGTTGCTTGGTGCATGTCATTAACGCTATTAGGCGTTGTGATGATTATCCCAACATTAACCATCTCGATAATTATTGCCTATAGAACTAGAAATATTTTTTCTGAATTAGCACATAACCTAGCAATCACCGTTTGGATAACAGCCAACTCATTTTGGATGTGCAGTGAATTTTTTGGGGTGGATCATTTAATCGTTTTTGGCAATATCACAGTGAAGCACTTAGCGATGATTCCATTTGTCACAGGGATTTTAATACTAGGATATTACTACCTTATTTACAAGCCTTCTCACAAAGAAGAAAATTAGACTTTATCATTTAATCCAAATGCTTTTTCAATCGATAGGATTGAAAAAATGTGGCTAATCCCAATAAGGAAACAGTTAAAAACGCCCATCTTAAACCAATGGCTTGGGATAAGAAACCAATGATGGGTGGGCCAATCAAAAAGCCGAAAAATCCAATTGAAGAAACAGAGGCTAAAGCAATACTAGCTTGCCCAGGAGCTGCACTTCTTCCAACAGATCCATAAATAGTGGGGATGACTGATGATACCCCAAAACCTACCAACATAAATCCGAGTGTACTTATAATCATTCCGGGCATCATCACTGCAACTATTAAACCAACTGTCACTAATAAGCCACTTAACATTAACTGTTTTCTTGCCCCCCAATAATTAATTAAAATATCTGCAAACATGCGTCCAATGGTCATGCAAGCCATGAAACTGATATATCCCATAGTACGATATTCATTGGGCACCAATGCTACTTTTTGAAAATACAATCCGCTCCAATCAAACATCATTCCCTCGCAAATCATATTTCCTAAAGCGATAAATCCAAATTGTAACATAAGCGCGCTTGGCTTATTCCACATTTTATTTAGTGGTTGCTTATTTTTTTCAGAAGGCATTAAATAGGGATACGCAAATACCAAATAAATAATTGAAACCAATGCAACAAATACAAATTGATAAATGGGAGAAATATGTTTTGCAACAAAAAGTCCGCCGATTAATCCTCCTACAAAACCAGCCAAACTCCAAAAACCATGAAAGGTGGATATGATACTTTTATCAAATAATTTAGATAGTACCACTGCTTGTGTATTCACTGCTACATTATAAAAATTACCTGCCATGCCAAAAATAAATAAGCAGATTCCTAATTGCCATGTTTGTGTAATTGTCCCAATTAAAATCAAGGAAAGTGGGTATAAAACAGCGGCAATTTTGAGCATTCTGTTACTGCCATAAATGGAAGTCAAACTACCTGAAATAGGAATACCAAGAAATGAACCTACAGGCAAAAACAATAGCATCGCGCCCAATTCTGCATCATTTAAACCCAATTGCATTTTAATATCAGGAATCCTGCTGGCCCAACTGGCAAAACAAATACCAGTAAAAAAGAAAAAACCGGACAAAACTATGCGCCTGGTTCGGTTGGAGATAAGGGAATGGGTCATGGCGCAAAGATGATGAATTTATGGGAATTGAAGTATATTTGCAGTCCAAACCTATTTCAATATTTATTTATGTATCGTACGCACCATTGTGGAGAATTAAATAGTCAATTTGTCAATCAAAATGTGACCCTTGCCGGTTGGGTACAAACCATTCGCAAATTTGGCGCTATTACATTCGTGGATTTAAGAGATAGGTATGGTATCACGCAACTTTTAATTGGCGAAGAGCTTCAATCCGAATTGGATAAAAATCCATTAGGAAGAGAATTTGTTATTCAAGTGAAAGGAACTGTGATTGAACGTTCAAGTAAAAATGCAAATATTCCTACAGGAGATATTGAAGTAAAAGTTGCAGAATTTAAAATTTTAAATGCATCTGCTGTTCCCCCATTCACTATCCAAGATGATACGGATGGCGGCGATGATATTCGTATGAAATATCGCTTCTTGGATTTAAGAAGAAATGCGGTAAAAAAGAATTTAGCATTACGTTATGATGTAAATCGTGCAACAAGAAACTATTTACATGAAAAAGGATTCATGGATATTGAAACGCCTTTTTTAATTAAATCTACACCCGAAGGTGCGCGAGATTTTGTGGTACCAAGCAGAATGAACGCCGGTGAATTTTATGCATTACCGCAATCACCCCAAACGTTTAAGCAACTTTTAATGGTGAGTGGGTACGATCGATACTACCAAATTGTAAAATGCTTTAGAGATGAAGATTTAAGAGCCGACAGACAACCAGAATTCACGCAAATTGACTGCGAAATGAGTTTTGTGGAGCAGGAAGATATATTGAACATGTTTGAAGGTTTGATTAAAAGCATATTTAAAGATGTAAAGAATATCGATTATACTGAAACGGTGCAAAGAATGACTTGGGAAGATGCCATGTGGCAGTTTGGCAATGACAAACCTGATATTCGTTTTGGCATGCAATTGTGTAATTTGAAAAAACCTGCGCATGTATTTTCAGACAAAGCAGATCAGTCAGCACTCATCAATGGGGTTGACTTTAAAGTGTTTGACGAAGCAGAAACAGTGATTGCAATAGCAGTACCAGGATGTAGCGAATACTCCCGCAAGCAAACTGACGAATTAACTGAATGGGTTAAGCGTCCACAGATTGGAATGAAAGGTTTGGTATTCATAAAATGCAATGCCGACGGCACTTATAAAAGCAGTGTAGATAAATTTTATTCAGAAGATAAATTAAAGGCAATTGCAACAGCTTCAAATGCAAAAGCTGGCGATTTAATTTTAATATTAGCTGGTGCGGAAGAAAGAACAAGAAAAGCAATTAGCGAACTCCGATTGGAATTAGGAAAGCAGCTAGGCTTTAGAAAAGAAGATGAATTTAAATTGTTGTGGGTATTAGATTTCCCATTATTTGAATATGACGATGAAGGTAATCGATGGGTAGCAAGACACCATCCATTCACCTCACCAAAGCCTGATCATATTGACATTATGATTAACAATGCACCTGAAATTAGTGACGCTGCAAAATATTTAGAACATCCTTATGCAGGTATCAAGGCGAATGCCTATGATATGGTATTAAATGGCAATGAAATTGGGGGCGGATCGATACGTATTTTCCAACGCGCCTTACAAGAAAAAATGTTTGCAGCCCTTGGCATGAGCCCCGAGGAAGCGCAACATAAATTTGGATTTTTACTTGGCGCCTTTGAATATGGCGCACCACCACATGGTGGAATTGCATTTGGCTTTGATCGCTTATGTGCTTTATTAGGTGGCAGTGAAAGTATTCGTGACTTTATTGCTTTTCCAAAAAATAACAGTGGTCGCGATGTAATGTTAGATGCGCCAAGTAGTATTGACGATAAACAATTTGAAGAGCTTCACATAAAGTTGAATTTGAAATAAATTATTGAAATTAAAAGCAGCAGTCCTTATGTCGAATGAAATGAAATTGTATACAGTGCTCTCCTATTGCTTAATTCCAATAGCTTTATTTTTTGCATTCTTAGATATTATTATTTTAGCTACTTCATTAGCTAATCCAAGTGCGTTAATCATGGTATTCATTGTGGCTTGCTTGGTAATCTACACTTATACTAGTTTTAAATTTTTAAAAACTGGCGTAGAACGGGAACAAATTCAAACAAAAAAAACAAAGGATTGGATTAAAGTCAATGCCTATGTAAGTTTGTTTTTATGTAGTTTGTTTTTTATTAATTCAATTAGTATACTTATCTCAACAAACGAAGTATTAAGCGGTTTCATCAACGAATTTTTAGAACAACAAGCTGGATTCCCTGCGGAAATTACTAGTAAAATGATTCTTTCAATATTAAGAGGCGTATCCGTATTTTTATTGGTCACTGGAATTATTGGAATCGTGCATATCAGAACCACCCTTAGATTGGTTAAGCGTTATGACTATTTGTTTGAATAGTATTTTTTAAGTCAGGCAAGGCTTGTCTCACTTTATCTGTGCGTAAGCAATGACTTGATTTTATCCCGAAATATTGGGTTCACCCGCGTCAAATTTTGTATTGCTAATTTTGTACCTTTATACAAATGAACAGTGCCATCCCTTTAGCTGAAAGATTA
>JACCDP010027831.1_pt1 | contig 19475 bp, 15 predicted proteins | sample 7445841 | NCBI WGS metagenome assembly JACCDP01 (sample SAMN15323441, study PRJNA562643) | freshwater metagenome | isolation source: river surface water | place: USA:Blue River Watershed | collected 2017-08-17
GCGGGGTTCCAGCATAGCCAGTTGAAAAATTTCGTTGCGTTTTTTTTCGCCGCCCGAGAATCCCAGATTGACCGGACGAGACAGATACGAGGCATCCAATTGAACCAAGGCCGCTTTTTGGCGCATAAGTTTCAAAAAATCCCCGGCTTCCAGCGGGTCCAAACCCCGCATGCTGCGCACCTTGTTGACCGCCGAGCGCATGAAATTGGTATTGCTGACCCCAGGAATTTCAACGGGGTACTGAAAGGCCAAAAAAACGCCCAGCCAGGCTCGCTCTTCGGGCTCCAAGGCCAGCAAATCCTGTCCATCCAAATAAACCTCTCCTTGGATATCGTACCCGGGTCTACCGGCCAAAACATGGGATAGCGTTGATTTTCCTGAACCGTTGGGCCCCATAATCGCATGCACTTCTCCGGAGGGAATCTCAAGGTTCAGGCCTTGAAGAATGGGGCGGCCCTGTATGGAGGCGTAAAGGTTTTTGATTTGAAGCAAGGGGGTGGGGTTGGTTGTCATACCGGATGGTGATGGGATTTTATCCTACACTGCCCTCGAGGGAAATAGCCAGCAGTTTTCTCGCTTCAACAGCAAATTCCATGGGCAGTTTATCCAAAACTTCCTTGGCGTACCCGTTGACAATTAGAGCGATGGCTTCTTCGGTAGGGAGTCCTCGTTGTTGGCAATAGTACAGGAGGTCCTCCTCAATCTTGGAGGTGGTGGCCTCGTGTTCTACTTGGGCATCAGGGCAGTTAATTTCAAAATAAGGATACGTATGCGCGCCGCAACGATCGCCCATGAGCAGGGAATCGCATTGGGAATAATTTCGAGCGTTTAAGGCTCCTTCGCGGACCTTCACCAAACCTCGATACGTGTTTTGGCCTCGGCCGGCACTAATCCCCTTGCTAACAATACGGCTGGTTGTATTGCGGCCAATATGGATCATTTTGGTTCCGGTATCGGCCTGCTGAGCCCGAGCGGCCAAGGCAACCGAGTAAAATTCACCGGTGCTGTCATCTCCCTGAAGGACGACGCTGGGATATTTCCAAGTGATCGCCGAACCTGTTTCGACCTGTGTCCAGGATATTTTGGAGCGGTGCCCTTTGCAAAGACCCCGCTTGGTAACAAAATTGTAGATACCGCCCACTCCTTGAGCATCCCCGGGGTACCAGTTTTGCACGGTGGCATAGCGGATTTCGGCATCGTCCATGGCAACCAATTCGACCACCGCGGCATGCAATTGGTTTTCGTCTCTTTTGGGTGCCGTGCATCCTTCCAAATAGGAGACATAGGAGCCTTCTTCAGCCACAATCAGCGTGCGCTCAAACTGTCCGGTACCCGCGGCATTGATTCGAAAATAGGTACTCAATTCCATGGGGCAACGAACACCGCGTGGGATGTAAACAAACGAACCATCCGAAAAAACAGCAGAATTAAGGGCTGCGTAAAAATTATCGGTATACGGGACCACTTTGCCCAAGGATTTTCGAACCAAATCCGGGTGGTTTTTGACCGCTTCGCTAAAGGAGCAAAAAATAATCCCTTGTTCGGCCAAACGGGCTTTGTAGGTGGTTGCAACTGATACAGAGTCCAAAACGGCATCCACCGCCACCCCTGCCAAAATCAACTGTTCTTCCAAGGGAATCCCCAGTTTGTCGTAGGTGGCTTTGATTTCAGGATCCAATTCGTCCAGGGACTCCAGCTTTTTGGCGGCTTTGGGAGCGGCATAATACGAAATATCTTGGAAGTCGATGGCGGGAATCTCCAAATGGGCCCAATCGGGCAAAGGCATTTTTTGCCAATAGTCAAAGGCCTTTAACCGCCATTCAAGCAACCATTCCGGTTCCTCTTTACGGGCTGAAATCAGGCGAACTACATCGGTGTTCAGACCTTTGGGGTCGATGTCCTGTTCGATGTTGCTAACAAAACCAAACGCATAGTCGTCCTCGGCCCAACGGGTGAGCAAAGCATCGTCCGGATGGTTATCGTTGGCCATAGGGGGGTAACAAGGTGGTGAAAGCTTTTGTTTAGACAAAGTCTAAACAGCCGCAAAGATAATTGTTTACCAGCGCAAGGACTCCTTGTTCAAAAATGCCGCAACGCCTTGACGGCAGGGCTCGCTTTGGCGGGCTTCAACATTGACATCGATGGCGTTTATCATGGCCTGATCCAGGGTTTTTCCTGCATTTTGAGCAAGCAATTTCTTGGTTAATGCCAATGAGTTACCCGAGTTTAACTGAATTAATTGTTGAACAAATTCATCCACGCTGGCCTCCAAGGCATTCCTTTCCACCAGGCGATACACCAAGCCGTAGTCCAATGCCTGGGCGGCCGTGATGCGCGCTGCATTTAGCAACAGGGGTCGGGCATGGCCTTCGCCCATTTTTCGGCAGAGAAAAACGGAAACCATCGCCGGTACAAAGCCAATGGCCGCTTCGGTGTAGGCAAAACGCGCTTCGGGTACGGTAAAGACCCAGTCGCAAACCGAAACCAAGCCACAACCACCGGCCAAGGCATGACCCTGCACCCTCGCAATCACGGGCTTGGGTCCGCTGTAGAGTCTTTGATAGAGGTCGGCCAATCGCAGCGAATCCTGTCGCTGCTCGTCTTTGTTCCAAGATTGCATGGCCTGAAGCGATTCCAAATCTGCACCCGCGCTAAATACATCGCCACGCGCTGCCAGAACCAAGGCACGGACTTCATCGTTCTTCATGGCATCGCTGACCGCCTGGTCCAAAGCCTGAACCATGGCAGGATTCAAGGCGTTTTTTTTGTCCGGACGGTTCAGCGTGATGGTCGCCACCCGGTTTTGAATTTGGTATTCGATCATAACTGCAAATCTAGGGCCTGGGCAGCCGGACTAAGCACAAATCAACCCAGCGAACGCCCTCCTTCATGCATTGCTGCAACAATTCAATGCGTTGGTTTTCCGGATGAAAACCGCTCAAAACCACCACGCCAGGTGATTGGGCTTCGGTCCACGAGGCTTTGGCACCTTGGTGCAAAATGAGGAGTTCGACCCGTTCATCGAGGTTCAATTGAACAGGCCCGCAGGCCATGAGGGTGCGGTGAGTTGGCTGCATGGCGAGGGGTTCCCAGCGCCAAGGTTCCAAAAGGCCGGCATGGAAAATCACCGGGCTTCGATGAATCCAAGCCAATACGTGTGTGGATGGCTTGCGTGGATGGCCACCTGCTTTGCCAGGGGCCTGATAAGTCCATGTTTGCTGGGCCTTGTCCTTGAAGAGGCGCCCTTGGCAGGATACTTGCCAGCCCAATACCGGGAGAAGGAGCCACCAATGCCATCGCGGGGGTGGCCAGGGCCTGCCCCGGTTGGCCAAGAACATGAATACCAGGACAAGGCTCATGAACCATGCCATATCCGTTGCTTCAAAATCCGGAAAATGCAAGACAGCCCCAGGCAAACGTGAAAAAAAACCTGTAACACCATGGGTTAACCCAAAAAGCAGGGTTCCGAGGGCTTGAACAATCGATCCCAGGAACGGTAGATCCCCAAGGGCGGTCCAAACCAGGGCCAGGCCCAAAAGCGGGCCCGATAGGGGGACCACCACCAAGTTGGCTGGCAAAAAGTACAGGGGGAATTGCTTGAAGTAATATATCGTTACAGGCGTCGTAACCAATTGAGCACAAATTGTTAATAATGAACTTAAAAGTATTGTTCTGGGCAGGCCTTTGCTTAGGAATGCGCTCCAACGAGCCGCCAAAGGACGGTAGAGCCACAGGAGGCCGGAGACCGCTCCAAAACTCAAAATGAAACCGGGATCCTGCCAGCAGGTAGGGTCAAAGGCCAACATGCAGGCGGCGGCTTGAAAGAGAGCGAGCCCCCCGTTATGGGAACCGGCCATCGCTCGAGCCCCCTCCATCCAAGTTAAAACCAGTCCCGCTCTCCAAGCCGAGGAAGCGCCTCCGGTGAGTAGACAGTAACCCAGGACCGGCAGCGAGGTCCCCCAAAGCCGTACCCAAGGAGGGGGTGCCCTGTTAAATCCAAGTCGGCAGAACAGTTGATAGACGCCCCCCAGCAAAAAGAGGATCCAACCGTGGATCATCAAAACATGCATACCGGAGACCGCCAAAAGGTGAACGGTGCCGGATTGCTGAAAGGCGAGCTTTGTGTCTCGGTCCAAACCGGCTTTCCATCCCAAAAGCAGGGCCTGGGATAAGCCGCGACTCATGGGGTCCCTCATTCGATTTGCCATGAGATGGGCTAAGTTTTCTTGGTATTCTCCAAAAAGAAGGGCGATTCGGTCCCAAGGGTCTGCCGGTGCCTCGGGTAGCCAAGCAGGGGGTTCGTCCCAAGCATGGGCTAGGAGTGGATGGGGAACTTGAATTTGAGTTTCGATGCCCTGGCTATGGTAATAGGATCTCAAATCCGGATCACCTGGCCGGCGGGGTCCAGGAATGGCGCCGGCACGGCCTTGCTCCACCAGCCGCAGGTCTCCAACAGAGCAGGCTGGCATGGAATTCTGTGCATCATCGCTTTTGGAATAGATCAAGAGGACATTGGAACGGCGAGGTTCCAGGCGGACACTCGTTATCGGGGAGGGTGCATCCAGTGCATATTCAATTTTGGCTCGGTATCGGTTGGCGGATTCTCTGCGGTAGACCCTCACCAATAGCAAGCCGCCCTGAACACAAGACTGGGCTTGAGGTTTTAGGGTTGATTCGGTGGCCACGATGGGGGGTGCCGCCCGTTGTTGACCGGCCACCAGAAAGGCCAATCCTAGCCAGGCCAAACCTCCGTGTATTTTTCGCCAACGATAGGCCAGGGCTAAATTGCTCGGGCCCAAAAGCCACAAAGCCAGGATGCAAAGAGATTGCGCGATGAGGCCTAGGGTTGACCAAGGTGCGGGGATTCCCCATGACCCCACCAAAACACCTATCAACAAAGCCGTCGATAGGCGCACCGTTCGACCCACCTGGTAATCGTTCGTCCACGGTGCCATGGACGGTAAATTGCGGTCAGGTACCCCCTGAAATCGTTTCTAAACGCTTATCAACGCCCTTGGTAGAGGCAACGATAATGGGCGATATCGGCTTCTTGGAATTCATCGCCATCGGTAACAAACCCAAGTTTGGTATAAAATGGAAGGGCCTGAACCTGGGCATGCAGATAAACTGGGCAGCCATCACGCTCGGTCAGGGGCATTAATTCTTCCAAAATGGCCTGCAGCAAGGCCCTGCCCAGGCCCTGCTGTCGATGCGTTGATTCGACCGCCATCCGTTCGATTTTGTATCCATGGGGGGTCCGCCTGTACCGTGCGCAGGCCACCACCTTTCCATCGACCAAGGCCGCCCAATGTTGGGCAAGGTCCTCGAATTCATCAAATTCCAGAAGTGGGTCCACCTTTTGTTCTTCCACAAAAACCCGGGATCGCAGGCTGAAAATAGGTTCCATGAGGGCCGGATCGTGGACCCGTACCAAGGTGGGTTGTTGGTGCATGCGCCAAATTTAGGGCCTGCTCCCCGTCAACTTGGTCTTATCTTCGCCCATTCATCAATCCCCTGAACGCCTCCATGTCACAGACTGCTCAAATTCTGGGTTCCCAGGCTGACTATCTCCTGGCCCATCGCTCTTCGACCATTGCCGCCACCGATTTGCATCTTCCCGGCCCGGATTTTGTGGACCGGGTATGGGCTCCTTCCAATCGTTCCATTCAAGTGATGCGCAGCCTTCAAACCCTGTACGGGCATGGACGGCTGGCAGGAACGGGATTTTTGTCCATTCTGCCTGTTGACCAAGGAATTGAACATTCAGCCGGCGCTTCGTTTGCTCCCAATCCCCGCTATTTCGATTCCGAAAACATTGTTCGATTGGCCCTAGAATCGGGTTGCAATGCCGTAGCGTCCACCTTTGGAGTCTTGGGTTCGGTGGCCCGTCGTTATGCTCACAAAATCCCTTTCATCGTCAAAATCAATCACAACGAATTTTTGTCTTATCCCAACGAGTACGATCAAATCATGTTCGGCTCGGTTCGTGAAGCATGGGAAATGGGCGCCGTTGCCGTTGGAGCGACGATTTATTTTGGTTCCGAAGGGTCCCGTCGTCAATTGGTCGAAGTGGCCGAGGCCTTTGAAGAGGCTCATTCCCTGGGCATGGCCACTATTTTGTGGTGCTACCTCCGCAACCCTGGTTTCAAGGTAGACGGCATCGATTATCATACCTCGACCGACCTAAGCTCGCAGGCCAACCACCTGGGTGTTACCATCCAGGCCGATATCATCAAACAAAAACTTCCCACCAACAACGGGGGATACCTGGCCACCAAACATGGAAAAACCCATCGTTTGGTTTACGATCAATTGACCACCGATCACCCCATTGATTTGTGTCGTTACCAAGTAGCCAACGGCTACATGGGACGAGCCGGTTTGATTAATTCCGGCGGTGAATCCAAAGGGGCGGACGATTTGACCGAAGCCGTAGCCACGGCCGTTATCAACAAACGAGCCGGCGGTTCAGGTTTGATTTTGGGCCGTAAAGCCTTTCAAAGACCGATGGCTGAGGGGGTTGACTTGTTGAACAAGGTCCAAGACGTATACCTGGATTCCAGCATCGATTTCGCCTAAAGCATGGCCTGGTTCAAACGCTCAGCGGCCGGGGTGACCACGGCAACTGACGAAAAGCGCGAAGCGCCCGATGGGTTGTGGCTCAAATGCCCCTCCTGCAAGGCATCTGTTTTAACCAAAGATTTACAGGAAAATCTTTCGGTATGTCCCAAATGCGATTACCACCATCGCCTGGGATCCGAAGGATATTTCGGTATTCTTTTTGATCAAGGAATTTACGAGGAATTGGATGCGGATTTAATTTCACTGAATCCACTTAACTTCAAGGATACCAAGGACTACGGCGATCGCCTTCGGGATGCCCGTGCCAAGACGGGGCTCCGAGATGCTTTGCGGTCCGCCGTTGGTAACCTGAACGGATTTCCCTTGGTAGTGGCCTGCATGGATTTTGATTTTATCGGCGGGTCGATGGGGACGGTGATGGGCGAGAAAATTGCCCGGGCTGTGGACAAGGCCCGTGCCCTGCGTTGTCCGGTTTTGGTGATTTCCCGATCTGGGGGCGCCCGCATGATGGAGGCCGCCTTTTCTTTGATGCAAATGGCCAAAACATCGGCCAAACTATCCCTGGCCGATCGGGAGGGGATTCCCTACATCTCCTTGATGACCGATCCTACCACCGGAGGGGTCACCGCATCGTTTGCGATGTTGGGCGATTTGAATTTGGCCGAACCCGGCGCCTTGATTGGTTTTGCCGGACCCCGCGTGATTCGCGAAACCATCAAGAAGGATTTGCCGCCCGGTTTCCAAAGCGCTGAATCGGTGCTTGAAAGTGGATTCTTGGACTTGATTGTTCCGCGACATACCCTCAAGGAGACCTTGGCTCGGCTTCTGTCGCATCTGCGTCCCTAGTCTCTGTCGACAAAACTTGGAAATTGGCCCTCAAAGCCGTATCTTTGCGATTCTAAACTTTATAATCAATCAGCGGCCCCAATCAATAGCGACCTCAGCGGCCCCAAATAAGCGGAAAATGTATCTAGACAAAACCAAAAGAGCCGAAATCTACACCCAATTCGGCCACAACGCCCAGGATTCAGGCACGGCAGAAAGCCAGGTTGCCCAGTTTTCCTTTCGCATTGCTCACCTAACCGAGCACCTCAAGAAAAACAAAAAGGACTATTCCACTCAGCTTTCCCTCATCAAAATGGTAGGAAAGCGCCGGGATTTACTCAATTACCTGAAGCAAATTGACATCGCTCGTTACAGGGCGGTGATCGAGAAACTCGGTCTTCGCAGGTAATTTCAAAGGCGGTTCCCCAGGGGCCGCCTTTTTGCGTTCACCGGAACTTTGACCCTCCAGGGTCCCCAGCGCTGCATGGTTCGGTGTGCATACCAATTCACTACGGTAAACCTCATCCGATGATGACGTCTGCCCATTATTCAACCCCGTTTACCAAACTTTTATGAAACCACAATCCACTCTAAAATCCATTCACTTACCCGACGGACGGGTTATTACCATCGAAACCGGACTCATGGCCCGTCAAGCCGACGGAGCGGTCCTTGTTAGCATGGGGGATACCCGCCTTTTGGCCACGGTCGTTTCGGCCAAAGAAGCCAAAGAAGATGTCGACTTTATGCCCCTCACGGTGGATTACCAGGAGAAATTTGCCTCTACAGGCAAAATCCCGGGCAGTTTTCAGCGACGCGAAGGACGTTTATCGGATTACGAAGTCTTGATTAGCCGATTGATCGACCGGGCCCTCCGCCCTTTGTTTCCAGAGGATTACCATGCCGATACCCAGGTACAGGTAACCCTCTTTAGTTCGGATGCCGAGATTCTGCCCGATGCCTTGGCTGGCCTGGCCGCCTCTGCAGCCCTCGCGGTTTCCAACGTCCCTTTCAACGGTCCTATTTCCGAAGTGAGGGTGGCCCGTATTGACGGGGAATTTGTCATCAACCCTTCCCGTAGCGCGCTTGAAATGGCCGATATGGATTTGATGGTGGCCGCTACCCTGGAGAATGTGATGATGGTGGAAGGCGAAGCCAAAGAATGTTCGGAGCAAGACCTGGCTCAGGCCATTTTGGTGGCTCACAATGCCATCAAAGATCAATGCAGGGTTCAACTTGAGCTGCGCGCCGCTGTCGGAGCCACACCAAGGTCTTATTTGCATGAGCGCTCAGATGAAAAGCTTCGTCACGCCGTTGAATCTTTTTGTTATGATAAAGTTTACAATGTAGCCAAATCAGGAGCGCCCAAGCACGAGCGTTCAGCCGGTTTCCGCCAAGTCCTCGAAGACTTTATTGCCTCCCTAGGCGAAGGAGCCGAAGTCGATAAGTTTTTGGTCAAGAAGTACTTCCATGATGTGGAGTACAGTGCCATGCGCAATATGATTTTGGACGAAGAACGTCGTTTGGACGGTCGTCGTTTGGACGAGGTCCGGCCGATTTGGTGTGAAGCTGGGTTTCTTCCCGCCACCCACGGTTCGGCTCTCTTTACACGCGGTGAAACCCAATCCCTGACCTCGGTGACGCTGGGCTCCAAAGAGGATGAGCAAATGATTGATGGCGCTGTAATTGCAGGTTATAACAATTTCCTTCTGCATTACAATTTCCCTTCTTTTTCGACCGGTGAAACCCGCCCTAACCGGGGACCGGGTCGTCGCGAAGTGGGTCACGGAAACTTGGCTATGCGGGCTCTCAAGCAGGTTTTGCCGCCTCAGGAGGAATGCCCATACACCATTCGGATTGTATCGGACATCTTGGAATCCAACGGTTCATCTTCGATGGCCACGGTATGTGCAGGGACCTTGGCCCTCATGGATGCTGGCATCCAAATCAAAGGCCCAGTTTCCGGGATTGCCATGGGTTTAATCACCGACGGGGATCGCTTCAAGGTATTGTCGGATATTCTGGGTGATGAAGATCATCTGGGCGATATGGACTTTAAACTGACCGGTACATCCAAAGGCATCACCGCCTGTCAGATGGATATCAAGATTGATGGTCTGCCTTACGAGGTGCTCTTGCAGGCATTGACCCAAGCATCGGCCGGCCGCGCCCACATTCTGGGCGAAATGAACAAGGCCTTATCTCAACCGCGCGAAGACTACCGTCCTCATGTTCCAAGGATTACCCAAATCACAATTGACCGTGAGTTTATTGGGGCGATCATCGGGCCCGGTGGCAAAATCATTCAAGAAATTCAACGCGAAACGGCCTCAACCATCAGCATTGAGGAAAAAGGCGAACAGGGCATTGTCCAGATTTATACAGCCGACAAAGCCGGTATGGACAAAGCGGTAGCCCGCATTCGTGGTATTGCAGCCAAGCCAGAAATGGGGGCTGTTTACTCGGGTAAAGTCAAGTCGATTATGCCTTTTGGCGCATTCGTTGAGTTCATGCCCGGCAAGGATGGCCTTTTGCACATTTCTGAAATCCGTTGGGAGCGCATCGAAACCATGGACGGCGTCTTTACCGAAGGACAAGAAATCCAAGTCAAGTTGGTAGAGGTCGATCCCAAGACCGGTAAGTTCCGCCTATCGGCCAAGGCCTTGCTGCCTCGTCCGGAGGGAATGCCGGAGCGTGGACCCCGCCCAGACCGTGGACCCCGCCCAGACCACCGTGGACCTCGCCCTGAGCGTGGACCCCGTCCTGACCATGGACCTCGCCCTGAAGGCGGTGAGTTCCGTGCCGAGCAGCAGGATGGCACCGAAGGTGACGCCTAGGTTCCCTTTGATTTTGTGTTATTGAATTAAGTTTTCCCGGTTTTGGGAATTTAGTGCGGCGGCATCAATTTGCCGTTTGTGCGACAACTCAAAATAATTCGTCAAATCACAGCCCGCGATCAACGATCGTTGGAGCGTTACCTTCTGGAGATTGGCCGCCTACCCCGGCTCAGCCCACAGGAAGAAGCGGCCTTGGCGGTGAGGGCACGGAGCGGTGATCCTCGTGCTGTCGAGCGATTGGTGACCGCCAATCTTCGTTTTGTGGTTTCAGTTGCCAAACAATACCAGAATCACGGGCTAAGTCTCAACGACCTGATTAACGAGGGCAATTTGGGCTTGCTCAAGGCGGTTCACCGCTACGATGAAACCAAAGGCTTTAAGTTCATATCCTATGCTGTTTGGTGGATTCGCCAAGCCATTCTGCAGACCTTGGCGGATCAAGGTCGGACCGTGCGATTGCCTACCAGTCGGATGAACCGGATTGTTCAAATCAAACGGCTGGCGGGTCGCTTGGAGCAGGAATGGGGACGCGAGGTCCATTCGGTTGAATTGGCCGAACAACTGGGCCTGAGCCCCGAGGAGGTGGATGCTCATTTGGCATGGGCCCTGCGTCCCACCTCTCAAGATGCGCCCTCAGGCTACGGTGACGACGAATCAACCTGGTCGGAACGATTGGAGGATATGAACCGGCATCATCAACCAGGCTGGGTTTTGGAAAGGGAATCCTTGGCTCAGGATGTGGACGATGTCTTGGGAGGACTTTCGAATCGCGAAGCTGAAATTCTTCGGTTTTCCTTCGGAATAGGGGGTCGGCCCCAGCTGGAAACGGACGAATTATCCAACCGCTTTCAATTATCCAGGGAACGAATTCGTCAAATCCGGGAAAGGGCCCTTCGTCGTCTACGAGGAATGGCACAAACCACCCGCCTCAGGGTTTTCTTGGGCGGGGCCTGAAGGGTGCTTGGAGGGGATTTAGCCTTCGTCTCCGTTGGGGTTGTCTTCGCCGTCCTGGACCATAACCTCGGCCGAGAACCTGAACTCCAATCCAGGGTTTTCGGATTGAAGGCGCTGCAACATCCATTCGGAATCCGCCAAGTACACCGAATTCCCATCTTTGTCAAAGGCTTGGTGTTCTCGTCGGTACTGAAAAAACGAGTCGATTTGCTCCGAATCAGCCGCGTGGATCCAGCACGCTTTGAGGTAGGGCAGCGCTTGGTAGCGAACCTTGGCGCCGTATTCGTGGAGCATGCGGAATTGAATAACATCAAATTGCAATTCCCCAACGGTGCCGATAATTTTACGGTTACCGGGCTGCTGAACAAATAGTTGAGCGACGCCTTCGTCGGTTAATTGGCGTAGGCCTTTGTCGAATTGTTTGGCTTTGAAGGGGTCCAAATTTTCGACCCTGCGAAACAATTCAGGTGAAAAGGCGGGGATGCCTTTGAAATACAATTTTTCGCCTTCGGTCAGGCTGTCACCGATTTTGAAATTCCCGGTATCGTAAAGGCCCACCACATCGCCGGGCCAGGCCTCGTCCACGGTGTTGCGATCGCTGGCTTGAAACAAAAGAGGCGCGGCAAAGCGAAGTTTTTTGGACAGGCGAACGTGATGATAAAATTTGTTACGCTCAAACTTCCCGGAACAGATGCGCATAAATGCAATTCGGTCCCGGTGGTTGGGATCCAAGTTGGCGTGTATTTTAAAAACAAATCCTGTAAGCTTGGGGTGCTGGGTGGTGATGAGGCCCGCCTGGGTCAAACGGGGACCCGGCTCCGGCGCAATTTTCACAAACGTATCCAGCAATTCCTTGATGCCAAAATTGTTCAAGGCGCTGCCAAAAAACACCGGAGCCTGCTCAGCGGCCAGATAGGCTTTCCGATCAAAGGAGCCATAAACATCCAATAACTCCAGATCTTCCCGCAGTTTGGGAGCCAAGGCCCCCAGGACTTTGTCCAATTCGGGGTCATCGGCTCCGTCAAAATGCCGTACATCGGAAGCAATGGTGGTTTTGGATGCCGAGAACAAATCCAATTCCCCTTTGGCACGGTTGTAAACGCCTTTGAAACGATCGCCCTGACCAATAGGCCAACTGAGGGGGCAGGGATGCAGCCCTAGCTTGGCCTCGAGTTCATCCAGCAGATCCCAGGGGTCCTGGCCTTCTCGGTCCATTTTGTTGATGAGAACCAAAACGGGGGTGGCCCGCATTCGACAAACCCGCATCAGGTTTTCGGTTTGTTCTTCGACCCCTTTCGCCGCATCCACAACCAGAATAACGGAGTCCACGGCGGTCAGGGTTCGGTAGGTGTCTTCGGCAAAATCTTTGTGGCCGGGGGTGTCCAAAATATTGACCCGGCATCCCCCGTATTCAAAGCCCATCACCGAGGTTGAAACCGAGATGCCCCGTTGTTTCTCGATTTCCATAAAATCGGAGGTGGCCGTTTTGCGAATCTTGTTGGATTTGACGGCTCCTGCCGTTTGAATGGCACCCCCAAAGAGCAGGAACTTCTCGGTCAGGGTGGTTTTGCCGGCATCGGGATGCGATACAATTGCAAAGGTGCGTCTAGGCAGGGGATTTGGCATAAAGCTTCCAAAGATAGGTCCTTGGGCCGTAATTTTGGGGCTATGTCAAAGCCCCGTATTCTTATAACACAAGATGGAAATTAACCAAGCGGTTCGGTGGCTCCTGCTCAGCGGATCCCTCCTGTTGGCCTTGTTGCTGGGTTGGTGGCTTTGGTCCGATCGCGAATCCGATCACCCGGATTTACTTGAAAAGGTACCGGTTTTTGAATTCCCGTTGATTGGCCGGAGTGGAGTGGTCACCCGACATCAGTTCCGCGACCGGGCCTTGGTGGTATCCTATTTCAATCCGGATTGTTCGCATTGCCGTTCCCTTGCGGACGCTGTTGGCAAGCGTTCCGATCGCCTTGTTTACAAAGTGGGTGGAAAGCCAGCCAAAGTCGCCTGGTTGTGGGTGACGCGCTTTGATGAAGATGCGGCTTGGGAGTTTATGCGTGAATTTGGATTGGAGAACCGCAAGGATGTATGGTTAGCGGCCGATCGAGAAGGCGTCTTTTACCACGCCTTTGGGGATATGCATGTTCCCTCGGTTTATGTCTTTGACAAGCAAGGAGTCTTCCTAGAAACAATCTTCGACCAACCGACCTATGGCGATATTCTCCAAACCCTTGGAGGAAAACGGGTCAACAAACCCAAAAAATCCCGGTAAGGCCGTTACAACAACATCGAAACCGGATCCCGTAACATCAAAGACAAGCTCTGAAGAAAAGCGGCTCCGGTGGCACCATCCACGACGCGGTGGTCGCAGCTAAGGGTCACGGTCATGCGTTGTCCAACGCTCAATTGTCCATTCCGAACCACGGGGCATTCTCGTACGGCCCCTACGGCCAGAATGCAGGCATCGGGTGGATTGATAATGGCGGTAAAGGCTTCGATTCCAAACATTCCCAAATTACTGATCGTGAAAGTGTTACCTTCCCAATCCTGGGGTTGTAGCTTCTTTTCTTTGGCCTTGCCGGCGTATTCTTTGGTTTGGGTTGCGATTTGAACCAAGTTTTTTTGGTCGGCAAAACGAAGAACGGGTACAACCAGGCCTTCGGGCAGGGCCATGGCAACGCCTACATGGATATGGTGATTCTGTCGGATGCGATCCCCCAGCCAGGATGAGTTAACCGCGGGATGCTGGCGCAAGGCCATGGCTGCGGCTTTAATGACCAAATCGTTGATGGAGATTTTGACCGGAGCGTTTTGGTTCAGTCGCTGTCTGGCTTCCACCGCCTGGTCCATGTCAATTTCCATGGTCAAGTAAAAATGCGGGGCTGCGTTTTTGGATTCGGTGAGTCGGCGCGCGATGGTCTTGCGCATTTGGCTGAGTGGTTGGTCGGTGAAAGACTCGCCTTGACCGGCAGGTCTGTTGAGCCAAGCGCTCAGATCGGGGGTTGCCAAAGCTTCGGCGGCTGCAGGGGCCTTCGCGGCGACTTGACCCTGGAGGTCCCGGCGAACAATTCGGCCGTTGTCTCCGCTGCCCTGAATACGGCGCAGGTCCAGGCCTTGTTCGGCGGCTAACTTGCGGGCCAAAGGACTGGCCTTAATCCGTTGCGGATCCGTAGGGGCCAAGGCTTCAACCGGAGCCTGGGCTGTAGCCGAGGCTTGGGCTGGGGCCTGTTCCGGTGCAGAGGCCGAGGATGCTGCAAGCGCTGGCGCTCCTGCGTTCAACAAAGCCGCTACATCTTCACCCTCTTTACCCACAATGGCAATCAAGGCATCGACCGGTACCGCGTGGCCTTGTTCAACCCCAATGTGTAGGAGGGTTCCTTTGACATAGTTCTCCAACTCCATGGTGGCCTTGTCGGTTTCGACTTCGGCCAGGATATCCCCGACCTTGACGGTGTCACCTACTTTCTTGTGCCAGGCGACAACGACCCCTTCGGTCATGGTATCGCTCATTTTGGGCATGCGTATTATCTCGGCCATTTTTGGAACGTCTAATTTTCTAGTTGCTGGAAGAACCGCAAAATTAAATCAATATTTTTGGCCCATGGCATTGACAGCCGCTTTTTTGGAGGAAATCCAAGGTTTACTTTCCTTGGATCAGATTCTCACGACCCAAACCGAGTCCTACGGACGGGATGAGACCGAAGAATGGGTCTTTGTACCGGAGGTGGTGGTATTTCCAGACAACGCCCCAGCGGTGGCAGCGGTGCTGGGTTGTTGCCAGCGACACGGGGTTCCGGTGACCTGCCGGGGCGGGGGTACCGGTCTCAGCGGCGGGGCTTTACCGGTCCAGGGAGGCTTGGTTTTGAGCACAGCGCGCCTGAATCGGATTCTTCAAATCGATACCGATAACCTCCAGGTGACGGTCGAACCAGGGGTCATCACCCAGGTGATGCAGGAGGCTGTTCGAGAACACGGTTTGTATTACCCCCCCGATCCATCCTCCCGGGGCACCTGCACCATCGGAGGGAACCTGGCTGAATCAGCTGGGGGGCCGCATGCGTTCAAATACGGGACCACCAAGGATTATGTCCTGAATCTGGAAGTCGCCCTCATGGATGGTACCTTGCTTTGGACCGGGGCCTCCGTCTCCAAATACGCAACAGGTTACCATCTAACGCAATTAATGGTGGGAAGCGAAGGCACCTTGGGGGTCATAACCAAAGCGGTCTTTCGGTTGATTCCCGCCCCCAAGGCTGATTTGCTCCTTTCTGTTCCATTTCCTGACCTCGAAAGCGCCTGCAGGGCCGTTGCCGCTGTTCAAGCGACCGGTATTCGGCCATCCGCGGTGGAATTCATGGAAAAGGAGGCTCTTCAACTTTCGGCCAGTTACCTAGGCATGGAGGTTCCGTACCCCTCCACTGTTCAGGCCGAATTGCTGATCGAATTGGACGGGGACCATATGGATTTGCTAATGGAGCAAGCCGAAATCCTTTGTCCAGTGCTTGAAGAACACGGGGCGGGGGAGATCCGCCTGGCCGAACAGTCCGATCGCAAGGAGGCCTTGTGGACCCTTCGGCGGCAAATTGGGCATGCGGTCCGGGCCTATTCGGTGTACAAAGAGGAAGATACCGTGGTTCCCATGTCGGCCTTGCCAGCTTTGGTGCGCAAAGTCAAATCATTGGGGGAGGCCTACGGGTTTCGTTCGGTTTGCTACGGCCATGCCGGGGATGGGAACCTTCATATTAATATCCTCAAAGAACAAATTCCCGAGGAAATCTGGCAGGAAGAGATCCCCAAGGCCATCCGGGAGCTTTTTGCCTTTGTTCGCGAACAGGGGGGGACCCTCTCCGGTGAGCACGGGATCGGTTGGTCCCAGAAACCCTACCTATCCGTGGTGATGAATCCAGCTCAAATTCACTTGATGAAGGGCATCAAAGCCGTTTTTGACCCCCAAGGTCTGCTGAACCCGGGCAAGATTTGGGAGGCTTGATTCGTCAAGACACGGGGCTATCTTTGCGCCTGCTTTTCTAAAAAATCAATATGAGTACACAAACCCTCCTTTACCTGGTACCTCTTTGCGGGGTTGCGGGATTGCTCTTCACCTTCTGGAAATCATCATGGGTCGCCGCTCAGGACCCGGGCGATGCCAAAATGCGTAAAATCGCGGGCCATATTGCCGAGGGCGCCATGGCCTTTCTCAAGGCTGAATACAAAATTCTTGCCATTTTCGTGGTCTGTGTAGCCGCTTTGCTGGCCGTGACCAGCCCCGCCGAGACCTCCTCTCCCATGGTGGGCCTGTCCTTTGTTGTCGGGGCCTTTTGTTCGGGTTTGGCCGGTTTCATCGGAATGCAGGTGGCCACCAAAGCCAACGTGCGGACCGCCCATGCTGCCCGCACCGGCTTGTCCAAAGCCCTTGAAATCGCCTTCGCGGGTGGTTCGGTGATGGGAATGGGTGTGGTAGGCCTTGGTGTTTTGGGTTTGGGAAGCCTCTTTATTCTCTTTAGCAATCAATTCGGCACCGATGCAGTCGCCATTAACCGGGTGATCACCGTGATCACCGGTTTTTCGTTTGGAGCTTCCTCCATCGCTCTTTTTGCGCGTGTTGGCGGTGGTATTTATACCAAGGCGGCGGATGTCGGAGCCGATTTAGTCGGCAAGGTCGAGGCGGGTATCCCCGAAGACCATCCCTTGAACCCAGCAACCATTGCCGATAATGTGGGTGATAATGTGGGGGATGTTGCCGGGATGGGCGCCGACCTTTTTGAATCCTACGTGGGTTCCATTGTCGGTACCATGGTTTTGGGCGCAGCCTTCATGGTGGGCGGATTTGCCGATAACTTCAATGGTTTATCCGGGGTTATTCTTCCCTTGGTTTTGGCCGGTACCGGCATCTTGATGTCGATTTTGGGCACCTTTTTTGTGCGCACCCGCGAAGGGGGCGATCCTCAAAAAGCCCTCAACATGGGCGAGTTCCTTTCGTCCGGTCTCATGATTGTGGCGTCCTATTTTATCATTACTTGGATGTTGCCTGCCGAATGGTGGTTCAAGGATCCCCTCTACGCTTGGGAAAATCCAGAGCTTGGTAACCACTACACCGCGATGGGTATTTTCTATGCCACCATTATTGGATTGGTTGCCGGTGTTTTGGTAGGTTTGGTAACCGAATATTACACCGGGACTGGCAAGAAGCCTGTCCTTTCGATTGTTCGTCAATCTTCGACCGGTGCGGCCACCAATATCATTGCCGGATTGGGTGTTGGTATGATGTCAACGGCCATTCCCATTCTTTTGATTGCGGCCAGTATTATCGGGGCCTTCCATTTTGGTGGGTTGTACGGCATCGCCATCGCCGCGGTGGGTATGTTGGCCAATACCGGTATTCAATTGGCGGTGGATGCCTACGGTCCAATTTCGGATAACGCCGGTGGTATCGCCGAAATGAGCGAATTACCCAAAGAGGTTCGTCAGCGTACTGACAAATTGGACGCGGTCGGGAATACGACGGCGGCCATCGGTAAGGGTTTTGCGATTGCCTCTGCGGCCTTGACTGCTTTGGCTCTCTTTGGTGCCTACATGTCCTCGGCTGGAATTGCCAGCATTGATATTTCCAAGGCCAATGTGATTGCTTGTTTGTTCATCGGAGCCATGTTGCCATTCGTCTTCTCGGCGATGGCCATGGGCGCTGTTGGACGTGCCGCCATGTCCATGATTGAGGAGGTTCGTCGTCAGTTCAATTCGATCCCTGCCCTCAAGGCGGCCTTGGAAGCCATGCGTCGCAACGGTGACAAGGAAGTCAAAGATTGGTCGGCCGAAGACCAAGCGATTTTCCATCAAGCCGACGGGGTTGCCGAGTACGGCAAGTGTGTGGAGATTTCCACCAAAGCAGCCATCCGCGAAATGGTATTGCCCGGTCTATTGGCCGTGGCGGTTCCCGTAGTGGTGGGCTTCACGTTCGGTGCGGAGCCGTTGGGCGGCATGTTGGCTGGAGTCACCGTGTCCGGCGTCTTGATGGCGATCTTCCAATCCAACGCAGGTGGTGCTTGGGATAATGCCAAGAAAATGTTCGAAGAAGGCGTCGAAATCAATGGCAAAACCTACTACAAAAAATCCGAACCTCACAAAGCGGCGGTCGTGGGTGATACCGTCGGCGATCCCTTCAAAGACACTTCCGGACCTTCACTCAACATATTGTTAAAACTGATTTCGGTGGTCGCCTTGGTCATGGCCCCTGCTTTGGTTGACAAGGACAAGATCAAGTCCGCTGTGGCTCCGGTCGCACCTGCGGTTGAAACCGTTCAAAGCGTGGAGACGCCTACCGAGCAAGCGCCTGCAGATGAGCAGGTTGCGCCTGTTGCTCCCTGAGGAAGTCGAACGATACGATCGTTGTTACGAACGGGTCTTGTCCATGGGGCAAGACCCGTTTTTTTTTGCCGAATGGCCCCAAAAAAAGATGATGGCCTAAAACAGGCCGCCCAATTCGGTTTCGATTTTGTGAATGATTTCACCAAAATCTTCGGGCTTGTCTGCAAAATTGATTTGATCCACCGGAATAATCAGCAGTTTGCCTTGCTTGTAATTCTCAATCCAAGCCTCGTATCGTTCGTTCAAGCGTTTGAGGTAGTCCAGTCGGATGTTGTCTTCGAAATCGCGACCCCTCTTTTGGATTTGACGAACCAGGGTGGGAACCGAGGCACGTAGATAGATAAGAAGATCCGGTGCTTTGAGGTGGGCACTCATGGCCTCAAAGAGGCGGCCGTAGTTGTCAAAGTCTCGGGTACTCATCAGCCCCATGGCATGCAGATTGGGCGCAAAAATATGCGCGTCTTCGTAAATCGTTCGGTCCTGAACGGTGGGATGGGCCTTGGCGGCCATCTCTTGGTTTTGGCGGTACCTCGAATTCAAAAAATAGATTTGCAAGTTGAAGGACCAACGTTGCATATCCTCGTAAAAGTCGTTGAGGTAAGGGTTATGGTCAACCTCTTCAAAATGAGGCTCCCAGCCATAATGACGGGCCAGCATTTCGGTGAGGGTGGTCTTTCCGGAACCGATATTCCCGGCAACGGCGATGTGTTTGCTCATGGTCGACGCATATACCCTAAAATCCCATGATTTCCCTCACGTTTTGGAGGGTTTCAGCGGCGGATCGTCGAGCCTTTTCGGCGCCGTATTGGCGAATTTCCGCGATTTTTTTGTGCTGGGATTCCAATTCCAAAATACGCTCCCTCAAAGGGGCGAGGTAGGTGACCATGTCTTCGGCCAATTGTTTTTTGAGATCCC
>JACCDP010064959.1_pt1 | contig 19472 bp, 15 predicted proteins | sample 7445841 | NCBI WGS metagenome assembly JACCDP01 (sample SAMN15323441, study PRJNA562643) | freshwater metagenome | isolation source: river surface water | place: USA:Blue River Watershed | collected 2017-08-17
AAGGCCGATACATTAGCATCGTAAAAATTTCCTTCTCGCAAGACATTGGTATTTGTTAGCGTCACGGAACTGTTGTTTTTTAAATTTTGGTCCAACACTAAGGTGTTGTAATTCGTTAGCGGTGCCGCCAAAAATTCCCGGGTTTCATTCGTGACTGTATTGAATGCAGTGCCAATCGTGGGTGCCGAAAGTGCGTTGAAAACACCGATACCTAAGCCCTGTTTGGTCCTCCCGGATAGTTTACTCGCATTGTACAATTGGGGCATGCCTTGAATTCCACCAATCACTTCATTCTCTAATAAATTTGTAGTTAAAACCTCCCAAGGCGCTTGGACACCAATTCGTCGAGAATAAAAAATCCCGGATTTATTAAACAATTCCATCCCCTCAGTGAAAAACTGACGATTTTCATTGAATTGAATTTCAAAGGGCGAAGTGTTTAATACTTGATTATCAAAAATCACTTGGCCAAAATCTGGAACCAAGGTGACATCCAATGTAAACGCCTCATTGATGCCGTACTTGACATCCATTCCCCCAAAAAATGAACGACCGTAACCATTTTCCTCTTTATTAGCATAGCCGGATAAATATGGAATAAGGCTTAGGCGAAGCGGTGGGTCAATGTTACGAATTCCTTCAAGTTTTCCACTGTTTACCAAATAGTTTTCAAAATCAGGATTTACTGTCACCCAAGATGATTCCTCACGGGAACGGGCAATTTGGCGACCAAAATTTATGTTCCATGATTGAATTTCTTTTTTGGAAAACCGCAGCGCAGAATATGGGATTTTCAACTCGGCTAACCACGCATTATCACTCAGTCGCACCTGACTTTCCCAAACCAAATTCAACTGATCATTAACGTCACCGGCAAGAATTTTACCATCTAATTGAACGCCGGTGCTTGTAATTCCAAAGTAAAATCCATTTTGATGGTCATTATACGTATCAATAAAAATGGAAAAAATATCCGCATTCGCGTTGTAGTCATCGCGTACAGTAAAAACATTAGAAATGGAATCTTTTACATCATAACAAGTAATAAAAAAATACAAGGCGAAATCATCGTAAACTAAACGTACGGAAGTTTTGTGCTGACTTTTTAAAGCGGGAATAGGTCGGATTGTAATAAAGTCAGTAGCTGTTGAGTCTGACTTACTCCAAGACTCTTCATTCATCTTTGCGTCAACGGTAATTTTAGTATTCGTGCGCAGCGCGGAAAAATGCTGTTGCGACCAAAAACAAAGGGGAAATAAGAAGAAGGCAAGTACGCAGCGTTTCATGTCGCGGCAAAGGTAAAAAGTAAAATGCAACCACACGTATTTTTAACGAAAAGGGCGTACCTTTGTCATGTGGAAATTTTTGATAAGCTAAAAGAACAACTTCTGCTGCAGGAGTGGCCTAATGTGTATTTTTTCAAATTCATTGTACCAAGTGATTCTGAAAAATTAGCGCTAGTGACGGGATTCTTTGATACGAATGCGGAAATAACCATGCACCCATCAAAAACAGGAAAATACACCAGTATTAGTGCAAAAACGGTCATGATGGATGTTGATTCAATCATTGAATTATACGAACGTGCCGCGGCAATTCCTGGCGTAATCTCTTTATAATTGTATGAATAAAGTTTTTAATCAAGAGTTACTAATTGATTTTTTAGGGATCACCTTAGGTATTTTAATCCTGATTATTCTGTATCGAATATTGATTAGATTCCTGAGCCGTAAGGTATTAAAACCTCAAAATTATTGCGTTTTGTATGACGTTGAGTTCCCTGTTGCCAAGGGTGAAATTTCATTCTATTTTACTACATCCATTCAACGTGAGGTACGCTTATTTTTAAAAAATGCAGCGGGTAATCAATTTGAGGTTGTAGATCAATTATTTGATGAAGGAGGGCATATTTGTCGCTTTGACAGCACTTCGGTTCCCAACGATGAATACCTCTATGTGCTTAAAACGGCAAATCAAGAAATCAGTAAACGCATTGAAATCAAGAATTAAGCATCCCCTTGCTTTTTGTCTTTTCTTCCTTTTCTCGGCGTTTTAATTTTTCGTTTTTTCGTATCGAGGTGAAGCTTTTCCTTCTTGAATTCTCCTTCCGTACCACCACCAACGGATTCTAAACGAACAACCAAGCCGATGCTATGTTGCATATAATCTGACTTTCCAAAGAAATCAGAGGTCAGGCCTATTTTACCAACAGACTGCAATTGAATTCCAATCGCATTGTTAAACCAGAAGTTAATTCCACCCCCAACATTTAAAGTTGGGTAAAAAGATTTGGAAAGTGTATCACTTGCAGGATGAACCGTAGCCCCTAGCCCCATAAGCAGGTATGGGTCAATCATACCTTTTCCAAGCAGTGAATAAAAGGAATATTTAAGGTTTGCATCTGCTGAGAGCCCGAACCCTTTAATCCCTGCTTGGTTATTCACAAGCTTAGTTCCCTTAAATCGTGTGAAAGCAACGGATGCTTCTGCGCTCCACCCTTTATAAAAATAATAATCAACCATTAAACGACTCGGAAAAACCTCCGCCTGCATTGATTCAACTTTAAATAAATCCCCTGGTGCCCCATCATCATCCCAAATACTCCAACCCAATCCGAACATCATTTTGTATGGATTTGCATTTTGAAAGGTTTTATAGCCCTGTGAAAAAATAAAACACGGGATTAATAATACAATGGTTAAAAAGACCTTCATCGGATGTTAGTTAAGTAATTATCGGGTAAAATTAAAAACAATAATCAGTCGAGTATTTGATGTGCACCTAATTTATGTTCAATAAATTGTTAATTAACTCAATGGAAACATTGAAATCTTAAATAGTTACATTGCCTTATGGCAAATTCAATACCTTTGTAGTGTGAAGAAAGGAACTAAATTGTTACTCTTAGATGATGATCAAGAATCGTTTGAAATCATTGGCATTTGCTCTGGACTTAGTGATTATCGATTAGCTTGGAATCTTAATAAATCTTTTGCTTGGCAATTAGCGCACAGTGATCAGACATTGAAAATTCCCCAAAAAAAGTCTAGTGAACCCATTGAATACGCCTATTATCAGCATTTAGGTTATGAGGATCTCACGGATTTATACCTAATCAAGAACAAACAACTGAGTAAACCACTACTAGAAGACCTTCCACAATTAGATTATGTGCTTGTTATTAAAAATAATTTAGTCTTAGATATCGATGAGCTTTTAGGCTTGCTACGACAGCATCAACAGATCATTGCGGCTTATCGATATGAAAGCTCCGCCTTTAGTATTTCAGAATATTTACAATTTGAAGAACCGTATGAATAAAACAAAAATAGTTGCAACGATGGGGCCCAGTTCAAGCCCGCGTGAGGTTTTAAAGGAAATGTTTATTGCCGGTTTAAATGTATGCCGTGTAAATTTTTCTCATGGATCTTATGACCAACATGCTGAAGTAATCCGTACCGTCCGAGAATTAAACGAAGAACTTGGTGCCAATGTAGCTGTATTAGCGGATTTACAAGGGCCAAAAATTAGAACCGGTGAAATGGAAAACAATGGCGTCATGCTCGAAGTAGGTGCCTCATGCCAAATCATTACTGAAAATATACTTGGAACTACTGAACGGTTTTCAATTAATTATACCAATTTACCAAAGGATGTGAGCCAAGGCGAACAAATTTTATTGGACGATGGGAAATTAATTCTTGAAGTCCTTTCGAGTGACAAAAAATCAATCATTAATTGTAAGGTTATTCAGGGTGGGATCTTATCTTCCAAAAAAGGGGTGAATTTTCCAAACACAAAAATTTCAATGCCGTCTTTAACCGAAAAAGACCGTATGGACCTCATGTTTGCGCTTGAGCAAGAAGTTGATTGGGTGGGCTTGTCTTTCGTCCGAAATGCGCGAGATATTATTGAATTAAAGCACTTGATTGCGAATCAAAATGGAAAAGCCAGAGTGATTGCAAAAATTGAAAAACCTGAAGCCTTAGAATGCATAGATGATATCATTCAGGTTACAGACGGGGTAATGGTTGCCCGCGGGGATTTAGGAGTTGAAGTACCATATCAACGCGTTCCGATCATTCAAAAAATGCTGATTGAGAAATGTATTTCAAACGCAAAACCCGTTATTGTAGCCACCCAAATGATGGAATCCATGATTAACAGCATGTCCCCTACCCGTGCTGAAGTAAATGATGTGGCCAACGCCGTGTTAGATGGAACAGACGCTGTCATGTTATCTGGAGAAACCTCTGTGGGAAAATATCCGATTGAGGTAATTAAAACCATGTCTAATATCATTGAAGAGGTAGAGAAAACTCCAGAATTGTATAACAAGGAAGAACTGCCAGACATTAATAGCGATCGGTTCATTACTGATTCCATTTGTTTTAATGCGTGTAGATTATCACAACGTGTTCATGCTAAAGCAATTATCACGATGTCGTTTTCTGGTTATACCGCCTATAAAGTTTCTTCGCAACGACCAAATACCGCCATTTATGTATTTACTAGCAATCGCACAATCCTTTCACAATTAAACTTGTTATGGGGTGTAAAAGCTTTTTATTACGATAAACACATAAGTACCGATCACACAATTGCAGATATCAAGTATATCATGAAATCTGAAGGGTATTTGAACGTTGGCGATTTAGTAATAAACATCGCATCTATCCCCTTGGAAGACCTTGGCGGATCAAATATGCTAAAACTTAGCCACGTCGACTAACATTTTTTAGAATTCATTGTTGCATTACATTGTATATTTGCACCATAAAATTCTAATATGACTGATTTCATTGCCCGCCACATAGGTCCTGAAGGAAAGGAGACCTCTGAAATGCTTACCAAAATTGGAGTATCTTCGATTGAAGAACTCGTTGGAAAGACCATTCCAACAGCAATTCGCTTAAATCGTGAGTTACAGGTCGATGCTGGAATAACTGAAGCAGAGTACCTACAAAAAATCAGTGCAATTGGTCAGAAAAACCAAGTGCTTAAATCCTTCATTGGTTTGGGTTATCATGAAACCTTAGTGCCTTCAGTAATCCTGCGAAATGTATTAGAAAATCCAGGATGGTATACCGCATACACTCCATACCAAGCAGAAATTGCACAAGGAAGGTTAGAAGCCTTGTTAAATTTCCAAACCATGGTATTGGATCTGACAGGAATGGAAGTTGCTAATGCATCGTTACTTGATGAAGGAACGGCTGCAGCAGAGGCCATGATTATGTTTTATAATTCACGCTCAAGAGAGGATGTTAAACTAGGAAAAAATACGTTCTTGGTTCATGAATCCATCTATCCACAAACCTTGGATGTAGTTACGGGAAGAGCGATTAACTTGGGTATTAATCTCCAAACATTTTATTCCGTTGATGACGTAACATTAGATGGTTGTTTTGGTGCCCTTTTACAATATCCAGATGCTCGCGGACATGTTTCAGCCATTGAATCTGCCATTGCTCAATTGAATGGCGCGTCTATCCAAGTAGCCGTTTGTAGTGATTTAATGGCATTAGCGCTATTAAAATCTCCAGGGTCAATGGGTGCCGATGTGGTATTAGGAAACTCGCAACGTTTTGGGGTTCCCATGGGTTATGGTGGTCCTCATGCCGCATTTTTTGCATCCAAAGAATCGTACAAACGAACTTTGCCGGGTCGTATAATCGGTGTATCTAAAGATGCTGATGAAAATACTGCCTTGAGAATGGCTTTACAGACCCGCGAACAACACATCAAACGAGATAAAGCAACTTCTAATATTTGTACAGCCCAAGCCTTATTGGCTGTCATGGCAGGAATGTATGCCGTTTATCACGGGCCTCAGGGTATCAAACGCATTGCAACACATATTCATGAATTAGCATGTAACACAGCCTCAGGCTTATTGGCGAAAGGGCATACGCTGCATTCGACACAACTTTTTGATACGGTATGTATTACAAATGTGGATAGTGCAAGTATTTTGAAAGCTGCTGTGAATAAAGGGATGAATTTTTTCGCCCCTGATGCGAACACCGTTCAAATTACCTTTGGAGAACCACATACATCCGCGGATGTTGATGCAATCTTAGCCATGTTTGATACGAAAGGAAGCGGCATCTCAGCAGAAGTCGGTATTCCAAGTGCATTGGTACGAGAAGGTGAAATATTAACACATCCTGTGTTCAGCGCACATCATTCTGAGTCAAAAATGATGCGCTACTTAAAATCACTTGAGAATAAAGATTTATCGTTAGTGCATAGTATGATTCCTTTGGGTTCTTGTACCATGAAATTGAATGCGGCAAGTGAACTAATTCCAATCACTAACCCGAATTTCGCAAACATGCACCCGTTTGCACCAAAGGATCAGGCCGCAGGGTATCACGAATTCATGGCAGAATTAGCCAAAGATTTGTGCGAATGTACTGGCTTTGCTGGAGTCTCATTACAACCAAATTCTGGTGCTCAAGGTGAATATGCAGGTCTTATGGTCATTAAAGCCTTCCATGAAGCAAATGGTGACTTCCAACGTAAAAAAATCATTATTCCTTCAAGTGCGCATGGAACGAATCCTGCCTCTGCGGTGATGGCTGGTTTTGAAGTAGTGGTAACGGGATGTGATGAACATGGAAACATTGATATTTCGGAATTGAAAACTGTAGCTGAGCAACTCGGAGACGATTTGGCAGGAATCATGGTTACCTATCCATCAACGCACGGCGTGTACGAGGAAGGCATTCGTGAAATTACAGCAATCATTCATGCCCAGGGAGGTCAAGTGTATATGGACGGGGCCAACATGAATGCTCAAGTTGGGTTAACTAACCCTGGAAATATTGGAGCAGATGTTTGCCACTTAAACTTGCACAAAACCTTTGCTATTCCGCATGGAGGTGGTGGCCCAGGGATGGGTCCGATTGGTGTAGCAGCTCATTTAGTGCCGTTCTTACCAAGTAATCCACTGCATACCACGGGTGGCGATCAGGCGATTCATGCCATATCTTCTGCCCCATATGGAAGTGCCTTAATCCTATTGATTTCTTACGGATATATCAAAATGCTAGGATACAAAGGACTACGAGAATCGACAGAAATGGCCATTGTTAACGCCAACTACATCGCTGCGTGTTTAAAGGAACATTATCCAATCTTGTATACCGGAGCCCACGGCACAGTTGCTCATGAGTTAATTCTTGACTGTCGAGAATTCAAAAAGAATGCGGATGTGGAAGTAGCCGATATGGCCAAACGACTAATTGACTTTAATTTTCATGCACCGACCGTTTCGTTCCCGGTGGCTGGAACCTTAATGATTGAACCTACGGAATCTGAAGATAAAGCAGAATTGGATCGATTCATTGAGGCCATGATAAAGATTAGACAAGAAATTGCTGATATCGAAGCAGGTAAATATCCAAAAGATAACAACCTACTCAAAAATGCGCCACACACAGCGGATTGCATTATTAATCGTGCCTGGGAATATCCATATACACCAGCGGAAGCGGCTTATCCACTACCCTACTTAATGAAAAATAAGTATTGGGTACCAGTTCGTCGCGTAGATAATGCCTATGGTGATCGGAATTTAGTATGTGCTTGTCCGAGCATAGAATCCTACATGACCGCTTAATGAATATTGATATACTCGCCTTTGGCGCGCACCCTGATGACGTAGAAATTTCCTGTGGGGGAACCTTATTGCGCTATGCGGACGAAGGAAAGCAGGTTGCTATCGTTGACCTTACGCAAGGAGAGTTAGGTACGCGTGGAAGTGGAGCCATACGCATGGAAGAATGCAAGGCTGCATCACAGATGTTAGGTCTTGTTGATCGTGTAAATCTGGGAATGGCCGATGGTTTTTTCGAAGAAAACGAGGAGCATCTAATGTTGATTATTCAAGAGATCCGTCACTTTAGACCCCAGCTGATCCTTGCGAATTCGATTACCGATCGTCACCCCGATCATGGGCGTGCTGCGGCTTTGGTTGCGCGAGCTGCATTCCTATCCGGCCTTCCTAAAATTAAATCTAAACGAAACGGAGTAGATCAAGAGGCTTTCCGAGCGCCAATGCTGCTTCACTATATTCAGGACATGTATATTGAACCAGATATTGCATTAGATGTTAGTGCTTATGCGGAAGATAAAATAAAGTTGGTACAATGTTTCTCTTCACAGTTCTTCGATCCGAATTCTACGGAACCGGAAACCCCCATTTCGAATGCACACTTTTTCGAATTTATGAAGGGTAGGATGCTGCAATTTGGTCGTCCAATAGGGGCTAAATATGCAGAAGGGTTTACTGTTAATCGAACGCTTGGGGTAAACGACTTATTTAACCTGCGTTAGTACATTAACAAGGCCCCGGCAATCCCTGCAATTACACTAGAAAGTTTCAGGAGATTAAACTTGTGGTTTTCTGAAGTTTCAAAAATGATGGTGGTTGAAATGTGCAAGAACATTCCGATTACGACACCCAACACCACCGGTACACTTATTCCTGTCTGTTCCATAGGAACTTTTAATCCAATAAGTAAGCCAAGAGGCGTCATGATTCCGAAAAGCATTAAAACCAACCACGCCATTCCTCGTTTCAACGAAGTGCTCAACAGCAAGGTCATAAGTGCAATTGCTACGGGAATCTGATGAAAAACAATACCCCAAAACAACGAGAGCTTGTGGTCGTGATTATGCAAATGGTGTAAATGATCCACATCATTTCCCAAGGGAATTCCTTCAATAATGGAGTGAATTGAAAGCGAAATAAAGAGCGCCCAGGGCATGGATTGTCCTTTGTGCACATGGATATGACCGTGCTCGATTCCGCCGGAGAAATATTCCATGATGAGCTGAATCAAGAATCCAACTAAAATATAAATCCCAATGTTGTCTGTTTCGCCGGCGTAGAGTTCAGGAAGTAAGTGTTCAAATACGATAGCAAGAAGAAACCCACCACTAAAGGCTAGGGCTAACTTTATAAATTGAGACTTGTTATTTGCTTGTAAAAAATGCACAAAACCACCTCCTGCAGCAACTACAGCAATCAAGACCAAAACCATTAATAGAGGGCTCATTTTTTTTGTGCAATTATAATTAAGCGAGGAGATGTTGACGGATTAAACGCATCCAAGGCATAGTTGCCAAAGGTATGTAGAATATGAAAGTGCTCGTTTAACAGTTCTTGAAAATCAGGTAGACCAAGCAATTGAACTTGTTCAGTGTAATGGAAATCTTTTCCTTTATCCGTAAACTCGATGTGCTTAATTACTTTACCTGCTGTTATTTCCCTCCGAATCTTAAAGGTAAGTGCATCGCGCTGCAATTCCTCTGAAGAAACTAGGGTGTTTATTACACGCTGTGCATTTAAAAAATCAATCACGAAGATCCCGCCTGGATTTAACATACTGTTTACGGCATTGATAACACGTTGATTTTCTACCGTTGAATCAAAATACCCGAAGCTGGTAAACAAATTGAACACCGCATCAAAGGATTTGTTAAGAAGTGGTTCACGCATGTCTTGAACCTTAAACTGTAATCCATCCACAGCAGATTCATTGGCAAAGGCGATGCTTTCTGGAGACAAGTCAGTGCCAAGCACATTTAATCCGAGGGCATGCAGGGTTCGAGCATGTCGACCTTTACCACAGGCTAAATCCAGGACCTCGGACTTAGGTTTAAGGGCTAAGAAATCTACTAAACGCTCAATAAATGCTTGTGCCTCTACCTCACTTCGATGATTATAAAGCTGGTGATAATACGAAGTATCAAACCAAGAAGCGAACCAAGGCGTATCTGTCATGCGACAAAGATAGGTAAAAGCCCGTGGAAGCAATGCAACATTGCCTTATCTTAGCAGCATGAAACGTATAGGGCTTAGCGGAGGAATTGGTTCAGGAAAAAGTTATGTGGCTGAAATTCTTGAAAAAATGGGGTTTCCCGTGTACTACTCTGATGCTCGGGCAAAAGCACTGACAGATACCCATGACCATATTAAATCGGAATTAATAAAGCGCTTTGGCACATCAATTTATGAAGACGGTGTATTGAATCGAAAAGCGTTGGCCACCTTAATCTTTGACTCCGAGGAGAATCGACTGTTTGTGAATAATTTAATTCACCCCATAGTTCGTGCTGATTTCGATGCGTGGTGTGCCCAACAGCATTCTTCACTTGTTTTCAATGAAGCTGCGATTCTGTTTGAAACGGGGGCATATCGACAGTTTGATGCTACGGTATTAGTTATTGCCCCCCTTGAAACGCGCATCGAACGCATTATGCAACGGGATCGCTGTACGCATGAACAAGCAGAGGCACGAATCAAAAGTCAATGGAGTGATGAACAGAAAACTCCGTTAGCAAACGCGATAATATCAAATAACGGACATGAAGCCGTGCTAATACAAGTAGAACATATAACAGAAACTCTTAAGCTCAATAATCCAAATTAAGGGTCAAGCCGAAGGTAAACGGATAAATTACTGCAGTAGCCGATTTTTTAAATAAAGGTGTTAGGTTATAATTCACAAACAAGCCATAGTGATCAAATCCCAATCGAGTGGTTGCATAGGCACCGAAAGGAGCAAGCTGAAACCGCGAGTTTACCGTATTTTGAAAGCGGTCACCGTTGTTGTATTTTCCGCGGGTTGACCAAGATCCGCCAACGGTCCAATACCCTACTGCACCCACATTTAAATAAAAAGAATTTTTAGTCTTTGCCTTGCTGCATATTTCAAATAACAACGGCACATTAAATGAACTGTAAGTCAAGTTATTCGCTTTATAAGGTAAATTATTCAAGCCCTCAATAGCAAATATGGTATCCATATCACCGCCCGGAACGGTCGACGTATGAACTAAATCGTATTGACCAAGGCGAATAGAGGACATGTTAAATCCTAATCCCGTGGTTAGTCCCAGAAATTGCTTAAAAATTGGCACCTTGTATTCAAATATGTTAAAGCCTAAGGTAAACACATTCAGGTCGGAGGTATTCCAATACGGATAATCCGTTGGGTTATCCATCATTAGATTTCCAAAACCAATGTCAAACCCTGCGAAATGTGGGCTTAATTTATCGTCGTCCTCTTCGAACAGTTCTGAATCATCCCCTACCTCAAAATTAATAGGCAGTGACATATAAATCGCTGAATCTTTACACGCAGGATTCCAATTCCAATGAAGTAAATTAGTTACTCTTAATGCTTCTTTATCAAGCGACGGATGTGCTGATTTGGCAACCGTTGCTTTAGAGACATTTCCAGAACGATTTACCATGAATCTGACATATACTTTTCCTGAAATCCCTTGATCTACGCAATCTTGAGGATAAGTAACCTCATTTTGTATAAACTTCATTAATCCCTCGTAACCCGTTGGATAGGTCGCACAATCCTCCCCAGTTGTAGTAGTTATAATTGGTTCTGAAACTTGCGCCCGAGCAGAAAAACCTATAAAACTCAAGAGGGCTATCGCAACTATATTTTTCATAATCATCCGTTTTATCAAATATACGCATTAAAATCCAAGGCTTACCCGCAGCATGAAATTTCTCCCAGCCTGCGGATAAAAGAACCGTTCGGTAGTTTTTACCCCTGCATATTGGTAGGCAAAGGCATACCCATTGTTCGAGTACATTTGATTAAAGACATTATTAACGATTCCTGAAAGCTGGATTACTGTATTTTCTTTCGTTTTGAACGTTTTTCTTATCCCAAATGAGGAATAATTAAAGGCCGATAATTCACTGGTTTCAATATTGTCCATATACTGTTTACCTACAAATTTCGAGGTCCAATCCAAACTAAGGTTCCAATTAGGAAGGGTATAGGTCAGCCCGAGTCCTGCAATCACGCTGGGCGAAAAAGACAAGGTGGTTTGGGCGTAGGTTGTGGTTTGTTGGGTATAGTATGGAAGCGAATCCAAATAGACATCTAAATAATCCACGTAATTCATCGCCTTATTGCGACTCAAGGTTACATTTCCATTGATTTCTAAGTTTTTAATTCGCTTGTATTTCGCCTCGATTTCAATTCCTTGCCGATAGCTGTCTTTTATGTTGGTGCGTGTATATCCGCCGACATCATTAATTTGCCCCGTTAATGCGAGCTGATTGTCAAAATCCATGTGGTAAAGGTTCGCTTTTAGCACCAGCCCGCGGCCTTGCCAGGTATAGCCCAATTCATAATCGGTTAATGCTTCTGATTTTGGACGACTGCTGGGTGTAGATTCCCTAAAATCTCTACGTACCGGTTCTCTATTGCTGCGCCCAACAGAAAGGTAAAATTGGTGATTTGATTTCAGTTGATAAAAAAGTGAAGCCTTCGGATTTATAAAATGAAAATCCACCGTCTGGGTAACATCTTTTAGTTCTCCAGAAACCATGTCCAATCCCAAAAATTCATAGGTTACATAACGATACTGAAGGTCTGCGACCCATCTAAATTTATTGTAGGAATTCTGAACCTTGGCATACTGGCTGAATTCGAATTTATTGCCTATTTCATCGTAATACCGATCTCCCAGTTCAGCATCCGAAGCAAACTGAGCCCAAATCACCTCGCCGAAATGCGCGCCGCGATAGTTATTTACTGCGCCGCCGGTAGTCACTTGAAACCGATTTCCTTGATAAGACAGTCCGTATACGGCACCAATGAACTGGTTATCTAACCACCTTCTTCGAATCAAATTAGCGCTTGTTACCGTGTCACCACCCAAAATAACCGGACTTATTTGGTAGGAAGCTAAGTCATCTCCTGCGCGATATTCTTCATAATACCCTCTTCCGTAGGTATAGTGACCGGCCGCATTTGCCACCCACTTGGAATTTTTAAAGCGATGAGTAAGATGTACTTGGTAATTATCTTGCTGATAGTGGTCTATCTGATTTTGATAAGTATAGTAATTATAGGTTCTCCCCGCATTCAGTAGATTCTGTCGCTCATCATCTGTTAATCCATTGCGATCGGCATAAGCGTTTCTGTCCGCCGCGTTGCCAAAGACCACACTTTCAGGTGTACCATACCACGATTGATAGGTAATTTCCTTTCCACTAAACGCAAGGCCTTTCAACACGGTTTGTTTGCCAACCCATCCCGCACTCAAATACCAAGACCTTAAGTTCGAAGTGGCCCGATCGATGTAGCCGTCTGAACCAATTCTAGATAGACGAGTTTCTACAAAATATTTTCCTTTAATTAATCCTGTATTGGCTTGTATCGAAGTTTTAAAGGAGTTGAACGAACCATAGCTCGCATCCAGTTTAGCAGCGGCTTGGTCCACAATGTCATTTGTTTTCAAATTTAACGAGGCGCCAAAAGCGGCGGCTCCGTTGGTAGAAGCACTTACACCCCGTTGAAAATCTATGGATTGGGTAGAAGAGACTAAATCCGGCATATTAACCCAATATACGTCATGGGATTCCGGGTCATTCACCGGGATTCCATTAATGGTAACATTTAACCGAGAGGCATCAATGCCCCGAACACGGATTCCACTGTATCCAATTCCATTACCCGCATCGGAAGTCGTCACCACGGAAGGCATTTGATCGAGTAAAAAAGGAATATCTTGACCATAATTTTTCGCGTTTAACCCTTGTTTATCAAGCTTTGTAACGTTGGTGGCCTCCGGAGCTAAACGAATCGTAATGCAGGCTACTTCATCCAACTTTTTACTGGATAGTGGAAGCACAATCCGCAGGGTGTCGAATGCTTTAGGCATATCCAATTTTCCCCACCGCTCAGGAACTGTAACTTGGATGGTCCCGTAACCGGGTTGATCTATGGTGAGTATTTCATTTGGAGTGATGTCATTGAATTTGAATATACCAATGGCATTGGTACTTACCGTTCTACCGTCGGCCGATTGAACGCGGACACCAACCAAGGGTTGATATTTAGCATCGGTTACCTTTCCGGTAACATTGGATTGCGCCACAGTGATTAGCGCGTTGAGCATCATTAAACCAACAAACTTAACTTTCATAATATATTACATTATGACAAGTCAAGGGGCAAACTTGTACGTGATTAAAAAACCTCCTCCCGTCGCAGGCATTACCCTGATCCGGTACAATGGGTGTAATCTCAGCCTTTCGGCACCCCTTAGAGAACGAGACAAAATTAAGTGAAAAACAACTTACCTCAACAAAAGTTTCGCAATTTGCACGGCATTGGTAGCTGCCCCTTTACGTAAATTATCGGCTACAATCCATAAATTCAAGGTGTTAGCTCGCGTAAAGTCTCTTCGGATGCGTCCAACAAAAACGGCATCCTTCCCTTCTGCAAATTTAGGCATAGGGTATTCAAAGGTCTCCAAGTTATCTTGAACTACGATGCCTGGGGTCTGTTCTAGGAGCTTACGCACCTCATCCAATTCAAATTCCTTTTCGAATTCGATATTCACCGCTTCGGAATGCCCACCAACTACCGGAACGCGCACCGCGGTGGCGACCACATCAATGCGTGGATCCAAGATCTTCTTGGTTTCATTGGTTAATTTCATTTCTTCCTTGGTATAGCCATTGTCTAAAAAGCTATCACATTGCGGAATGCAATTCTTGTCGATGGGATAATGATAGGCCATTTCTCCTGAAATCCCTGCCCGCTCATTCTCCATTTGACGTACTGCTTTTACCCCAGTACCCGTAATGCTCTGATAGGTGGAAACAATTACCCGATTAATTCCATACCGCGCATGCAGCGGCGCCAAGGCCATGACTAACTGAATGGTGCTACAGTTTGGATTGGCAATAATTAAATCAGATGAAGTCAACTGATTTCCATTAATTTCTGGAACAATCAATTTTTTAGATGGGTCCATACGCCATGCCGATGAATTATCGATCACTACCGTACCCACGGCTGCAAATTTTGGAGCCCATGCTAAGGACGTTTCTCCCCCTGCGGAAAAAATCGCTAAATCCAAGTTAAGGTCAACGGCGGTTTGCATCCCAATGACTGGATAGGATTTGCCGTTAAATACAACTTCTTTTCCGACCGAATTCTCGGATGCAACGGGATAAAACTCGGTAATTGGGAACGCTTGTTCTACCAATACCTTCATCATAACATTTCCCACCATTCCAGTGGCTCCAACTACAGCAATTCGCATGTTCTTAACGTTATTATAATTAAACGAATGGGTTTTTCTGCAGGTAAAGTTATACATTTGAAGTATCATATAGCTCACAGATGAACCTACGCATATTACTCTTTCATTTTTTTCTTGCGCTAACGCTTTGTTTTAACGCCCAACTAAGCGATAATTTTTCCGACGGGGATTTTACACAAAATCCAGTTTGGCAAGGATCTACCGGAGATTTTATAGTAAACGGTGCGGGAGAATTGCAACTGAACAGTGTACTTGCAGGAGCTTCTTACGTAAGTACGCCCCATCTATTGAGTAACCTAACAAATAAGGAGTGGCAGATCAAGGTTAGACAAACCTTTTCACCTTCCTCCAGCAATTTCGGAAAAGTCTTTTTAACGGCGGATAACGCCGATATGAATTTAGTGCAAAATGGGTATTATCTCCTATTTGGAGAAACTGGATCTACGGATGCTATTCGACTTTTTAACTTAACAAATGGGACAGCTACTCAGATTTGCGCAGGAACCGATGGCCAAATTTCCGCGAGTTGTAACGCCAGTTTAAAGGTAAAACGCGATGCCGCAGGCTTATGGTCTCTTTTCGCCGACCTAAGCGGAGGAACAAATTACACCCTACTTTCATCGGGAACCGATGCCTCCAACCTGTTAGGTACCCATTTCGGGGTACTTTGCACCTACACCATCAGTAATGCCACCAAGTTTTATTACGATAACGTATACATCGGAACAGAAATTTTAGACGTAACACCCCCGGTGTTGGCCAACGTTACACCGATCTCTTCCACACAGCTTGAGCTATTGTTTAACGAATCGGTTACCTTGGCCAGTGCTCAAAACATGATCAACTACTCGTTTAATCCGAGTTTATCCTTGAGTAATTTATCGCAAGATGCCAACAATACAGCCTTGGTTCATGGGGTATTGTCAACTCCATTGGTAAACGGAACAAGCTACACCGCAACCGCGAATGGCATTGTTGATTTAAGTGGAAATACCTCGGGAGCTACTTCTGTTAATTTTCAATATTTAGTTTCGGATAGTGCAGTTAAGGGCGACCTACTCATTACTGAATTCTTTCCTGATCCAAGTCCAGTGATTGGACTGCCTGGAGTTGAATATGTAGAAATTTACAATGCCAGTGCTGGAAAGATCTTTGATTTAACCGGTTACCACATTACGGATGGTCCTTCCAATGGCCTAATTACCAGTGGATGGATTTTACCCGGGGAATACAAGGTATTAACAGCTACCTCAAATATTCCGCTGTTTACCACAACGACAGCTTTAGGCGTTACGAGTTTTCCATCCTTGAACAATGCAGGCGATACCGTCATGCTTAAAAACCCAAATGATATACCCTTAGATTTAGTGGTCTTTACCGATGCATGGTACAAGGATGCAATAAAACAAGACGGTGGCTACAGCTTAGAGCTTATTAATCCCAACGATCCGTGTTCGGATGAAAACAACTGGATTGCTTCTACCGATGTAACCGGTGGAACTCCAGGACAAGTGAATTCAGTAAATGACCTTACTCCGGATACCCAAGCACCAAACTTAAGTTTATTAGTAGCGTCAGCGCCTAATTATTTACAACTGTGGTTTGATGAAGGCATGGATTCCAGCAGTTTGGTAAACGCCCTATATCAATTTTCACCGGCACTGAGCCCAAGTTTAGTGTATGCAAATGGAACATATACTAACACGGTGATCTTACAATTCAGCCAAGCGTTGACTCCCTCACAAGTATATACCTTAACCTTAGAAAACGCCACCGATTGCTGGACAAATTCTCAGGCCCTTATTGGACAATTCGCCTTGACGGAAACGCCTTTGGCCGGGGAATTAATTGTTAATGAAATATTACAAAATCCATACAATGGCGGTCAAGATTGGATCGAATTATACAATAATTCAAACAAGATCTTTAACTTAAAAAATATCCAGTTTGCGAATTTCGACAACGATACCATTAGCAATTTCAAGGTGATTAATGAAAATCATTTATTGAAACCCGGAGGATATGCCGTCGTGGGAAAAGACTCATCTTTTGTTAAGCAGTATTATCCGTTTCATGGGGTTGGTACCTTCGTATATGCTGAACTACCGAGCTACAACAACGACTCTGGAAGCGTCTATCTATACAATGAAAACCAAACCCTACTCGACTTGGTGAAATACTCCAATGAATGGCAATTTCCATTGTTGGATGATGTAGACGGCGTTTCGCTAGAGCGTCTTGACCCGAATGGGGAATCAAGCAACGGAATGAATTGGCATAGTGCGGCAGAAGCCGTTCAATTTGGGACTCCTGGCCTAAAAAATTCGCAATATTTGCCGGTAACCGTGAATGGTTCATTTAGCTTGGAAGGCGAATTGTTTTCTCCGGACATGGACGGGTATTTGGACGTTATGCAAGCAAGCTATCAATTGGCGCAAGCGAATAGCCTCGGTTCGGTAAGCATCTACGATGAGCGTGGGCGCCTGATTCGGACCTTGTTTAAAAATCAATTAATGGGAACCACGGGAACCTTTTCTTGGAATGGGGTCAAAGACGACCAAACGAAGGCTTCTATCGGGATTTATGTGGTGGTATTCGAAGCCTTTTCTTTAGATGGTGGATTAATCTTTTCTGGAAGAAAGGCCGTAACCTTAGCTGGCAATTTGTAAGATGTTTTCACCTGGGAAAAAAAATTGGATCAAAAAATTCTTTTCGCTGGTACAGCAAGAAGAAATCAATCTAACAGCAAGTTTTCATCAAACTGAAGATAATCACGAGGAATTACTTCGAGAACTTTGTGAACACACAGGCATCCTTTACGGTGTTCCAAATAAGCAGTTGTATACTGACACCTATGTTGGCTCAGCTACTCGAAACGAAAAGCTTCAAGTGCTCTTGTTTGAGTCCTTACTTTTCATCGATCGACTTCAACAAAACGGGTCATTTAATGAGGAACAATTTATCGCTCAAGTCATAGATTTTTATCAAATTAAAGCGCACGGTTTTGATAAAAAATGGCATCATCTCATTAGTAAGATGGAAGAGACAAACCATTTAGAATCTTTTTTATCGGATCGCATTAAAGTTCATAGTTCTTATAGCAAAAAAAACTTTTGGTTTAATCACTTGACCAATGGATTTTTGTACTTGGATTTAATTCAATTTTATCGATCTGGTGAAAAGGGAAAACCAAAAGATCAAGAACAATACAACGAATGGGTTGAAGCCATCTTAACCTTAATTACTTCGATCAATTTTATTCATCCTGAGGCCGAGAAATTTTTCGACCAAACCATGTTTAAGAACCTCACGCTATCAGCAGAGCTTTCTAACGAATCTATAAATAAAATAAAAATAGGAGCCGAGCAGGATAAGAATCAGCGCAAAGCGATTGAAATTATCATGAGTGAACCCATGTTGGCCGTGTATACCTTTCACTTTTTAGTGTTTCTGTATCATGAATATCCATCGGAACTGTTCACCGATGACTCGTTCTTGCATAAATTCGGTAAACTTATCGGACTGAGTGAAGAACAAACAACGGAAGTATTTTGGGAATGTAGAAAATCAATGAGTGAACATTCTTCTGAATTCTATCATTTAGTTACGGAATCTGAATCAAAAATACTCACAACCCATCTGAGCAGAAAATACTATCGAATTTTAGGCAGGAACAAAGACAGATTAGTTCAGGAGTTAAAAGAAAGTAAAGAATTAGTGTATTTGGTTAGGCAATCTACCGTGAGGGAATTAACTCCTGAGGAGAAGGAAAAAGTTAAAACGCAATCCATGGACCTCATGAAAAGTGTTCCAAGCATTGGAATATATCTTATTCCGGGCGGGGCCTTATGGTTACCCTTGGTGCTCAAACTGATTCCAGACTTGCTCCCGTCAGCCTTTAAAGAGAATGAAGTAGAGGAGAAAAAGTAAGTCCTAAATAACTTTTTGCCTATGGTGCATGGAAAGCGGCCCTTCGATCCACCTCCGCCTTGCTGCGGCGGACAGGCTCAGGGACCGCTTTAGCTGAATATAATTAGGACAGGTGCGCCCTTCGACAGGCTCAGGGACCGCACCCTTAGAAAATCAAGAATTACGTCAACAACAAATTTTCAGAAAAAACATTTCCCTCCACCGAGGCGGACACAGTGTCCGTGGAAAAGTAAAAAAGTCGCTCATTTGAGAACACTTAATGATGGAAGCTCACTTCAATATTGAAACGTCCGATTAAAGAAATCTTTCGTTTTTTCAAGGATTTACTACCCTGACGTAGTACAATATTCGTTAATTTCATCAAGAAACCTTTATGTATTGAAAATGAATAAACGGATTTTATTTTTTTTGCTTTTCTTAATTGTAAAATCAAC
>JACCDP010579045.1_pt1 | contig 19466 bp, 14 predicted proteins | sample 7445841 | NCBI WGS metagenome assembly JACCDP01 (sample SAMN15323441, study PRJNA562643) | freshwater metagenome | isolation source: river surface water | place: USA:Blue River Watershed | collected 2017-08-17
CGCCCTCGAGCAGTGGCAGCCGAACTTCCTGTCGTGGTGGATGGACATGGGCCCCGACGGCTTCCAGAAGGACGAGATCTACCTGCGCACGGCCGTCAGCGTCACCTCCGACGGCTGGGCGCACTACGACCACGTCAAGATGCCCGACTACCGCTGGGGCATCTTCCTGACGCCGTCACAAGCAGGAAAGACGATCGGCTTCGGCGACCACATGGGCGAGTCGGTGTGGGACGAGGTGCCGGGCGAGTACCGCGCGCCGCTGCGCCGCATCATCGTCACGCAGGCCGACACCGAGCCCGCTAGCGTCGAACAGCAGCGCCGCCTGGGCCTCACCGCGCCCTCGCTCTACGACCTTCGCAACCTGTTTCAGGTCAACGTCGAGGAGGGCCGCCACCTCTGGGCGATGGTCTACCTGCTCCACAAGCACTTCGGGAAAGACGGCCGCGAGGAGGCCGAGGAGCTGCTCCAGCGCCGCAGCGGCAACCCCGACAAGCCGCGCATCCTGGGCGCCTTCAACGCCCCCATGGAGGACTGGCTCAGCTTCTTCATGTTCACGATGTTCACCGACCGCGACGGCAAGTACCAGCTGGCCGCGCTGGCCGAGAGCGGCTTCGACCCGCTCGCCCGCACCACGCGCTTCATGCTGACCGAAGAAGCCCACCACCTCTTCGTCGGCGAGATGGGCATCGACCGCGTCGTGCGCCGCTCCGCCGAGCTGACGAAGCTCGACCCGAACGGTGACGCGCGCGCGCAGGGCGGCATCGACCTCGCCACCATCCAGCGGTACATGAACTACTGGTACTCCCTCTCGCTCGACCTGTTCGGCGGCGAGGTGTCGTCCAACGCCGCAGACTTCTTCGCGAGCGGCCTCAAAGGTCGCTTCCGCGAGGAGTCTCTCCCCGAGCACCGCGCCCTCGACCAGAGCTACGCGCTCGAGACGCTGGAGGCCGGCCGCCTCGTGCGCCAGGAGGTGCCGCTGCGCAACGCCATGAACGAGGTGCTGCGCGACGAGTACGTCAAGGACTGCGAGCGCGCGGTGAACAAGTGGAACGCCACCCTCGCCGCCTCGGGTCTCGAGTTCCGCCTGAAGCTCCCCAGCCGCCGCTTCCACCGCAACATCGGCCCGTTTGCCGGCCAGCCGTTCGACCCCGATGGCAACATGTTGAGCGCCGCCGAGTTTGCCGCCCGCAAGAGCCACTGGATGCCCAGCGAGGGCGACCGCGCCTGGATGCAGACCATCCAGAAGCCGGTCTACACCCGCGGCCAGATGGCCAACTGGATCGCCCCGCCGGCAAAGGGCATCAACGGTCAGCCGGCCGACTTCGAGTATGTGCGCCGCGCCGTCTGACGCCCTGCGGGGAACGTGAGCCCGCATGCGTGAGCTGGGCATCGCCGCAGCGCTGTTTCTGCTGCTCGCCGGCAGCGGCTACGTGCTGCAAAACGCTTCGTGGAGCCTTCTGCTCTACGGCGGTTTCGCCGCGCTCGCGCTGGGGTTCGCCTTCGGCCTCCCTTGCGCCATACTCTATCACTGGAGGCTATACACAAACCTCAAGCCGCGCGGCGCCCTCGACCGCCTCTGGCTCTGGAACCCCACCGGTCACCACGACCGGCTCACGCCGGACGAGCGCGACGTGGTCATGCCCTGGTTCTACGCCGGCGCCGTCGGCTGGGGCGCCTGCGTCCTCGGCTGCCTCATGATGGGCGCCGCCGTACTGGGCCTGCGCTAGACCCTGGGCCGGTCTGAGCGCGCCACGTACGGAGGGGATACGCCATCGGCAAGGGCAGAAAACAACGAAGCCCGCGCCAGCCGGGGCCGACGCGGGTTCGTCTTGGCGTCGATGCGCTCGAGGTCGTTAGACCTTGGCAGCGGCCGCCGACAGGCGGGCCACGCGGCGCGACGCGTTGCTCTTGTGGAGGGCGCCCTTCGAGGCGGCCTTGTCGAGGACGCTCGCCGCGTTCTTCAGCTCGGCCGCGACGGCGCTCTTGTCGCCGCTCGCGATCGCCTCACGGGCCTTGCGGACCGCGGTGCGAACCGCCGAGATGATCGCCTTGTTCCGGTCGTGCCGCTTGATGGACTGGCGGGCGCGCTTCGCCGCCGACTTGGTGTTCGCCACGGAAAACCTCTTTTGCTGCCCAGGACGCCGCCGCTCTTGACGGAGCCCGATTTGGGGGGTCGGCTTTTAGGGAGTTCTCCGCCGCCTGTCAAGTTCGCGCCCCCTCGGACGGTCGTTTCCTTGCCGCCACCGGACGCGGACGGCTACAATGTAGCGTCCATGTTTCGCCCCTCCGCCATCGCCACCGTCACCCTCGCGGCCCTCCTTGCGGCCTGCGGCGACGAAGCTGCGTCGGAGGAGGCCACCGCCAGCGCCGCTCCACGGGCCCGACTCGCTGCGCCGCTCTACGCGCCCCTCGGCGTGGCCGTGCTGCTCGACGCCGGCGCCTCCTACGACCCCGACGGAACCATCGTCTCCTACGCCTTCTCGTTCAGCGACGGCGACGGTCAGGTCACCCTCTCGGCCTCCGAGGCGAGCCACGTCTTCACGCAGGAAGGCGCCTTCGAGGTGGCGGTCGTCGTGCGCGACGACGCCGGGCTTCTCTCCCGCGCCACGCAGCTCGTCGTCGTCCGCGACGCCCCGCCCTCGTGCGACAGCGCCATCGACTGCTCGCTGGGCGCCGAGTGCCGCACCGACCTGAAGCTCTGCTACGCCACCGGCCCCGGCGTCGGCTCCGGCGATGCCGAGTGCCAGCTCGACGAGAACTGCGGCGACGGGCTCGTCTGCCGCGCCGGCATCTGCCTGCGCTCGGGCGGCGGCCTTGCCACGCCGTAGCATCCACCTTCCGCACATCGCCGCACTCCTGCTCCTCTTCGCCTGCAGCACCGGCGCGATCGAGTCGACCGCGACCAGCTACGGCACCTTCGACCTGTGCGTGCGCCGGCTCTCCGACAGCTGCGTCACCGACGGCGGCACCTGCCGCACGGACGAAGCCCGCCTGCGCCAGACAAGCCTCGCCATCCGACCCGACGGCACGCTGCTCTGGTCCCGCGACGGCCTCGCGCCGCTGACCGGCCGGCAGGTCGGCGCCCGGTTCGAAATACGCGGCGAAACGGCCTCGCTGGAGGGCCTCTGCGGCTGCACCGCCCGCGTCACCGAGGTGATCCGAGGCGAGTTGCTCGAGGCGCCCGCGGACACCTTGCTCTGCACGCCCTCGACCGACGCAGGCACGACGACCTCGTGTGGCGCCGACGCCGGCCGTCCCGCCCTCTACTTCGACGGCCCGCTGCCCTCGGACGACTGGCTCGACGCCAGCCCCGACGCCGGCCCCCGGTCCGACGTCCCCTACGCCGGAGTGCGCGCCCTCGTCACGAACGAGGTCACCCCGGCAAACGGCGAGCCTTGCGACTGCGTCCCCTGCGCGCTGGCCCTCGAAGTCGGCGGCCGCAAATGATCCTCGCAGGACCGGGGCAGGGAGCTTCACGAATGACGACGAACAAGGCGGTGGTGCTGCTCTCCGGCGGCCTCGACTCCACGACGGTGCTGGCCATGGCCCACGCGCAGGGCTTCCTGCCGCACGCGCTCTCGTTCCGATACGGGCAGCGTCACGACGTCGAGCTCGAGTCCGCCGCACGCGTGGCGAAGGCATTCGGAGCCCCGCACCGCATCGTCGGCATCGACCTCTCCACCCTCGGCGGCTCGGCCCTCACCGACACCGCCATCGAGGTTCCCAAGGACCGCGACGAAGGAGCCATGGGCGCGGACATTCCGGTCACATACGTTCCGGCGCGCAACACCGTCTTCCTCGCCGTCGCGCTGGGTTACGCCGAGACCCTCGGCGCCGGGGACCTGTTCGTCGGCGTCAACGCCCTCGACTACTCGGGCTACCCGGACTGCCGCACCGAGTTCATCCGCGCCTTCGAACAGCTGGCGCAGGTGGCCACGGCCGACGGCGTCACCGGCAAGGTCCGCTACCGCATCCACGCCCCGCTGATGACGATGACCAAGGCCGACATCATCCGCGCCGGCACCGCCCTCGGCGTCGACTACGGCATCACCCACTCCTGCTACGACCCGGTCGGCGCCCTCGCCTGCGGCCGCTGCGACTCGTGCCTGCTGCGAAAGAAGGGCTTCGCCGAAGCCGGCGTCCCGGACCCGACCCGCTACGCCCCCTGAACGCCATCGCCGGACCCTCTCGCCCTCTTCGGAGCGGTGCTCGGCTGGGCGACGGGGAGCCCGCCTCGGGCGCCTCAGACATCCCCTCGTCGCCGCGCCCCGAACGGCAGGGGTCCACCCGAAAAACGGTGGATTTTATTTATGCACTATAGTGCAGCACCATGGATCGGACGGCGGATTCGGCACCATAGTGCATGAATGCTCACTCGCCCCGTTCCGCCCCCTCGGCCCGGGGCAGCGGCACGTGGCGCGGCTTGCGCGGCGACGCCTCGTTTTCCATTCGCGCGAAGAAGTACTTCCGCGGCCGCCGCCCGCCCAGCCGCTTGTGGCCCACGTAGCTGCGCACCCTCCTGAGCAGCCGCCGCCGCGATTGGTGGATCGACCGCCGCATCTCCTCGGTCACCTCGGTGATGACCAGCTTCGGGCCGGCCGGCAGGGTCAGCGTGCAGCGGCACTCCTGATCGATGCCCGCCTTGTCGCCGCCCCGCAGGTCGCGCAGGTAGACCTCGAGCAACGCACCGTCCTTCGCCCAGATCGCCTCGAGCGGCTCGACCAGATTCTCCTGCACGAAGCGCTTGATCGCAGGCGTCAGGTCGTAGTGCTGCGTGTGAATCGTGACGCGCATCGGCGTGGCTCCTCAAAGGCGGATCGCCCGTCCCTTACGGTAGGTCCGCACCTCCGGCGCTCCACGCGGCGTCCGCTCGCCTCCCCGGAAGCCGGGCGACCGGCGTATGGTGCGCGCTCTTTCGCGAAGGCCCGCCCCACCGATGTCCGCCCAGCCCGTCGAGCGCTTCCTCACCAGCCTGCAGCGTGACCCCGAGCTGGGCCGCCGCATCGCGCGCGTGCGGACCGAGTCCGGCCGCGAGGGCGAGTGGCAGCCGCTGCCACCCCTCCACGAAGCGCTCGCGCAGGCGCTCGAGGACGACGGCAAGTCGAGCATCTACGGTCACCAGCGCGAGGCCCTGGACCTGCTCTCCGGGGGCGCCAACGTCGTCATCGCCACCGAGACCTCGAGCGGCAAGTCGCTCTGTTTCCAGGTGCCGGTGCTCGACGCGACCCTGCGCTCGCCCGACGCGCGCGCTCTCTTTTTGTTCCCGACCAACCCCCTCGCGAACGACCAGGAGACGGCCCTCGCCCGCCTCATCGCGCGGTTGCCTTCAGGGCAACGTCCGCGCGGTCCGGTGAAGCTGCACGGCGGCCTCGGCGCGCAGAAGGAGCAGCTCGCCGCAAGCGACCCGCAGATCGTCCTGACGAATCCCGAGATGGCGCACCTGCACCTCTTGCCGCAGCACCGAAAATGGGCGCGTTTCTGGGCCGGCCTGAAGTTCCTCGTCGTCGACGAGATGCACCTGTACCGGGGCGCGTTCGGCGGACACATGGCGCAGCTGCTCCGCCGCATCCGCCGCTGCGCGTGGCGCTACGGCGCGCGACCTCAGGTGATTGCCGCCACGGCAACCGTCGGCAATCCGCAGGCCCTCGCCGAAGAGCTGTGCGCCGCGCCCTTCTCGATGGTCGGCCGATCCACCGCGCCGAGGGGAGAGCGTCACACCGTCCTCTGGCAGCCGCCCGAGGGCAAGGGCCGCTCCGGCAACCACCTCGACGATTCGGTGGAGCTCCTGCGCCGCGCCCTCGACGCGAGGCTGCAGGTGATCCTCTTCGCGCGCAGCCGCCAGCTCGTCGAGACGCTCGCCACGCGACTCGAGGAGCGCACCGGCAAGAGCCGAATCCAGCTGGGCGTGCGGGCGTATCGCGGCGGCTACACGCGCGACGAACGCGAGGTGATCGAACAGGGGCTGCGCAGCGGCAGCGTCCGCGGCGTCATCACCACGAACGCGCTCGAGGTCGGCATCGACATCGGCAGCCTCGACGTCTGCGTCATGGCCGGCTACCCGGGCAGCCTCATGGCGATGCGTCAGCAGGCGGGCCGCGTCGGCCGTCGCGAGCGCGCGAGCGCCATCTTCCTCGTCGCCAGCGCGAACCCGCTCGACGCCTACCTCGTGAAGCACCCGGCCCTCCTCGAGGAGGCGCCCAGCGAACGCGCCGTCATCGGACGCCTCAACCCGCACGTCCTGCGCGCGCACCTCGCCTGCGCCGCGTCGGAATTCCCCTTGTGGGAAGCTGAAATCGATCGGCTCGGCGGCGACCTCTCACGCCAGCTCTCGGACGATCTCGTCGCGCGGGGCGAAGCGCGGTGGGGTCTCGAAGGCGAACGCCGCGTGCTGCTCGCGAACGGCCGGCCGCACGGCAGCGTGGGCCTTCGCAACGCCTCGCAGGAACGCTGGAGCCTGGTCGACCCCAACGGCGATGCCATCGGAGAGCTCGAGGCCGCGTCGGTCGCCCGTGAGGCCTACCCAGGCGCCATCTACCTGCATCAGGGCCGCACCTTCCGCGTCGACCACCACGACGAGCGCCGCATCGTCCTGCGCCGCGCCGCCGCGGGCCACTCGACCAAGGTGCAGGGCGAGCGCGCCGTCTCGTGGCAGACGCCCACGCGCGTGCGTCGCACCGAGGCCGCGGAGATTCGCCTCGTGCCGGTGCAGGTGACCGACCGCTATGACGGCTACCTCGAGCTCGCGCCCGAACGCAGCCCGCGCGCACGCAAGATCGACCCGCCGGTGACGAGCGAACTGCGCACCGAGGCGCTCGTCATCGCGCTCTCCGAGGCCGCTCGTAGGCGCCTCGCAGCGGTTCCCGGCCTCGACCGCGACGCGGCGCTGCACGCCGCCGAGCACCTGCTGACGGCCTTCGGCGCGACGTTCGTCCTCTGCGACCGCGAAGACCTCGAAGGCCACTCCGGCGTCGTCAACGGCGAGCCCGCGGTGGTGCTGTTCGACCGACACCCGGGCGGCCTCGGCTTCGCGGCCTCGGCCTTCGAACTCATCGACGCCATCGTCGAGCGCGCCGGCACCGCGGTCGACGACTGCCCCTGCGAGAGCGGCTGCCCCGCCTGCGTTCACTCGGGCCGCTGCCTGAGGGGCAACGACGACGTCTCGAAGATCGGCGCGCGCCTCGTGCTGCGCCTCCTGCGCGGACGGTCCATCGACGACATCGCGCAGGTGCGAATCGCGCCCAAGCCCGTCCCGAAGCCTCGCGCAAAGCCGACCGCGAACGACGAACCGCGAGAGCGCGCGACGAAGAACACCACCGACCAGCCGTGGCAGGACGAGTTCACCCCCGGCGACCGCGTCGAACACGCCGTCTACGGCGAGGGCCTCGTGCTGGAGGTCCGCCCCTCCGGCCGCGTGGTCGTCGACTTCGGCGACGGCAAGCCAAGACGAATCACGCCGGGATGGCTGCGGAAGGCGCGCTAAAGCAGGGACGCCGTCACTCCGGCGTCACGATGGCAAAGCTCTTCGGCGGCCGGTCCAGCAGCGCAAAGAAGCGGACGAGATCAATCCGGCTGCCCGAAATCGAGAGCCCATCCTCGCCGACGAGGTCGAGCAGGCTTCCGCCGCCGGTCATCCACTTCGCGAGCAGCGGCTTCGTCAGCGTCACGGTTGGGGCGCCCGCCACCGGCGGAGCCTCGCGGTGGTGCAGCACGGCGTTCTCGATCGTGAGCACGTGGTTCGTCTGCAGGTCGGAGAGCGTCAGGTTGACGGTCAGCGTCACGCCGTCGGCGCGGGGCCCGTTGAGTGCGGTCGCCAGCGCGTCGAGCAGCCGCTCCATCGGTGCGTGCGGAAGCATCTCGCGCATCACCGCAGGGTCGACGGCGACGGCCGGATGCCCCTCGCGCAGCTCCATGGCGCCGGTCAGGTAGAAGTTGCGCCACACCGCCGACTCGGCCCGGTAACCGAGCTGTTCATATGTTCGGGCGAGCAGCTCCTTCCCCTCTCCGTTGCCCGCAAAGACGAGGTGATTGAGCAGCTCTGCGGCCCACCGGTAATCGCCCTCGTCGAAGGCCGACTGCGCGGCGGCGAGCGCCTTTTGGGGCCCTCCGGCGAGTTTGACGTACCGCTTCGCGGCCTCTTCGGGGGGCAGCGCGTCGAGCGATGAGGGGTTGCCGTCGAACCAACCCACGTGATGCTGCACCACGGCCTTGATGTTGTGCTTCACGGTGCCGTAGTAGCCGTGGACGTCGAGGAAGGCGTCGAGCGAGGGCGGCAGGGTCAGCTCGTCGGCGATCTCGCGCATCGTGCGGCCTGCGTTGATGAGCCGCACCGTCTGGTCGTGGAGGTAGCGGTAGACGTCGCGCTGGCGGGCCACGAAGGCGCGAATGCGTTCCGTCCCGAAGACCGGCCAGTGGTGCGAGGCGAACAGCACCTCGGCGCGGCCGGCGGCCTCCATCGCCTCGTCGGCGTAGCGTGACCAGCGCACCGCGTCGCGCACCTTCGCGCCGCGCGGCGTGTGCAGGTTGTGGAGCGTGTGGGTCAGGAGCTCGGCGCCGCAAAACGCCTTGAAATCCGGCAGTTCGAAGATCAGCTCGGCGGGCGCTTCGGCGCCGGGGGTGTTGCGGAAGACGAAGCGGACACCGTCGAGCGTCACCTCCTGCCGAGGCTCCTCGATGGTGATCGTCGGCACCAGCACGCCGACCGTTCCGTACGCGGCCGCCTTGCCGAGGCCGTCGTCGACGAGCCCCTTCGGTGACCGCGGGAGGCGGCTGCCGTACATGAAGAGCGAGCGGCGCCCCATGGCGGGACCGAGCATCACGTTCTCGCTCGCGGCCTCTTCGAGGAACCCCTCGGGCGCGACGACGGGGATCGCGCGCTCCGTCGCCTCGGCCGACGAGACGACGCCCTGCGCACCGCCGAAGTGATCGATGTGGCTGTGGGTGAAGATCACCGCCGAGACCTTGCGGTCGCCCAGGTGCCGTCGCGCGAAGGCCATCGCGTGCGCCGCGGTCTCCCTCGCGGTCAGCGTGTCGACGACGATCCAGCCCGTTTTTCCCTCGATCAGCGTGAGGTTGCCGAGGTCGAAGCCGCGCAGCTGCCATAACTTTTCGGTCACCTGGAAGAGCCCGACGTGACTGTTGAGTCGGGCCTGCCGCCAGAGGCTCGGATGCACCGTCGCGGGCGCTTCGCCGTCGACGAACGAGAAGGCGTCGAAATCCCAGATCACCTGGCCGCTGGCGTCGCGCACCTGGCCGGAGGGCGCGGCGATGAAGCCGCGGCGGGCCTCCTCGAAGTCGGTGGCGTCGCGAAGTCCCGGATGCTGCGCCGCCTCGGCATGGGCCTGCACAGTCGCGGTTGTCGGCTCGCCCGCCGCCATCGGTCCCGACCGGCGCGCGCTGCAGGCCGCGAGAAACAGGCTCCAGACCACGGCACGGCGGGACGCGCAGAGGAACATCGAACCTCCGGACAGCAGACGTTGAGTCGCGACTACTTCGGCGACGCGCAGCAGCGGAAGGCGGCAGGCCCCTCGGGGCCGACGCCGACGGTGTGGGAGCAGCGTCCGCTCGCGCCCGCGCCGCCCTTGCGACGGGGCCGCTGGTCCTGATCGCTCGGGTCGCGCGCCCAGGCGTTGGCAGCTGCGGTCCACTCGGGCCGGGCCCCGACCATCTCGTGCGCGCCGAAGCCTGAGGCACAGGCGGCGCCCGAGCCCTCGGAACAGGCGCCAGCAAGGAAGCCTCCGCCGTAGGGGTATGGGTCGTCCTCGGGGCCTCGGCAGGCCAGCACCCACTCCTCCTCGTTGCAGAGTCGCCGGCCCCGCGCCTTGCACTTCGCCGCGGCGAGTTCCGCCGACGAGACGACGAGGCTCTTCATCGAAGGCTCGCCGGTCTCCAGCTCCTGGCGCGCCGGCTGCTGGTCGATGCAGAGCGGCTTCACCGAGACGAGGGTCTTCTTCGCCTCGGTCGCGCCGAACGGAAACAGCGTCGACGGGACGTAGACCATGCCGGGCGGGCAGCGCGGATCGAGCGTCGGGATGCGCCTTCGCACCACCTTCGGCGGCTCGGGCGGCGGCGCTTCGACCGGCGGTGCGGCAACCACGGGCTCGGGCTCGGGGGGAGGAGGTGGCGGCGGCGGCGGTGGCTTCGCGTAGAGCCCCTCGACGCCCATGCGCGCGAAGGCGACGAACTCGCGCGACGCTTGACCGATGCGCTCGCGGACCGGCCGCGGCAGCGCCAGACGCCCCGCAATCAGCAATACGCCGAGCACAAGCATCGACGCGCCGAACTGGAAGCGGCGCCGGTTCTTGCGCCAGAAACGGGCCTTCGCGACCTGGCGCTCGAACTTCAGCTGCTGCTCGGGCGTGAAGTTCGGGTTGCCGTCGGGCCGGGCACTTGGCGCGGGGACCTCGCGCACCACTTCAGGCTGGGCGGAGGAGGGCGCCGGCGCCTGCAGGTGCAGGGGCCCCGAGAGCTGCCCCGACGACGTTGACCCTAGAGTCATGACGGTGGACGCAGCCTGACTCGAGAGTCCCGGCCGCCCCACCGAACGGCTCCGCTCTCCGATCGCCAGCAGGTCGCGGCGGAACGCTTCGGCGCTCTGCGGCCGCATGCCGGGCGGCTTGGACAGCGCCTTCAGAATCAGCGCTTCCAGCTCGGGCGAACAGGCGGCGGGTGGGCGGCGCTGGCGTGGCGGCACCGGCGTCGCGGTGGCGTGCTGGCGCATCATCTCGAGCGGCGTGGCGGCGTCGAAGGGCAGCGCGCCGCAGACCATCCGGTAGAGCAGGACGCCCACCGAGTAGAGATCCGCGCGATGGTCGATGCGGACGCCGGCGGCCTGTTCGGGGCTCATGTAGGCGGGGGTGCCCACGGCCATGCCCGCGCTCGTTCGGCCGCTGCCGACGCCGGCCAGCGTCGCGATGCCGAAGTCCAGCACCTTGACGAAGTCCGGGTCGTCGCCGACCTGCTCCAGCATCACGTTCTCGGGCTTGAGGTCGCGGTGCACCACGTCGGCGCGGTGGGCGGCATCGAGGGCCGACAGGATCTGCGCGGCCACGTGGCAGGCCCGCGCCTCGGAGAGCGGACCTTTCGCGATGTCGGCCGCGAGCGTGCGACCGTTCACGAACTCCATGGCGAGAAAGTAGGTGCCGTCCGGCAGGCGACCGAAGTCGTGGATCTGGATCACGTTCGGGTGACGCAGGCGGCTCGCGCTCCGCGCCTCCTGCTCGAACCGCGCCATGGCCACCGGGTCCGCGGCCACCTCGGGGCGCAGCACCTTCAGGCAGACGAACCCCTCCAGCGCGGCGTGCTTGGCGCGGTAGACGTGTCCCATGGCGCCTTCGCCCACGAGCTCCGTCGCACGGTAGCGGCCACCCAGCAGCGCACCGAGACCGTTCGATGCGCCCTGCGGCCGCGTCGGGACAGCAGGCGGCGGCACGGCGGCGGGCGGCATGGCGGCGGACGGTACAGGCCGTGCGGGCGGCACCGCCTGCGGAGTCCGCGCCACCGCTGCGGGAGCGGGCGGAGGCAGGGCAATCGCACCGACGGGAGCACCGCACCGTGGACACAGCGCGGCAGTCGCCGGCAGTTCGTTTCGACACCGCTCGCAAAGGGCCATCGGAATCGCGCTCCGGGGTTCGCACGCTCGGGATCGCGCAAAGCTACGCGAAACGAGGCCTTCGCGCACCGGCTCAGGAAGGCAGCGTCAGCGGCGCATCTCCCCCGAGGCCGAACGACGGCAGCACGACGCCGCACCGGCGCAGCAGCTCCAGATAGAGCCGGGAGATGGGCGTCTGGTCGGGGTATCGGACGTGGGAGCCCGGGACGAGCCCGCCGCCGCGGCCCGCCAGCAGCACCGGGAGGTTTCGGTATGAGTGGATCCGCGGGTCCGAGACCTCGCTCGACACGAAGACCATCGCGCGGTCGAGGAGGCTGCGGCCGTCGGCCTCCGGCTCACGCATCATGCCCAGCAGCTCCGCCACGGCACCCATCAGGTCGAGGGTGAGGCTCTGGACCAGGTCGGGGTCGTCATAGTGCGTCATCACGTGCCGCTCCTCGGAGAGCCCGAGCCAGGTCGGCACCTCGTTGTCGATGGCGTTGCCGAAGGCTATCGAGCCGAAGCGTGCCAGGTCGCAGCGCAGCGCCGTCACGAAGAGCCGCGCCATGACCCGCCGCCGCTCGGGCACGTCGGCGATCACGTCGAGCCGAACCTGCGGGGGCTCGCACGCGGTGGTGTCCGCGACCTCGTGCTCCAGCTCGCGCACCGCGGTGAGGTAGCTCTCCAGCCGGGCGCGGTCGGCCGCCCCCAGCCGCGCCTCGAGCCGCTTCGCCTCGTCCAGCACGCCGTCCAGCACCGACGCGCGATCCGCAGACTGCGCCGCCCCGCCGAAGAGCCGCTCGAAGAGCTGCTGGGGGGAGTGCACCACCGGCGCCGGACGGCCCGGCCCCTCCCACGACAGGTGGCGCGTCATCGCCGACGAGCCGCCCTCCCCGGCCGGCGTGTAGGGCGTCGCCGGCGCCGTCGACGCACAGAGCACCCTGTAGCGCGTCGACGGCTTCAACTGCGCGGCGGCCACCTGCTCGAAGGTCGGCCCCGTCGCCCCCGTGAGCTGCGTCCGAACACCGGTCGCCCACGAGGCCGCGCCGCGTGAATGCGGACCACCGACGCTGGAGAGCAGCTCGGCCGCGGGGTTCGCCAGCCCCGTCAACACCGTGAACTCGCTGCGGTGCGCCGACAGCGGAGCGAGGCACGGGGTCTCCGCCCACTCGCGCCCCTCCAGGGCAGGGGTCCAGCGCGTCATCGGAGCGCCGTGCGGGAAGAAGACCGTCAGCAGCACCGGCGCCTCGGCGAGACCCTGACCCAGAAGTCCCGACGACCGATCAGTCGAGACTTTATGGTCACCTTCGGGCGGAAGACGGCCGCAGCCGTCCAGCATCGCCTCGAGCAGCGGCAGCGAGAGGGCCGCACCGGCGCCGCGCAGCACGGTGCGTCTGGACAGGCGTCGCATCACGGCGTTGCTCCCGGAGCGGGCACCGACAGGAACGACGGGCTCGCAATCATCGCTTCCACCAGCGCCATGAGACGCCGCTCGCCCGACAGCAGCGCGGTCAGTTCGGCGGCCATGGGCTCCAGGGCCGGGTCTTCGATGCCCACGGCGAAGCGGGCGAGCTGGCGGGAAAGGCAGGGCTCGAACCGACCGGAATCGAGCACCGCGCGCGCGAGGTCGGCGGCGCCCGAGAGCGGCCAGCGCCGTCCGTCCGACAGCGACAGCTCGGCCGCGACGACCCGCTCCGACCGTCGCGTCCCGTCGAGGTCGAACCCCGCCAGCGCCCGCCCCGCGCCGTCCAGAGGCCCGTGGCAGACCACACAGCCCGGCGCCGAGACGGCCTGCTGCAGCGCTTCGCTGGGCCCGTCGACCGGCTGCCCCGCTGGAGGCAGCATGGGGGTCGCGACCGGCGGCGGCACCGGCTCAGGCTCGCAGAGCAGCACCGATTGCACCCAGGCGCCGCGTCGCGTCGCCAGCCCCGACTCCAGGTGCGTCGCCGCCAGCAATGACGGCAGGGTCAACACGCCGCTGCGGCCTGACTCCGGGGTCAACTCGGCCCGCAACCACCCGTCTCCCGAAGGGGGCGTCAGGCCGAACTTCGGGGCCAGCACCGCGTCGACCCAGACCACCCGGCTCGTCAGCAGGTCGTCGACGGTGCCGCTGCGCGACCACTCCTCGACGAGCCGCTCCACCTGGCCCTGCGCCGACCGGGAAAGGGCGACGAACAACGGGATGTTGTTGTGCAACGCGCGGTCGAGGTGCAGCCAGCGAACGACGAAGCGCCTCCCGAACGCCGACGCCTCAGGCGCGTTGATCACCTCGCGCGCCAGCCTCGCGTCGCCGCCGGGGCCGTCGAACAGCCCGAGCGCGGCCATCTGCCACAGCGCCTTGTCGGGCGCCGCTCCCCAGACCACGAAGGTCATGCGGGCCATGCGCGACGGCAGGTCGAGCCGCTCACGGCCGTCGGGGCCGGGCTCGGTCTTCTCGAAAACGTAGAGGAAGGCCGGCGAGAGCACCATGTCGCGAATCGCCCGGGCGATAACCTCCACGGGGCGCGCGGATGCGGGCGACAGCGCCACCCATCGATCGATCGCGAACTCCGAGGGGGGTCTCCGAAGCAGCAGCGTGGCGGCGCCGGACAGCGCCGCGCGGACGCACTCGCGCTCGGTGAGCTCCGGCCTGCACCCCTCGCCGCCCAGCGTCCGGACCGCGTCGCTCTCGAGAACGCTGCGGGACAGGTCGGCGGCGAATCGCTCCATTGCGTCGAGGTGGGCGCTGGAGAACTGCAGCAGGGCCGGATCGGTGTCGAACCCGCCCAGCGTCTCGTCCAGCGGAAAACCGGTCTCCGCGAGGTCCGGAGTCCCGACGCCGCCCTGCAGGTGCTGTACCGTCGGCTCGATCTCCTCGCGGCTCAGCCGCCGCCACAACCGCAGCGGTCCGACCTCCGCGAGGTTTCCGGCGCCGGCGTCGCCCGGATGGCCTGCGTCGGAGAGGTCGCCGGGAAGTCCCGAGTCGTCGGGCGCGGCGCAGGACGCCACGGCAGCGACCAGCAGGACCACCCCAGGGAACGTCGGCTGGCAGCGCTTGGTCCGCATCGGGTCGAAGGTTATCACCGACGCCCGGCCGAACGTGAACCGGGCGTCTGTCGATATTGACCCTTCGGTCCCGTCGATGACTCGGAAGTGACCCTAGAGACACACCTTCCGGCCCGAGACGGTCTGGCACGTCTCGCCGAAGTCGGCTGCGCAGCTGCTGGAGTCGACGCAGGCCGCGAGACACTGCTCGCTGCCGCTCAGCCCCGGAACGCAGTGGAGGCCGTCGGCGCACTGCCCCTGTCCTTGCGGACAGAACTCGTAGACGCCGAGCTTCGGGCTGCAGAGCGAGATTTCCGTGTCGCAGTACTCGCCTGCGGCACAGCTGGTGCTCGAAGTGCAGGCGCCGGGTGCGGGTCCGCAGCGCTTCGTCTCGAGGCAGCTCTCGCCGCCCGGACAGACCGAGCAGGCACCGCCGCCCGTGCCGCAGGCGTCATCCGTCGACCCGTCGAGGCAGACGCCGTCCTGGAGACAGCCGTCGGGGCAATCGCTCGAGCCGCCGCCGCCCGGCTCTTCGTCGCCGCATGTGAGCAGCGCCACGTCGGCGCAGGACGAGGCGCTGAAGCTGCCCGTCAGCCGTGAGCCGTCGGAGAGCGTGACGTCGATCCGGCCTCTGAGTGCGCCCGCATCGAGGCTCTCCAGCGTGAAGGTCCCGCTGGCGCCGCGCCAGCCCGAGGCATCGTCCGGCAGGGTGCAGCCGTCGCCCACGAGTCCCCCCGTCACGCCCGCCGCAGCGGGGATCCCAAACGTGCCCGGGGCAATCGCCCCGTCCGACTGGATGGCCACCACGAGGCGCCGCGAGCCGGTGCGGTAGCGGTTCTCGCAGGTGGCGCCTGTGAGGTCGCTGAAGCCGACGAAGAGCAGCTCGCCTCCCCCTTCGATCCCCGGGACCCGCTCGAAGAAGGCCGCATCCGATGTGACCGTGCGGACAACGCCCGCACCACCGCCGGACCCGCCGGTCCCGGACGTTCCTCCGTCGGTCGCAGTCCCGCCGCCGGCCGCTCCGCCGGCCGCTCCACCGTCGCTGCACGCCGCCAAAACACCCGCCGCCAGAAACAGCACGCTCCGTCGCCACGCCATCGATGCCATCGGTCGCCTCCGCCAGACACACTGGATGCGCCGCCTCTACACGGATGACCGCTTCCTGCGCAACCGCAAAGCGACACGGAGACCCAGCACGAGGCACGGAACGAGTACGGATTCGCCACTGCCGGCAAACGATGCACACCCGCCCGCCTGGGCCGGCGCGGCGATGCCCGGGGCAGAGGGCGCCGCCGCGTCGCGAGGGGCGCCAGCGGAAGCGACGACGACGTCGAACGATCCCTCGGGGCATGCGACGGCGTTGCCGGTCGGGGCCACCAGCGAGAAGGTCTCGCTCGCGTCCAGCGGCTCGCCGTCACCTGCCGCTGCCGCCGCCAGCGGGAACCGGAACACCGCGGAGTCGCCAGGGTCCACGGGCTTGGTCAGGACCGCCGGGACATCGTAGGCCGCCCATCCTGACTCTGGGGTCAATCGACTGGGACGGCCCGCGAGCGTCGCATCGGCCCGCAGGTGGAGCTCGCCGGGACGCCAGGTCTCGGTGCCGACGTTTCGGAACACGACCCAGCCCTCGCTGCTGACGCCGACGGGGAGGGTTCGCGGCAGCGACAAATCGACCAGCTCCGCCGCGTGCGGTGGCGGTGTCTCACCCAGGGTGCGCGGACTGCCTTCGTCGACCGGGCCGTCGCAGTCGTTGTCGAGGCCGTCGCACAGCTCCGCGGACGGCTCCGTCCGTCGCACGCACGACAGGCACCCCGACAGACACCGCTGCCGGCCGTCGGCGCAGACGCCCAGTTCTCCCGTATCGCAGGCCGGCGTGCCCGGCGGGTCGTCGCCCGCGCAGGCGCCGAAGGCGTTCCATTGGCACGAGGTGGCGCAGGTGCGGCTGCGGCGGCCGCAGTCGCAGCAGGCCTCGGTCTGTCTGTCACCGGGGCTGCACGGGCCTTCGCCGCGGCACCCCTCCCAGCCGCCCCAGCGGCAGTCGGTCCCGCATCGCCTCGCTTGCGTGCCGCAGCGGCCGCAGCCGCGGCTCTGCGTGGCGCCGGGAGAGCACTCGCAGGTCCGCTCGCAGTCGACGCCGGGGGCCTGCAGGAAGCCGCGCTGCTGGACCCAGTAGCCGGGCGAGTTGGAGCAGCTGCCGGCGTAGAGGTCCCGCTGGGTGCTGCCCGTCACGTAGGTGATGTGGAGGTGCGGTCCGGTCGAGCGGCCGCTGGAGGCGCTGACGGCGATCTTCTGGCCGCATTCCAGCCGCTGCCCCGGGCGCACGACGATCGAGTTGAGCTGCAGGTGGCAGTGCAGGCCGGTGGTGCCGTCGTCGAACCGCACCTTGACGTAGTTGCCGCAGCCGCCCCCGCAGTAGTTCGTCAGCGAGCCGTAGTTGGCGCAGCCGTTGTTGGTGGAGATCACCGTGGCGGGCGCCATCGCCAGGATGTCGGTGAAGTAGACGCGGAAGTCGGTGCCGCTGTGGTTCTCGTAGGTGTTGCGGCCACAGCCGTAGTCGCGCAGCCCGGTCCCCCGGTTGTTGTCGAAGGCCGCCGAAATCCCGACGTCGGGACGGTACGGCCTTCGGAAGCGCACCGCGCCCGCCTCGTCGGCGATCGACAGGAGGCCGGCCAGGAGCAGCAGCGCGCGGACGAGGGGCCTCATCGGGTCAGCTCCGCAGCGGCCTCTGCCGGACCCATGGGCCGCCCCGCGCCGAACGAGAGCGTGACGGGACGACTCACCCACCGGGGCGCTGCGAGGCCCGTCCGCGACGTCACCCGGCCCGCCGTATCGATGTGATGAACCACGCCCGCCTGAGCGAACAGAAGTCCACCCCCGGTGTGGAGGATCCGGTCGGGTCCTTCGGGGAACGGCAGGCCGGCCGCGGTCCAGCGCTCGGGCGCACCGCCGGAGAGCCGAAGCCTCCACAGCGCCGCCTCACCGTCCCGGCCCGAGACGAATGCCACCGAACTGCCGTCGGGGGAGAGGGCGGGCAGCCAGACCGGAGAGACATCTTCCGCCAGCGTCGTGACTTTTCGGTCATCGAGGTCGACGCGCATCAGCGCGCCCTGATCGGCCTCGCCGCGGACGAAGAGCGCGCAACGGCAGGCCGTCGACAGGTCGAAGCCCGGCTGAGCACCTTCGGAGAGCACTACCTCCGGGCCGCCCGGCGCGAGCGGCCGCAGGACGAGGCGCCCCTCCGGATCGATCGCGAGAATCTTCGACGGCTCCCACGGAACGAATCGGGCGTCCTGAACCTGCAGTCCGGTGGGACGGCCATCGAGGAGCAGCGCGACGATCCCCGCCGCATCGCTCGCCTCCGGCGCAGGCCGCAGCACGCCCTCCAGCAGCCGGCCGTCCGCGGCGTCGAGGAAGAGGCGATCCTCGCTCGACAAGGCCGACGGCTGGCCGCTCAGATAGGCCGAGGCAACTGATGACTCTGGAGTCATGTTGGACGCGCCATCCGGACCGCAGAGACACCCCCACATGAGAAGCGCCGCCAACGCCGCGCGTGGCAGGGGAGACATCAGGGACGCTCCGCGTCGACCGCCCAGCGCAGCCGCACTGTCCCGTCCGCGCGCAAGGTCGCGAGATCCCAGTCGCCGTCGGCATCGAAGTCGCCCAACACGGCGCGGACGCCGCCCAGACCGGGCTCGAACCCCAGATCCGGCGTGGCGTCGCGCAAGCCGTCGGCGTGGCCCAGGTAGAGGCGATCGAGCCCCTCCGGGGTGGCCACCACGAGATCTCTCCAGCCGTCGCGGTTGATGTCGCCGGCCACCGCATCGACGCCGGTCGTCCGCTCGAAGGGCAGGCGGCGCCAGCCGTCGTCGACGAAGTGGCCGAAGCCGTCGTTCAGCTCGAGGCTGTCGGTGCCCTCGCCCACGACCATGAGATCCAAGTCGCCGTCCTGCTCGACGTCCAGCGGCACCAGCGCCCGGGCCTGTCCTGCGCGGGGCGGGAGCCGATCGTCGGCGGCGACGAAACCCTCGCCCCCGGGCACCCAGATCTCCAGCACCGGCGCACCGGCCGTCACACCGGCAACGGCCAGCTCGTCGATGCCGTCGCCGTCGAAGTCGCCCGACACCAGCGCGTGCAGCGTCTCCGGCAGCGCAGGGGTGAGGACCGGCGCCACGACGCCCCCCGGCGCCCACCTCACGAGCCCACGTTCGGCGCCCTCCCGCGAGACCACCGCCCAGAGGACGAGGCCGGCGCGACCGTTGTCGTCGGCGCCCCAGAAAAGCCGCTCGCAGCGTCCGTCCAGCGGGCTCGTCGACAGGGTGCCGTCGGTGTCGAGGACCATCAGCGGCCGCTCGGCGTCGCCGGTGCAGAGCCCGAGTCGCCCACGGTGCGACATCGCCATGTGCAGCACCGCAGGCATCGCGCCGCCCTCGCCGGCCAGCGAAGCCACGGGCAGGTTCCCGGGCAGGCCGCTGCGCCAGCGGGTCTCGAAGAGGCCGTCCGGTCCCGAGCTGTAAAGCGCGCCGTCCCACGCGGCGAGATCCGCGCGGGGCGAGGAGAAGACGGGCAGTCCGTCGGCCGGCGATTCGACGTAGGCGATGTCGAGCGGCGTCACGGTCAGCGCCCCCGGCAGCAGCGCCCCCTTCTCGGACTGCATGACTCTCAGGTCAGCGACGCCAGCGATGAGTGATGGCACGGTCACCTCGAGCGTCGACGCGTCGATGACCGAGGCCTCCGCCGGAACGCCCTGGATGGTGACGGTTGCGCCCCGCTCGAAGCCCTGCCCCGCGACCGTGAGCAGGGTGCCGCCGCGGGCGGAGACGCGGGTGGGTGAGACGCCGCGAACAAGGAAATCGCC
>JACCDP010856458.1_pt1 | contig 19461 bp, 43 predicted proteins | sample 7445841 | NCBI WGS metagenome assembly JACCDP01 (sample SAMN15323441, study PRJNA562643) | freshwater metagenome | isolation source: river surface water | place: USA:Blue River Watershed | collected 2017-08-17
AACGACTTCTCCTCGCAGGAACCGCGATTGCTGGTCCACTATGCCACGCTGCTGGACCTGCCGGGGGCTGAAAAGATGGCCCAGGCGTATAGGGATGACCCCAATACCGATTTCCACCAGATGGTCGCGGACATGGCCGGCATCAAGCGCAAGGCTGCCAAGACCATCGGCCTGGGCCTGATGTACGGCATGGGCAAGCAGAAGCTCGCCAACAGCCTGGAGCTGCCCCTGGACGAGGCCAGCGAGCTGATCGCCACCTTCCACCAGAAAGTCCCGTTCCTGCGCGGCACGGTGGACGCGGTGATGAAGCGCATCGAGCACCCGGCCTCGGGCGGCGCGATCCGCACGCTGCTGGGCCGCAAATGCCGCTTCCCGCTGTGGGAGCCGGTGGAGTGGGGCGTGAACAAGGCGCTGCCCTACGAGCAGGCCATCATCGAATACGGCCGACGCATCAAGCGGGCGGGCACCTACAAGGGCCTGAACCGGCTCATCCAGGGCTCGGCTGCCGACCAGACCAAAGCGGGCATGGTGGCGCTGGCCAAGGCCGGGTTCGACATCCGGCTGCAGGTGCACGACGAGATTGCGCTCTCGGTCCGGGATCGGGATGAGGCGGTCGAAGCATCACGGATCATGGCCAACGCGGTGACACTGGAAGTGCCTTCGCGCGTGGACGTGGAAGTTGGCCCAAGCTGGGGTGAGGCTGCATAATGGAACTGGGTTTTCAGCAGTTGTCTCCTGCCTCATCAAGGGCTTCGGCCGCGCACGTCGCGGCCGCTTTTTTCGAGACCTAGAAAGGAGAAATCAGTGCCACACGAAGAGCCGGAAGACGGCGAAGAGTTCGTGCCGAAAGAGCGCGAGCCACAGGGCCCCAAGCGCAAGCGCGGACGCCCGGGCAGGCCGCGCAAGCTCGGTGCAAAGCGCCGCAAGAAGAAGGACCCACCAGATCGGTTGTCCCCATCTCAGCGCAAGAAGGCGCGCTGGATCACGGTGACCGTGCCAGCGGACGCCTACGTCAAGCTCAAAGAGATCGCCGCGTTTCGCAAGACGTCGATGTCGCAGACCATCGCCGACATCGTGGAGCCCGTGTTCGACAAGGTGTATGAGGAATCAATGCTGCTGCTTCGCATCGAACAGCGCCGACAGAAAGAAGAGGAAGAACGTGAAGCACAACGCCGAAATAACCCTACCGGTCGAACTCATTTTTGAAGTCTGGCCAGCACTGGAGGTCCGGGGCGAAATGCTCCCGCCAATGGTTGAGGTCACAGCGGTCCTGCTTGAAATCACCGGCCCGGCTGGCAAGCCCCGCAAGGTGGACATCACCAAGGGTATCTCCGAGGACCAGCTACTGCTGTGGGAAGACGAGATCATCGATACCTATGGCCCGGATTCTGAGGAATGAGCGGATCGCCGCTGCGGTAGCCTGGACAAAGGATCGTATCGGGGCCGATGGGATCGGTGAGAACTGCAGCGCAGTGAGCCTGGTGGACGCGCACGACCGCTTCATTGCGGTGTGCGTGTTCTCCTCCTACATCGGTACCAACATCGACATGCACCTGGCTGCCGAGCCTGGTCGACACTGGCTCTCGCGCAGCTACTACAACGCGGTGATGCAGTTGCCCTTTGAGGTGCTGCAAGTATCACGGATCACGGGCCTCATCCGGGGCTCCAACCTGCACACCCAACGCTTTGCAAGCCGCATGGGATTTCAGTACGAGGGCCGCATGCGCAAGGTCTTCGAGGACGGGGACGACCTGGTACTGTACGGTTTCCTGCGAGAAGAATATGAACGACACCCTTGGAGAAAGTGATGAAGCTATCGGAGAACCTCCGGTACCTCGCCGACTTCCCCAGCCACGCACCGATTGCACCCATCCTGCAAGCCGCTGCGGACAAGCTGGACGACAGTCACCTGTGGCGAGATGCCTGGATCAGATCAGAAAAAAGAGTTGAGGAGTTGACAAGTGAACTGGAGCGGTTAAGATTGAGGCTCCCAAACAGAAAGGAGAAAGAGTGTGAAGACTGAACCACTACTTCCGTACCCCTGGCCCTTCCCTCAGTGGGATGGTACCCGTTGGGTCATGCCTGCCGAGCTCATGCCCAAGGAGCTGCGCAAGAAGGCCAAGAAGGAGGTTGACCTCGACGAGTACGAGGAGGCCCCATTTTGAAGCCCGACCTCTACAAGAAGCTGGCCGCCTCGGGCCGCTATGTCAACACCGGCAAGGTCCTCATCGGGCTGCAGTATCAACGGCCCCCGCGCCAGCTCGGTCGCGAGGAGGAACGCATTCAGGCCATCATGCTTGGACTGCGCCCGGCCAGGTATGAGTACCCTGCCACCGTTTACCTGCTGTACATCATCGGCCTGTCGATGCTGGTCGCGGCCATTGCTGAGATGTTCAAGTGAGAAAACGCAGCAAGTACCGGCCCAAGCCCGTGCTGGCCGATCCGCTTGGATTTGTACTGTCTGGTATGCAGCGCCTGCCCCAGTTGAAAGACCAGTTCCTGATGATCCAGATCAAGAACCGCGAAGCATTGGAGCAGGTGCGCACAGGTCGCGCCACGAAAGATGACGTTGACCGATTGATCGCCATGGCCAACATGTCGGAGTCCCTCGCCATTCACGGCAAGGGCAGCGACTGGCTCAAGGAGATCAATGAGTCCCAGCACCACCTCCACGCTTTGGCGGAGCGAGGTGTCAGGCTGGGCATGCGGTTCGTGATGAAGGCTGCAGAGTGGGAAGCACTCAAGCTGATCACGGACCTTCACGAGGTGCAGTTGGAAAACAGCACCGTTTACGACATCGAGAAGGCCTACGACTACGTGGAGAAAACGATCCGCGAAGGCAAAGCCAAACTTATCCGCACGAAGGAGCAACCCAATGAGAGCCAAGAAAACAAAAGCTGATCGCATCCGCGAGTACCTGATCAAGAACCCGAACGCTGACGTGGCCAAGCTGGCCGAGCGATTCCAGACGGCCAAGCCGGTCATCTACAAGCTGCGCAAGGACCTGCAGGTCAAGCTGCCTGTGGAGCTGCCGCAGGAAGCACCGGCGGAGATGACCTGGACGGCATCGGCCAACGACCACGGGGAGATCGTGGCAACGCTTCGAAAGAACGAAGTAGAAGAGGTTCTGCGTGAGCGAGGGGACCGTTATGGACCCTTTGAGAATCACGCCAAGATCACGCAGATGATCAAGGATGTTATGCGCGCCGAGCCTGGCTGGGACCGCCTGACCTACCCGCAGCGTGAGGCCCTAGAGATGGTGGCACACAAGATCGGCCGCATGCTTAACGGCGACCCTACCTACGAGGACAATGTTGTGGACATTTTAGGTTATACTGATCTCATGCTTAGGTGCATGAGAGGCAAGGATGAGCTCTAGGAAAAAATGGATAAACCCCACAGGAACACGCACGTACTTTGCCTGGAGAAACATGCGTAGTCGATGCTACAACCCGGCGCATCCGTCCTACGCGGAGTACGGCGGCCGGGGTATTTCGGTATGCCAGCGATGGGCCAGCTACGACAACTTCTTCGAGGACATGGGGGAAGTGCCTGCAGGCAGGTCGCTGGATCGAATTAACACCAACGGGAACTACCGGCCATCAAACTGTCGTTGGGCGACCACGGAACAGCAGTTGAACAATCAACGCCGGAATGTGGTACTGAAAAAGAACGGCAAAAAGCAGACCGCGTCGCAATGGGCAAGGGAGCTAGGGGTCACGCCTACAACCTTGTTCAAGCGCCTGGAAAGAATGCCAGCGGAACGCGCCATGCAGGCCGGTCTTTTAAGGCAGTGGAAACACGGCACACGGGCCGGTTACGAATCGCATGGGTGCCGCTGTGACCTATGCAAGGCCTCCAATGCTGCACGTCATCGTGCGCAACGAGCAAAAAGAAAGGAAAGAAAGTGATGAACTACCAAGACATCCGGGCACAGGAAAAGTACGCTGCCCATTTGGCCCAGCAGACCGAAACCGAGCGCCGCATGAACATCGGACCGCAGGCACCGCACGGCCTCACCCGAGACCCGGGCCCACGCCTGGGCTGCGGCATCGAGTTCCAGATGGAGCGCCTGGCCAAGAACGTGGCGGCTATGGAAGAGCGATTCCACGCCCTGGCCATGAAGCTCGCGCCACTGACGCGGCCGCTGCCGGAGCCGGCTCAGGAGCCAAAGGACACGGGCTACTCCACGCCTTCGCAGTCGCCGATGGCGGATCAGGTTGCACGGCTCACGGACCAGATCGAGCGCCTGAACAACGGCATGGCCTACCTGACCGACGGGGTGGACCTATGAGCCGCCTCAACGACCACGCATGGCTGGAGTTCAAGGCCGCAGGCTGGCTCGACGAGGACGGCCGCTTCAAGGACGACATGCAGGAGGCCATCTGCACGCACGTCCTGAAGCTGCTGGAAGTCTTCGCCGAGGAGGGCCACAGCGGCAGCACCGCGCCCTACGCCGCCAATATGTTCAAGACCCTGGCCATGTTCGAACCTATCGCCCCGCTGACAGGGGAGGACTGGGAGTGGACCGAGGTGGGCACCGGCGTATTCCAGAACAAGCGCTGCAGCCGCGTCTTCAAGCAGGCCGACCGCTTTGACGGCCAGGCCTACGACCTGGAAGGCAGGGTCTTCTACGAGTGGCACGAGCGCGAGCTTGAGCCCGATGAGGCTGGGTACCCGGGCAAGACCCGGTACAAGTCGCACTACACCAGCCGCGACAGCATGGTGCCCATCACTTTTCCCTACAAGCCCATCCACAACTACGTCGAACGTCCATCGGAGGCATCATGAGCGATCTTCTTCCATTCGCAGTCGGGGCCTGGGTCATCCTGGCCTGGTTCACGCACGTCATCACCTGCCTGAAGACCGCCTCCTGGGGCTTTCTGATTGCGGGCGCGGTGTTCTTCCCGGTCGGCTGCGTGCACGGCACGGGCATTTGGTTCGGGTGGTTTTGATGTTCAAGATGCCTGAGAAGTTCCGAGTCAAGCTCTCCGGTTATCCAGAGGGCGACGCCGGCAACGGAGCCTTCGTGGTCAAGCTCAAGCACAGCCAGGTGGTCTTCGTTCTGGCCAGCGATGGCGCAGGATGGGAGCACGTGAGCGTGAGCCGCAAGGACCGCTGCCCGACCTGGGAAGAGATGTGCCAGGTCAAGGACCTCTTCTGGGACGACGAGGACGTGGTCATGCAGTTCCACGTGCCGTCCAAGGATCACGTCAACAACCATCCGTACTGCCTGCACCTGTGGCGGCCTGTTGGCCAAAACGTGCTGCGTCCGGATCGCATCATGGTGGGGATTAAATGACCGTCATCATCTGGGATCACAAGAACGGTTTGCTCGGCGCTGACAAGCAGGCGACACAGAGTGACCTGGTGCGCCGCGTGACCAAAATCCGCCGCATCAACGGCCACCTGTGCGCAGCGGCCGGGGACTGGGACCTGGCGCAGGAGATGTTCCACTGGTTCGAGCAAGGGGCCGAGCCTGGCAAGGAGCCTGCTTGCATGCGCAACAAGGACGACTGGGTGGCCTTCCTGGTCATCACGCCGGACAAGCGTGTGCTGAAGTACGAGAGGAGTCCGTACCCAATGGACTTCACCGAGGCCGCACGCAGTGACGGCTGGTACGCCTTTGGTTCTGGTCGAGACTTTGCCATCGGCGCGCTGGCTGCAGGCGCAGACATCCACACCGCCCTGGAGATCGTCAGTCGGTACTGCACCGGCTGCGGCATGGGAGCAGATATTTTGTCTTTGGTCGAATAAAGTACTTGACAGGTACTTCGCGGTACCTGCTAAAATCAACTTGCCAACTTAGAAAGGAGAAAGGCATGAACTTCAGTCTCAACATCCATCGGGTGACCGACATCATTGTCGGACCTGCCAAGGAAAACAACAGCGGTGCCGGTAGCTACGGTACCTACGCCACGCGGACCATCGAGATCAAGACGCCGGAAGGCGACTTCGAGCTCACGCTGTTCTCTGAGCACGTGGGTGAGGATCACGAGGGTGAGCTGCTGCAGGTGAAGTCATGAGAGGCGTCAACCAGTGCCTGGATTGCAAGTACTGGTCCGAGCTCATTGCCAAGTGCAATGGGGACGGGCCGGTGCAAGCGATGTGCTTGAACCGCGAATCACGGAACTTCAACAAGTACACCGTGGACCGTGTGAGCTGCGACCACTGGGCGCAAGCGCTGCACGGCCGCCGCGTGGACACGCCGGAGGGTCAGCCATGAAGAAGAACACCGACCACTGCGTGTTCCGAAACAACGTGCTGTTGTGTTTGCACTGCAACGGCACGTTCACGCTGAAGCTGCCGATGGACATCGATGCCTTGAGCAAAAAGACCAAGATGTTCATCAAGCTGCACGAAGACTGCAAAGAAGGGGTACCAGCATGAGCAAGCACACACCTGGACCGTGGACGATACGGGAGAGCGCGACGCACATCACAGTGGTCGGGGCGGATAACGAAACGATTTTTCACGACGACAAGCGATGCCCGTCTGTACCAGAGGACGCACGCCTGGTCGCGGCCGCGCCTGAGCTGCTGGAGGCCCTGAAAATGGCGGTGAGTGCCCTTGAGCGATCAGATTACATCCAGATGGATGGGGACAGCGTTGATGTGATTGACGTCTCTCGCGCCGCCATCGCCAAAGCAGTGGGGGAGAAGTCATGAGCATGAACACACCCTTCCATCTGCGCCAGCGGGAGTTCAACGCATTCAATGCAGCGAACCCTGAGGTGTGGCAGCACTTCGAGCGCTTTACGATGGAGGCCATCAACGCCGGCCATCGCAAGATCAGCCATTGGCTCATCATCAACCGCATCCGCTGGGAGGTGATGATCACCACCACCGGCTCGGACTACAAGATCAGCAACGACCACATCGCGTTCTACGCGCGCTTGTTCGTGAAGGTGCACCCGCAGTACCGGTTCATCTTCAACCTCAAGCGCATGCGTGACGAACCATGGCACGGGGATATGCCGCTATGAGCCCGCTGATCCAGGAGATGGTGAGCCTCGAACCCGAAGAGGCCATCAACTACCAGTGGTTCGACATGACCGCTGTCTACCGCCACGAGCAGCACATCAGTGGCGAGCTCCTGGAGCGGCCGCTGCCCTTCCCCAAGACCGCGCTGGTGTGCGGGTACGAGGGCAAGAAGGTGCTGATCCTGGCCAACCGTGTGGGCACGGTGACTGCGGTGGTGGGCTGGCAGTTTTACGGCAAGTCCTACCACCCGACCGTGCCGTTCACCTTCATCGTCACCCCCGACGGTGTCAAGGTGCGGCACGAAGACGGCACCAAGTTCGACTACCGCCCCAGTCCCGCCACCGGCGTGCTGGCCTTCATCTGCGCGTTCCTTGAGGCCTTGGACGTGGCCCCCGCCACGGGCTACACGCCGCTCAAGCGCGCGAACTGGGCCAAGAAAATCCGCCAGGGCAAGGTCCCGTCCTACGACTGGACCACGGTGGTGATCGAGCCACGCAGACCACGGTCCGAGGACCAAGGTGGCACGCACGCGAGCCCGCGCTGGCACGAGCGCCGTGGGCATTGGCGCACGCTCAAGTCTGGCAAGCAGGTGTGGGTGAAGAACTGCGAGGTCGGGGACAAAACGCGCGGCGCGGTGTTCCACGACTACAAGATCAACGAGAAGGCCTTTGCGCCGGAGACGACATGACCAGCGATGAAACACCAGTGTTCAGTGTCCACGGGCCACGGATCAAGACCCGCAAGCCGCGCACGCTGATTGCCGCCTCGGTGGTCTCGCAAGAGGCCTTCATCGAGATCGACAGCACCCACATGAGCCAGGACTTCCTGATGAAGCTGATGTACCACATCGGCCAGGGCAACATCCGCGTCAAGGTATCGGAGGTGGTGCAATGACCGAGTTCGACACCACCTGCTGCGGTATCCCTTGCACGATCCGCGTGACCTACTGGGAGGCCTACGTCCCAGCCAAAGTGAGCGGCCCGCCCGAGCATTGCTACCCAGCGGAAGGCGGCTGCGGGGACTGGGAAATCCTCGACCGCAGGGGCCGACCCGCGCCGTGGTTGGAGAAGAAGCTGCAGGGCAATCGCGCCGAATGCGAGCGCCTGGAGCAGGAAGTTTTTGAACACATGGAGAACCAAACCGATGACTACTACGACTGAGACCCCCATCGTGATCACCGAGATCACGCCCACCCGTGAGAGCAAGAAGCGCCCGCGCCGCACGTACAAGGATGTCGAAAGCGGAGCCTACCGCCGTGGCTGGCAGGAAGGCCGCGAAGCGGCACGCCAGGAGTACGAGGAGGCCTACCGGCTGCTGTCCAAGCACGACAGCGCGACGCTGCTGGAGGTGCACGCCCTGCGCGAGCAGTTGGCCAACATCTCCCTGCGCCGCCTGGCCTGGCAGCGAATCAAAGGACTCTTTGCCGGCTACGGCCGCTCGCAGAGCAACAACGAGCTGTTCGATGATTGGGACAAAAAATGAGCGAGATCAAGCCCACACTGGCGCGGGGCAAGCCGCGCGGGATGAGTAGCACGCACCTCGGATCACGCCAGGCGCGTGAGTTCATCGAAGCCGAGGCCATCGACATCTTTACCACCATGACCAACGGCGGCTGCACGTTCCAGCAAGCCCTGGCGGCCATCTTCATGAGCGGCATGAACGCCGCGCACACTGTGAGGCAAGAATGAACATTTTTATTGACGGCGAATGGAACAGCTACGGAGGCGAGTTGATCTCACTGGCGCTGGTTGCGGAAGACGGCAGGGCGTTTTATGAGGTGCTGGGATGCGACAACCCAGACCCGTGGGTTGCTGAGAATGTGATGACAAAACTAGGAAAGCCGTGGATCACGCTTGAAAGCCTGCAGGAGCAGCTTGAAATTTTTCTACGTCAGTTCGATTCGATTCATCTAATTGCCGACTGGCCGGAAGACATCATGTGGTTCTGCAAGGTGTTGGTCACTGGTCCGGGCACACGACTCGACACACCGCCTTTGACTATGCAAGTTTTGCGTGTCGACACTGTTTCAAGCAATCCTCATCATGCCTTGTATGACGCCTGGGGACTGCGGGACTGGTATATCAACTCGAAGGAGCTGGGCATATGAACGAAGTCTGCTGGATCGACAAGGATCGGTTCAAAGAGCTGGTGGAAGGCGGCTCCGTTACCACCACATTCACCTCGCATCGTGCGTTCGCGGATGATGTGCCGCTGTACACGAAGACCGACTACGCCTGGCCAACCATCGAAGACTACGAGCGCGAGGCCTGGGACGGTAACAAGGTCAACGCGGTTTTCCGGGCCGGCTGGAACATGGCCCGCACGACCAACGACATGTTCAAGGAGAAGCCATGACCGAGGACCGCGAGTACATCGTGAACATGCACAACCTGGCGGTTCACGAGATGTACAAGAAGCTGCAGGTGATCGTAGAGAGCTACGACGGTCCGGTGGTGGTCAACACCCTGCTGATCGTCCTGGCCATGTGCGGGCAGCAAAGCGGCATACCCGACGAGCAGTTCAAGGCCTTCGTGGTCAAAGAGCTGGACCGACTGATGTTGATCGGAAAGGAGCAAGGCGATGAGCCAACCCAATGACTGCAAACACGACTGGCACTTCAATGCCAACCTGTCCGAGGGGCTGCGCTGCGCACGGTGTGGCGCGGAGACCGGACCACGGGGCTACGACGAGCTGGTGCAAGACCTGCTGACCGTGGGCCAGGCCTGGATGAAGGATGGCGAGCGCATCGACCCAAACAGCGTCTACAGCGTGCCCACGGAGACCTTAGGACCGTACACGATCCACGGGCCCACCGCGCCGCCGAACATCCACTTCTACGGTGGCGAGGACAGGACTGAAATCCTGCGTTTGTCCAAGGACGGCATCTGGGCCAACCCGGACGTTCCCTGCGACGAAGCTGCCAAGAAGGTCTTGGAGGCGGTGGACGTCTACCTCAGGGTGATGGTAGAGAAGGCCGTGATCGCCGCGCAGGCCTGGATACCCGTGGCCGAGCGCCTACCCAAGCCGGGGAAGTTTGTGCTCGCCGTCTTCCGCTACAGCACTGGCAAGCAGCAGGTGATACGAGCGATGCACGCCCCACCCAAAACCCTGAGCGAGGAGGACTACGGGGAGTTCCTCACGGACCCCGACTACGACGAAGCCACCGACACCACGTACTGGCCCGAAGGCTGGTATGAGTGCAACGAGAACGAGGAAACGCACTGGCAAGTGCACGAGGAAGTGACACACTGGATGCCCTTACCGGAGGCACCCCATGCCTGACATCAACGACCTGCTGATCGACGCCGAGAAAGTGATGCGCCAGTGCCAACGCGGCACAAGGAACTATCAGGAAGCCAACGACCTGCACGCACAGTGCTATGGAACCATCGGAGCCCTGATGCTGGAGCTCAAAGCCATGATCGTGCTCCACGGACCACGGGCCGAGAGCGCGCAGCAAGACCTCTTTGGAGACAGCAAATGACAGCCGTCTTCCCCGACCCCCGAGAGGACAGCAAGCTCTTCCCGCCCCACGGCCCGCTTGCGCCACACCGCTGCGCGATCTGCAACGGCCGGTTCGAGGTGGGACAGCAGTTCTACAACTACGGCCAGGGCGAGGTGGTGCACACCGCCTGCCGATTCCCTTTGTCAAAGAAGAGCATCCATGCTGACTGACAAGCAACTGAGCGAGCACCTGGCCCGCGTGGCAGGGGCCGAATCCGTGACGCTGCCCGCCGACACCTGGCAGGAGGTCCTGCAGGAGCTGGAGCAGCGCCGCCGGGGCGACTTCATCCGCGTGGGCAACTACTATTGCAAGGCCTCCCCAGGAGGGGAGAATTACTGGATCGGGAACACCGAGACCGGCGAGGGCATGCAAATCGGCCACCACAAGCTCTACCGCTACATCAACGACATCTGGAACAAGGAGTTCTAAAAATGCTGAGACCCGCAATCTTTTCGACCGAGGACCCACCCGTGCGCGTGGAAAACCTGGAGCTGCTGGAGTACATCCACGGCCTGCGCCGGAGAATCGAAGTGCAAAACGACCTGGCCGAATCCCTGGCCAAGGAAGTGCGCAAGTGCAAAGAGGAAATCGACAAGCTCTCGCTGGACCTCGGGATCAGGGATGGGCAAGGTGGACCCGCCTGGGCAGAGGTGAGACCGTGAACGGGACCTTCGATAGCTTCCAGGAGTTTCAGGAGGCTATCCGAAAGGAGCTCGAACCACGGCCCATGGTCCAGGTGATGGTCCTCACCATCAACGGACACAAGGTGGTGTGCCTCGGGCCCATGCTCCACGTGCCACACCTGGGCCTGCACGTCGGCGACATCCAAGAGATCGAGTTCGGGGAGATCATCCCCGCCAACCTGGCCGTCAAGCTGCTGGATGGGAGCCTTGCAGGGGGCACGATGCAGTGAGCGCCAAGTTCTCGATCCGGTTGTCCCACCAACGGCCATTGAGGTGTCGCAAAGGGGACTCGGGCCACGAACCATGGACCAAGAGCCAGACAACGTCCTGCGCAAGATAGCGTTGATGGCCAACTTGAATCAGATAGCGGTTGTTCGGCTGGCGCGACAGGTAAACAGGGGCACCCCGTGAGGTGTGCTTTTGCCAGTGAACACGGCCCGAGCGCCGGCTGTAGCGGAAGAGGTACGGGATCAGGGTAAGATGGTCGTCGCTCATGTGGTCGTCCTCCAATGACGATGGTGTGGGAAGTGAGGCCCCGGTGTGTCGAGCACCGGGGCTTTGCGCATTTTAGGGCAGGAAAGGACGGAGGAGCAGGGGTCACGGACCACGGACCGGGGTTTGAGCCGCGCTAGTTACCAATTGGCTGGAGAAAAAAAAATTTATTTTTTTTTTTTTGAAAAGTGCAGTAATGAACGTAATGGTGTAAGAACCTTTATAGATCAATGGGTTAGAGCTATACAGGACTTTACATGTGTGGTACAGGTGTAATTCGTATAAAAGTCGCGCGCGGGTGAATTTTTCAAAAAATATTTTTCTCTTGGGTAAAAAAAGACTATAGGGACCCCCTCTGGACTTGAGGCGGGCCTTCCCTGTATAGTTCGGGCATGTTGACAATTGACAACCACGTGCCTATGCCGAAAACGCATCAGCGGGAGAAGTACCCGTTCTATGACATGCGAGTCGGCGACAGTTTCCTGATCATCAACCCGGACAAGGTCAAGAACGCCCGCAGCGCCGCCTGGATGTTTTCCCAGCGGCACGACGGGGTGCGCTTTTCCATCCGCTGGCGCGAGGCCGACAAGGGCTGGCGCGTGTGGAGGGTGGCCTGATGAAGACCAACAAGGACGACAAGTTCTTGGCGGGCAAAACCCTGGGCGGCCGGCCGGCCGTGGTCGAGGCCCGAATCACTGCGCCCGTGAAGCCGCACAAGCCCCGGCTGCTGACGCCGCAGGAATGGAAGTTCGTCGAGGAATTTTGCGCTGAAGACGGCCGGTTGAACATGCGCGAGGTGGCCATCCGGGCCGGGTACAGCGAGGCCTGGGCAAAGAACCGGGCCCGCGAGCTCACCGACCCGGAGCTGAACCCGCACATCGTGGCCGCGATCCAGGAGCGCCGCAAAGAGCTGGGCGAAAAGTACGGGACCACGTACGAGCGGCACATGCGGGACCTGCAGTTGATCCGGGACCAGGCCCTGCAAGCCGGCGCGTATGGCGCGGCCGTGCAGGCCGAATACCGCCGGGGGCAGGCCCTGGGCACGATCTACATCGACCGCAAGGAAATCAGGCACGGGACCATCGACAGCATGTCCAAGGAAGAGGTCATGCGCAAGCTGGAGGAAATCCGCCGCCTATATGGCCAGAGCGGGGGCCCTGTGATCGACATCACGCCCCGACAGTTGGAATCGGACCCTGAGCTGGCCGAGCTGCCGGACACCGCACCGGCCGAAGACCCTGAAGACGACAGCGCCGACGAGCGCCCGCCCGAGAACGGAGAACCCCATGCCAGTGAAGCCGGAGAGCCGCCTGTACAACCGGGTCCGGGAAAACCTCGAAAATTGCCGTATATCCCGGATTGAAAACCGGGTGAACCTGGGCATTCCGGACTGCCTGATCGCAATGAAGCCTGAGGGTATTTTTGTGCCCGTCGAGCTCAAGGTGGTGCGCCGTGGCCGAAAGGTAGAGCTGCGCCCGCATCAGGTGGCCTTCCACGTGTCGCACGCGGGCATGGGCTGCCCGACGTTTATCCTGGTGGAATATCACCCGCCCGGCACGGTGGCCGCGCGCAAGGCCGAGCTGCTGCTGTACCGTGGCGAGCAGGCCCTAGACCTGGTGAAGCTCGGGATTGACGCGGAACCCCTGGACCGGTGGAACTACGCGGCCCCGATGTGGCACCGGCTGCGCCAGCACCTGGCCGAGAGTTGACCGTTAACACCGGCACGCGTTACCATCGCGGGACCTGGGCATGGGCCCGGGAAACAGAAAGCGAGAAAACCATGCAACGAAAACCCAGGGCTGCGCGACATGCGCCGGCGTGACCGCTTACGCCCGCCCCGACGCCCGCCGATTTTTCAGCCTGGACCATTGAAGCCTACCCGGCCGCCCGACGCGGGCCGCACGGGGGTGAAGCTGCTGCTGTTCCTGCTGCTGCAGAAAATCCTGCACGGTCGATAATTTTTTTTCGCCGGGGGTGTTGACAGTTGATTTTTTAATGGCTTAAAATTCCGCCAGGCGTCGCGCTGTGCGATTCCACCAGAAAGCGAGAAAGCGAGAAAACCATGCTCAAAACCGTTACCACGTCGGGCAACAAAAAGACCGGCCCCATCGCCGTGACCTACCGGGCCGGCGCTCATCACGTGTTCGGGACCTGCCCGAAAAGCTGCGCCCTGAATCCGCAAGGGGACCACGCGGCCGACCTGATCGACGCCGATTATCTGGCCGCCCTGCGCCAGGCCGTGCCGCGCAATGGCCAGGCCTGGACCTATTCGCATTTTCCGGCCGAGCTGCTGCCGGTACCGGCCGCCGGCGAGACCGTGATTAACGCGAGCTGCGACACCGTGGCCATCGGCCGCCCGGCCGTGGTGGCCGCCCCGGCCGGCACGGTGTGGCCCTGCACGCGCGACGGGGTCCGATTCGTGCAATGCCCGGCCGAGCTGGCCGAGAATTTCAGCTGCGCGCAGTGTGGCAACGGCCGCCCATTGTGCGCCCGGGGGGATCGGGATTTTGTCGTGGTATTCGTGGCGCATGGGTCCGGGGCCGCCCTGGTGGGATCGGACACCCCCGGCGGGTGCTACGGTAACGGGGGCCCGGTGCGCCTGCAGTGGAATGCGACGCGGAAAACCGGGGCCGCCGATGACGCGGCCGCCGTGGTGGGCTTTGCCCGGTCCCTGCCCCCGGGGTCCCTGCTGCGCCATCACGTGGTGGGGGACCTGGGCCAGGCGTGAAAAATTTTCGGCCGGGGGCTTGCGCCCCTGGATTTTTTTAGACTAAAATTCAGGCGTCGGGCAATTCCGCCCGGCGCAACACTAGAAAGCGAGAAAGAAAATGGCTCATATGATCGACACCACCACCGGCCGCGCTGCAATGGCTTACGCTGGGCAAACCCCCTGGCACGGCCTGGGCCAGGCACTGACCCCCGGGGCCAGCATTGAGACCTGGACCCGTGAGGCGGGCCTGGGTTACACCGTCCTGGAATCCCCCGTGCGGTACGATTCCCCGGCCGCCAGCGAGCCCCAAACCTGGCCGGCGCGTAAGGTCCTGCACCGGTCCGACACCGGCGCGCCCCTGGCCGTGGTTTCCGACAGTTATCACGTGGTGCAACCTGGCCAGGTAATGGATTTTTTCCGCCAGCTTGTCGAGCTCGGGGGCTTTCAGCTCGAAACGGCCGGGGCCCTGAGCGACGGCCGCCGGGTGTGGGCCCTGGCCAGTGTGGGCGACGCGGCCCCCGTGGTTTCCCGGGACCTGGTCAAGCCTTACCTACTGCTGGGCACGTCCTACGATGGGACCATGGCCACCGTCGCGAAATTCACCGCGATTCGCGTGGTATGCAATAACACCATCACGGCCGCCGTCGGGGGCTATTCCGCCGGCCGCGTGATCAAGGGCGAGACCGAGCAAAGCCTGGGCTACCTGAAGAGCGCCGTCCGGGTCCTGCATTCCGAGCGATTCGACGCCGACGCCGTGCGCCTGCAGCTCGGGATCGTGGCCGGTGCCTGGGAATCATTCCTGGTGCAGTCGCGCCAGCTCGCCGACGTGCCCATGGGCCAGGCCGACGCCGACGAATTCCTGGCCGAGCTGTTGGCCCCGTACCATACGAGCGCAAAGCCCCTGCAGGAAAGCAAAGCCTACCGCCAGGTCCTGGCCCTGTTCAATGGCCAGGCCATCGGGTCCGACCTGCCTGGGGTGGCCGGTACCCGGTGGGCCATGCTCAATGCCGTGACCGAGCTTGTCGACCATGCGCGCGGCCGCTCGAATAACACCCGGATTGAATCGGCATGGTTCGGGGCCGGTGCCGCCCTGAAAGCCCGGGCCGCCGAGCTGCTGGCCGCCGACCTGGTGGGGGCCTGATCATGGGGTGGCTTTTCTCTCCGAGCTGGGCCACCCGTGCCGACCTGGTGCGCCACCTGCGCCGGCCGGCACGTTTCGGCGATAACCTGGACCTGGTGCGCGCCTGCACCGTCGGGAATCATCACTGGTACCTGGTGCGCGAGCGGGCCACCGGCCTGCACTGGATCGGCCTGGACCTGCTGCAATCCGGCCGGGGCGACGGGTGGGGCTATAAAGACCTGGACGAATCGGTGGGGCCCTGCGCGCAGGACTGCCCCCTGGCCTACCTGGCCGCCCCGCATGCCGACCGCGACGGGTGGGCCCTGCAGTGGCGCGAGCGGGTCCGGGCTTACCATGCCGGCCGCCAGGCCAGGCCCGCCCCTGCCCCTGGTGCCTGGGTGCAGTACGGGGGCCGGGCTTATCGCCTGCTGGAGCCCGCCGGCCCGCGTCGGGGGTGGCGCGTGGCCGACGAGCTGGGCGACACCTACCGCATGCAAGCCCGCCAGCTCGCCCGGGCCGAGCCCTGCGAAAACCCGGGGGCCGCCCGCCAGGCCATGGCCGCCTGAGCTGCTGCACCTAGTGCCCGAGCCCGCCCTGGTGGCGGGCTTTTTTTCGCCCGCCCGCCGGGGGCTTGCAGGCCCTGGATTTTTTGGACTAAAATTCCGACACCGGCCGCCGTGGCCGGCATTTTCAGAAAGCGAGAAAGCCCCATGTCCTGTTTCATCGTCCCCGATTTTCACATTAACGCCATCGTGAGCTGGGCCGCCCGTAAGGGCTACCTGGCCGGGTGGTCCGCCGACGCCGTCGCGCACGAGCTGGCCACCGCTAACCGTCGCGCCTTTTCGGAGCGTTACGCCGGCCGGCATGATTCCGAGCTGGTCCCCTTTGGTGGGTTTGACCCGGTGCCCGAGCTGTCGCCGGTGGCCATCGTCAAGGCTTGCGACTGCCTGGACTATCAGGCCTGCGACTGGTCCGCCTGGGCGGACTCTCGCCCCCGCCAGGTCCTGGACCTGGTCCGCATGGCCGCTATCGCGCACGCCGCCGGCCTGGCCGACCACGACAAGGCCGCACGCCTGTCCGGTTATCAGGCCGCCGCCTGGTGCCTGGATTCCGAGCCCGAGCTGGCCGGGGGTGCAGCATGAGCCGGCCCGCTACAGTGGTGGGCCGCCTGGTGCAGGTGCAGGCCGTGCAGGACGTCGGCCGCGTGCGCGTCGGCCATGATCGGGAATGGTCCGAATATCGGGTGCAGGCCTGGGACCCGGCCGGCCGCCTGGTGGCCGAGTACCACACCGACGACAAGGGCGACGCCCTGGACACGGCCGCCCGGATTTTGCAGGACCTGGCCGCCCGGGCCGGCATGCCCGCCTGATCCGGTCCCCTGGCATGCGCCCCGAGCCCGGCCAGGTGGCGGGCTTTTTTGCGCCCGGTATCGCACGCCGGGGCCTATTTATGCCGATTTTGCATAACCCCATGCCCTGGCCGTGGCCGGCCGAACCTGCCCCCTGGTGCCGGCCGCCTGAGCCCCGATCCGTGGCCGGTGTATCGCACGCCCTGGCCCCCGATCCGTGGCCCGAGCTGCGCCGGCCAGGCCCCCGGGCCGTGCTACCTGGTGCGCGCCTGGTGGGCCGCTGGCCGTGGTCCCTGGGCCGTGGCCCGCGTGCCTGGTGGCCGGCCGCGTGCCTGGTGGCGTGCGCCTGGTGGCCGGCCGCCGGTACCCGGTCCGGGTCCCCCGGCCGCCGGCGCGCGACCCCCGTACCCGCCCCGGGGCCCAAAAAACGCGCCCGGTCGATGGCTGCGCGGGCTTCGGCCCGGTTTTACGCAATCAGTGCTGCCCGGAACAGTTTTCCTGTTCCCCGGAAACAGGCCCCCTTTGCAAAAAACTCGATTTCGGCTTGCAATTTTTCGTGGAACAAATACAATTCGTTCCATGAAAACAACGTGCTCAAAATGTGGTCAGCCCAACGACCGCCTGCCCCAGCGGTACTGCCGCGTGTGCCATGCTGCATACGCCAGGGCCCATCGCCCACGGCACGCGGACCTGCCGCCGGATCAGCGCCAGCGCGCCGTGGCCCGTGCCTATGCCAACGTGTACCAGCGACGGGGCAAGATCGCGCCCGAGCCCTGTTCCATGTGCCATGACCCAGTCGCCCAGAAGCACCACGACGACTACAGCCGGCCGCTGCAAGTCAGGTGGTTGTGCCGAAAATGTCACCTGACCGTGCATACTGGTGACAAAACTCTCCACGTGAAACCATGAACCATCCTGTCCCCGACGACGTTGAAGCCGAGCGCCTGAGGCTCGAATACCGACTCGCGCAACTGCAGACGCAGGAGCGAGCGAGGACTCACTTCGTCGATTTCGTGCGCTACGTCTGGCCCGAGGCGATCTTGGGCGCGCACCATGAGAAGATGGCCAAGGCCTTTGACCGGATCGCCAACGGCACGCTCAAGCGCCTGATCATCAACATGCCGCCCCGGCACACGAAGTCTGAGTTCGCGTCCTATCTCCTGCCTGCGTACCTCATGGGAAGAGACCCGCGAACCAAGGCCATTGAAGCAACGCACAACAGCGAGCTCGCTGTGCGCTTTGGCCGCAAGGTCCGTGATCTGATGGACCAGACGACCTACAAGGAGCTCTTCCCCGAGGTGAGCCTGAAGCAGGATTCGAAGGCTGCCGGCCGGTGGGACACGAACCGTGGTGGGGAATACTTTGCTGTCGGTGTCGGCGGCGCGATGACCGGTCGCGGTGCGGACGTCTTGATCATCGACGACCCGCATTCCGAGCAGGATGCTTTGTCGGACCTGGCTTTGGACAACGCGTGGGAGTGGTACCAGGGCGGTCCTCGTACTCGTCTGCAGCCGGGCGGAGCCATCGTGGTGGTGATGACCCGCTGGGGCACCAAGGACATGACGGCCCGCTTGATCAAGGCCCAGTCCTCCCACAACGCTGACAAGTGGGAGGTCATCGAGCTGCCTGCCATCATGCCCTCGGGTAAACCCCTATGGCCAGAGTTCTGGAAGCTCGAAGAGCTCTTGGCGGTCAAGGCCTCGCTGTCGGTGCAGAAGTGGAACGCGATGTACCAGCAGCAGCCCACGAACGACGAGGGCGCAATCCTGAAAAGGGAGTGGTGGCGCGTGTGGCCACACACTGAGCCGCCGCTGGTGAACTACATCATCCAGACCATGGACACGGCCTACTCGAAGAAGGAGACGGCCGACTACTCTGTCATCACGACCTGGGGCGTCTTCTACCTGGACGAGGACTCGGGGGCCAACATCATCTTGCTGGACGTCAAGCGCGGGCGCTGGGATTTCCCTGAGCTCAAACGTGTGGCCAAGGAGCAGTACGAGCACTGGCAGCCGGACAACCTTTTGATTGAGGCCAAGGCAACGGGCACGCCGCTGCAGCAGGAGCTGCGCCGGATGAACATTCCGGTGACGATGTACTCGCCGGGCGGGCGCAAGGCGGGCACGGACAAAGTCTCACGGGCCAACTCTGTCGCGCCGATCCTGGAGTCGGGCATCGTGTGGGCACCGGACACGGACTGGGCGGAAGAATTGGTCGAAGAGTGCGCGGCCTTTCCCAACGGGGACAACGACGACATGGTGGACGTGACGACCATGGCACTCATGCGCTTTCGTCAGGGCAACTTCATCAGCCTGCAGACTGATGACAATACTGATTCAAGCTCGCACAGGGACCTTGTCCCAGAGTACTATTGAGGAATAAAATGCCCCTCAACTATCTACTTGGCAGGGGCACCATGCAAGATCAATATCTTCCCAGCGGAACCGGCGATGATTCGCTGGATACCCCTGTCGATTTGAATGCTGCGCAACCCGTGCAGCATTTTGCTTTTGGGGGCATCGCAAATCCCGGACAACGGCCCATGCTTCGCGGTTCAGATCGCGAGTATCTGGAGGCGCGGCAGAAGGAGTTTGATGCGTACGAGGCGCAGCGCCTGGCC
>JACCDP010533404.1_pt1 | contig 19458 bp, 22 predicted proteins | sample 7445841 | NCBI WGS metagenome assembly JACCDP01 (sample SAMN15323441, study PRJNA562643) | freshwater metagenome | isolation source: river surface water | place: USA:Blue River Watershed | collected 2017-08-17
AACCATACTGTAAGTGCATCCAAGGAATTTGCAATTTTCTCAATTGCTTTTACTTTTCTTTTCTCAAGTTCTAACAATTCTACTTGAGGGTCTTTTGTTTTTTCACTCATATTGATATTATTTTTTTTATTAGTTTATTCCATTGTCTGTATCTTGAATATTCTGCTTGACCGTCACTTGATTCAAACATAAATTCAGGGGTTTTTAAATCTATTTTAAATTTAGTTTTAGAAAGTTCTTTATACATCTGTTTATACTCATCGGAATATGCATATGTTTGATTCACACTAGCAACAGATTTTACTCGTTGTATTGATGTTTTATCCCATTTAAAATGATGTACTTGTATTGAATAAAAATCGATTGGTGCAATTAATGGATGATTCCATCCTTGCCATCTCCAAGTAGTTTGTCCATTTATTTTTGCATAATGTTGTCCCGATGTAATTTCAACATCACCCTTCATTACACATACTTTATTTGGGCAAGCGTTACTCATTGGGTATCTAAAAAATCCCGTATTGGGAAATTGTTTGAATATGTTCTCATCTGATGTCAATTCAACAAACTCACCATCCTTACCAATCCTATCAATGAATCCTCCACGCATCATTGTCCATCCGTAGTATTCACAATCCGACACACATTTCTTTAAATCGTCGTTGGGATATAGATGAAACTCATCAATGTCCGCAATTACCCACCAATCTTCGGGATGTTTAATTTTTATTAAATTATATAATGATGTGACTTTTTCCCAATCAAAAATTCTATCCTCAATTGTTTTCACAACTTTAACATTAGGATATTCTTTGATTTTTTGTTTTACTTCGTTAATTAATGAAGGATGAATTGCAGATTGATACACAACAAATTGTATCTCATCAACATATCTTGTATAATGTTCTACAAAGTGTGGTATTAGTTCTGTTCCGTGACCAATAACCGATAACAATCTAATCATTTTCTTCTGTTTATCAACGTAATGCCACTAGATGATGGCTTTGTTGATAATATACGAAAATTAAAGAGATTAATCAAGTTCCACTTAGGGTCTTCCTGTAATTCTTTTATAAATTTTGCCGGACCATCAAATCTGTAATGGTCTTTTTTAGAGTCTTCAGAAACAATTAATGTTTCTTCATATTCGGCATCGGTGTCGTGTATAAAAATAACACCATTATCTGATAATATTTCTGAGTAAAGTTCAAAGTCTTTTTTAACCCCCTCGTATGAATGGTCTCCATCTATGAACAAGACATCTATTTTAATATCCTGTCTAACAAAAAAGTCATAGTAGGCATCGACCGAAGTTGACTTAATAAGACGCGGGTAAAACGTGCTACGGAAGAATGAGGATTCGTCTTCAAGGTCGTTAGGGCCACCAACGCCATTACAAGCATCGACAAGATAAGTGCAACCAATATCCCCCCAATTATAATCACTGTTTCCATCAAATATATTCTGTTTATGTAAATCTATTCTTGCTTGTGTCATTATACGTGGAATAAATCCACCTCCCGAACCAATACATACACAATTTTTGGCTCTCATATGTTGGATAATCGAATAAACGAGTATACCATCGCCCATATGTAAATCAGTTGCTCCGTGTGTCCATCTATATGGAACAGGAACACCATCGTTACTGGTGATAAATTTTTTAATATATTCTTCGTTACTTATCATTTCATCCAATCAGGCCAAAGATGTTTTGGTGTATATCTTTTACTGACACTTATCATTTTATCTTTTAATAAATTATAAAGATACATATCTTTTTCTATTATTGTTTCTGAAAGTCTAGCACCAATCCTAATTGATACTCCTTCTCCCGCACCATTTACTTCTTTGTTATGATTTAAATCTGAAAATTCTTTTGATATTTGCAACTTTTCGTACCAATTATAAAATCTATTAATATTAAACCCAACTTTATTAATTACTAAAAAGTATTCCCAAATAGTTTCAAATTCACCATATGGTGGATAAATCTTACTTGCATATGTGTGATAAGAATTCCATTCAGCACTATCAATTGTAACTAAATCTTTGACAAATTCTCTATACGATGCGTGATTTTTTAATGTGTTGATGTAAGATATGCCGTATTTAAATTCATAGTTTTTAAATTCTTTTAAGAAACTATAATCAGTGATATGTGTGTCTGCATCAATTAAAATACATATATCGTGATTCTTTAAGATGTGTTTTGGTAATATCATCTTATCAGAATATGATTTGAATGTTCTATCATATTGAATAACGTGAACAGGATAAGTGTATTTTGATGTAAAATTTTCAGGGGTATCTGTTAGAACATAGCAATGATACCCCTCATTAAGAATGTGATTTATTTTATCATAAGTTCCCTTATAATAATACTCCTCACCAAAACAAAATATTCCAAAACCTATGTTGTTCATAGGTAAAATATAAAAAAATTATTCGGGTAAAGGAATGGTTGGAGGTAAATCTTCAATTCTCCAATCTTGATTTTCTTCATCCCAAATTGCTACTTGACCATCTTCAACTGACGGTCTTTCAATCGGAGGTACCCACACTTGCTCGATTGGGTCAATAATCCAAGATGAAAATGGTTTAGGTGCTAAGAATACATCTAACTCTTCATTATATGAATACCCTATACCTGCGAATACTTTTCTAATATTATTGTTATATGATGTTTGTATCCATCTACCTCCAAGTCCTAAATCAGTTGAAAGAAATTCTTCTCCTCTATGTTGTTGTTCGTCAGGTACTGATAGTACATTGACAACAATATTATTATCATCGATTTGTGCAAAATGTGCCATACTATTTAAATTTATAACGAATAATGACAATTCCTGAACCGCCATTACCACCTTTATTATTTGAATTATAGTGAGCTCCCCCACCACCTCCACCTCCTGTGTTTGTTCCTCCGTCACCACCAGGGAGATTGGTCCAACAACCTGTACATCCGTTTAATGTATCTCTTCCCCACTCGATACCATCTCTACCACCATAGGCATAATTATTAGCATAGTTGTTAGGTGCTCCCGCACCACCACCGCCTCTACCACCAGCACCTCCGAATGTTGAATAACCCGCGCCACCACCGCCACCACCCCAATAGAATGGTCTACCTAATATTGTTACTAATTTACCCGGTCCTCCATTAGCAATTGATGTTGAACTTGTGCCAACACCACCGGCACCTCCCCCACCACCTGAATAGTATTGACCACCTGCATTACCACCGGCATATCCTTGTCCTGATGTACCTGTCCCACCTGTTCTTGTTCCACCATCACTATAACCACTAGGTCCACCACCACTTCCTCCATTACCGGGATAACCATAATCGGGGGTATAACCATAATAGGAACTTGCTCCGTAACCACCACCAACGGCAGTTAAACCGTTGAATGAAGAATTACCTCCTTGTGTTGCTCTAATTGTAAATTGGTGACCTCCTGGTTGACCTCCTGTACTACCTGCGGGTGCACCTGTTCCACCTGCACCAACTGTGATAGTGTATGAACCCGGTGTTAAAATTGATTTTCCGTTGAGTACTCCTCCACCACCTCCACCACCTCCCATATCCATACCACCACCGCCACCACCGGCAACGACTAAGTATTCAACGGGTAATGACGTTCCATTTAATGATGTTAATGTAAATGTACCACTACTATTAAATCTATGTATTCTATATTCTCCTACTTCTGTTATTACACCACCAGACGCCACAACTTTTTGATGTTTAAATGATGCACCTTCAGCGGTAATTGATGTTGAAATAACTCTATTTCTATTTCCCGCTAACAAATCTGATATTGATGGTTCTGTACCATCACATACATCAACTCTTGGGTCAAACCATTGTAATCTTGTTGTACTATCTCCACAATAGTAATGATATGTTCTATGAAGTCCTTGTGTTGTACCGGGATACCATTTAACATCGTTACCAATATTACAAAAGTTAACATCACCATTTCTACCGCTAGTAATATATCTTCCACTATCTGGATGTCTTGTTACACCACCTGCATAATCAGATGGAAAACAATGACCAACTAAAAGATACCAAACATCTTGTGTGTATGCACCGGTACCTGTGCATTCCCAATATGGGTTACCTTCTTGAGAACCGTTGTCAATTCTTATCACAGCATTTGGTGAACCGTATAAACCAAGATATGAAGTACCTCCGCTCGATGATGATGTTCTTTTTACCCAAACAGAAAATCGATAAAGTTTTTTCTCGTTTACTGAAAACCAATCGGTGTTCCAACCTCCGTCCGCACCTCCGTCACCTGAAGGTCTTGATTCCCACACTACAACAGAATTACCCCAAGGGTCAGTTCCGTTAACTCTTTCATTTTCTCCCGTATTTCCGTTTTGACCAAAACCTGAAAATCCTCCTGAACCCGTGGTCCAAACATATGGATTTAATATATTGGTATTTCTAAAAAATATTGACATAACTTATATTCCAAATCTTTGTCTTCCGTTATTGAAATTTTGAACAATTTCCGATGTTGATAATGCTCTATTATAAACTCTTACAATTGAAATATTTGACTCAGCAAATTCACTTCCCCAACCGTTATGAATATTCATAACCTGTGCACTAAAACTATTGGTAAATCCACCATAAGAACCTTTCGATACTCCGTTTAAAAATGCATATCCTGTTGATGATTCTCTTTTAAATATTACTTGTTGCCAAGTGTTTAATGATAATGTCCATCCTGCAGTATTTCCATATGATGTCCAACCAGGACTATAAAAATATATTGCACCGTCACTTACATTTGCCTTTAATGCAAATGTTCCTTGGTCAGGTAAAGCAATCATATGGGTATATGTTGAGAAGCTCATTGGGTAAATCCAACATTCTAAAGTAAAGTCTCCAGTACCGAATCCGAATGTTGATGATGATGGAATTGACACATAATCATTACTACCATCAAAATATATTGCACCTCCACTATTATATCCATAAGTAACTGAAGCACCATTTACTAAAGTTCCATCATTTCCATATCCACTAATATCTTTCCATTGTGTGTTACAATTAGTGCAACCTGGATTAGAGGAATAGTATTGACAGCCATAACCACAATCATAATAATTGTTTGTGTTATTGTACGATGACATATTACCAGCATCCAACCATAACACCAAACCATCAGTAATGACATTAGGGTAGTTAGCGGTCTCTCCCGATGTGTTAAATGATAAACCACCTAATGTATTGCCACCTAATATTATTCCCATATTATAAACCTAATCTTCCTTTTGTTGCTTGGAAGTTTTCCGCTATTTCAAAAGGATTTAAAGCTCTATTATAAACTTTAAAATGATAAACATCAATATTACCTGCACCTTCAAGTGCTGTTTGTGCGGTTCCTCTTGAATTTATTTTTGGGTATGCCGAACTTTGATTTGCCAAAACTCCGGTATATCCTGTATATGTTTGAACTAAAACACCATTAACATATGTTCTAACACAGTTACCATCATACGTTAATGATACATAATAATTTGTATTTGTACTTATACCTTGTACTGAATACCAAAACCAAGAATTTCCTGTTGAGTAAAGTGCCCATTGTAATGTGTTTCCATCGGTTTTCATTTCCCAACAGTTTTCTTTATTGAAGATAATATCTTCAGTACCTAAATCTGAAATCTTTTTGAATGCTAATTCTACCGTAACATAATCAGTTGCCACTAAATTATTACAATATGCAAATTGTGAACTACTTCCATTGAATGTAAATTTACTATCAGTTGTAAATATTGGTGAGTTCGCTAAATTAAAATGATTTGAATTACCTGATAAATCGTACCAAACTGTTCCACTTGAGTATGAGTCTTTCATTGCCGCGTCAAGATAAATAACAAGTCCATCTCGGTTAAATTTTGTTTTAAAAACTCCCGAACTTGTTATATCACTTGAACTTATGGCACTATTTTTTACGTATAACGGCATTTTATATTTCTTCTAAACTTATCTTATATTTCTTTCCGTTATTATTGTTTATAATATAAAGATTTTCCGCACCTTCCTGAATGGTCCAATTACCATTTGTTCCATCAATATCATTACCTTCAGGTTTATTCATATTACTTAAGTGTAAGTCGTTCGTATAAACGTTTGCCCAACCTAATGATGATGAACCTAAATTATATGTATTATTTGCTGTTGGTAATATATGTCTTTGGAAATATACATTGGTTGTTTCACGTGTATCGTGGTACATTAATAATGTATTAGTACCCGCATATCTTGAATACCAATAATGTGTGTAAGCACTATCCCAATACCAATATGAACCGTACCAAGATGAACTATCTTCACCAAAATAAAAATGAGCATCACCAGAATCACTAGCACCTAAATAAAGAATGTCATTAATTCTTGTTGTGTCACCATTACCATCACCCAATGTTGAGTTTCCTGTAATTGTTACACCTGCAAATGTTGGTGATGAAGAGGTTAGTACTGCTTGGTTTAAATAAGATGAGAATTGATATCCGTCCCACAAATCCGCATCTAATCCTGAACCTGAACCATCATTACCCGCATTCCATACAGTTTGTCCGGCCACTTGTAAACCACTAGAACCGACACCTTCGAAACTAATGGTGTCATTACCAGTAAGAATAAGTCTTGCATCAAAATCTTCTGAGTTCGCATTTGCAAAGTCAATATGTGCACTTGGTCCAATTATTTGAATTTGTCCGTCACCACCGGCACTAATACCTGCGTGAACACCAATACCTGAAGGTGAATTACCAATACTACCCGCAAAATAAGATGCACCATTTACGGTTAATCCATTAAAGGTTGGCGAGCTCGATGTCAACACCGCTTGATTTATGTATGTACCAAATCCAGTTGTCGACGCAATTGATATTTGTGAAGAACCAGATACTAAACCTGAAGGTATTGAACTGATTGAACCGAACGATATTTGGCTTGAACCTGAAACTAACCCTGATGGAACTCCTGATATTGAACCGAACGATATTTGGGAACTACCTGAGACTACACCACTTGGTAATTGAGCAGAACCTGACCAAACACCGGAACCGTTTAAAACTTGTGAGGAACCTGAAACCAATCCTGATGGTACACCACTTAATCCGCCGAATGAAACTTGTGAGGAACCTGAAACCAATCCTGATGGTACACCACTTAATCCTGTGAAGTTTACTTGTGAACTCCCTGAAACAATTCCTGACGGTATGTTACTTAAACCTGTATATGAAACTTGTGAACTTCCTGAAACAATTCCGCTCGGAATATTTGAAAGTCCTGTATATGATACTTGTGAAGAACCTGATACAACACCCGAAGGTAATTGAGCAGAACCCGACCAAACGCCAGAACCATTTAAAACTTGTGATGAACCTGAGACAGTTCCTGATGGTAGTGCAGCGACTACTTGTGCTGAACCTGATATTACACCATCGGTATTCATTTTTGATTTAACACCACCTGTAAAGTGTGCTGAACCCGTATCTAATGTTAGTGTTCTTGTTGCCGATATATCACCACCACCACTCAAACCATTACCTGCCGAAATACTTACACTTGTGTGATTGATGTGTTCGTTAGCAACATAGTTTGTTGTTGTGTTGTGGTCTATTTGTGACGAACCTGAAACTAATGTGGTTGTTGTTGATATTATACTACCTGTTATCGACAAACTACCACTAATTCCAATTGAACCACTAATTTCATTTATAATTGAGTCACCGATGTGGTCCCCACCGATTGACTTTGGTATTCTTCCACTCGTCAATCCTGGCTCATCTCCAAGTGAACCAGTATTTCTTGGACCCGCAATAAACATACCTCCACCGTAGTGAGCATCGGATGTATTTCTATAAATCCATCTATTGTTTAAACCATCCCAAAATAAGGAAGCCGTTACCGAACCATTTGAGCCTGAATCGTGAACCTCAATACCCGCAAATCTTTCCGCAGGATATGAAGCGTTAACGATAATAACATTATCTTCAACAACTAATTGAGATGCGGTTGAATAAATTATCGATGAAGAACCAAGAACTTGTAAATTTTGTGTTACAATTAAACTACCAGTAATTGTTTGACTACCGTTAAATGAATTTGAACCTGTTGTTGCGTAACTACCTGTCTTTCCTTCTAACGATGTAAGTCTATTATTCTGTGTGGTATTTGTACCATCATTAGACGATGTATAACTATTCAACGTACTTCTTACACTTCCACTTTCAGTTTCTAATGCACCTAATCTACTATTTGTGGATGAACTAAAAGTGTTTAATGAACCTGTCGATGTTTCAATTGAATTTAATCTACCGTTCGCTGAAGATGTATAACTATTAAATGCAGTTCTTACGCTACCACTCTCGGTTTCCAATGAACCAATTCTCGTTTCAACATTTAATGTTGTTGTTGCAACTGAAGAACTAAATGTAGAATATCCTGTTGTTCCTGTCAATATAATTTGTGAAGAACCTGAAACTAATGTTGGGACATTTGTTAAATTGTTATAATCAATCGAGCCTGTTAATGATGTTGATTGTAATGAGCCCGTTATATGATATGAACCTGTTAATTGCTTCGAATTAATCCAAACATTATTTGTATTTCTAACTAATAGGTCACCTGCCGTTATTGAAGAATAAGTTACGTCGTGAGCTTCACTAAGCTCCATCCCATTATCAATACGAACATAAATGGAACCATTATTTTGCTGTACTCTCAGTACTTCACCTAAACGAACTCCGTGATTTGGTGCGACTGGTTCTGTTGTTGTAAATGAACCACTTGTACCTAAATAAAGTAATTGTCCTGCATTCATACCATCGGTATTCACACCGATTAAAACACCTTCAGTTATTACCAACCCAAAAGAATCATTTGGTATATCTTGTGTTGTGATACCTAACGTATTTGCGGAGTTTAATTCTGTGGTATTGTCAGATAATTCAATCAATGGATTATCACCGGTAGCTCCTACTATTCTTACTACTTTACCTTTATTAATTTGAGTACCTGTTACATTTTTACAATACACATCTGTTTCTAATGTCCTAAATGACATTGAAGCAGATGGTACTAATTGTGATGAACTATATGCCTCTAAAACATCAAGTCTTGTGTCAAGTGAACTTGATACTGTAATATATGACGAAGTAAATGAATTGAAATCAGTTCTCATACTTCCACTCGCAGTTTCAAGAGATGTTAATCTCAATAAAGTAGAACTACTAAAAGTGTTTAAACTACTTGTACTAGTTTCAATAGCAACTAATCTTCCATCAGCACTACTTGTGAATGAATTTAAACTTGCAGTTGAAGTGTGAATTGCATTAATGTTAGTTGTGTTGGAGCTCGTATATGAATTTAACGAACCTGTAGAAGTCTCTATAGATGTTAATCTTGTTAGTGTTGAAGAACTAAAAGTATTTAACGAACTTGTAGAAGTTTCTATCGATACCAATCTATCTCCAGTACTACTTGTAAATGTATTAAGGCTTGACGTTGATGTTTCTAATGATGTTAATCTTGTTCCTGCCGAAGATGTAAATGTATTTAATGAACCAGTACTAGTTTCTATCGATGTCAATCTATCACCGGTACTACTTGTAAATGTATTCAAACTACCTGTTGATGTTTCAATTGACGTTAATCTACCACTAGCACTTGATGTAAATGAATTTAACGAACCTGTTGATGTTTCAATTGCATCTAATCTTTGGTTATCTAATAAATCTGTCGCAGCTATTGACGATGATAACGCACCAATTGAACTTGATATGGATGAACTAAAAGTTGAATATCCTGTTGTACCTGTTAACACAATTTGTGCAGAACCTGATATTAATCCACCTTTCCAAAATGGAGCATCTCCGTCTGTTGCTAAAACATATTCAGTGTAACTTGCACTAATATGTGGTAAACCTCCACCAACTGTTGCACTTACTTTACCTGATTGTGCACTTGTAAAAGTAACAGTGAATGTCGTATCATCCACAACACTTATATTACCAGGAACAATTACATTATCTGAAGAATCAAATACAACAATTGCCGGATATGATTCACCTAAATTATGTGTTACTGTCCAAGTTGTTGATGCGGATGATTGTGTATGAATATATGTTCTACCTTCAGCACCTGCACCAGCATTTAATGCAAATGATGCGGTTAGTGCATACGATGAACTTAATACCGTCATTGACGATGTTTCAGATTGATACACAACACTACCTGATAAGTTACTGATTCTCGTATCAAGTGATGATGATAAAGTTGTTGTGCTAAGTCTTAATTCTTTTACATAACCATTTGAATTTGTATCAGTAATTGATGTTGTTACTTCGACACCACCTTCAGGTATAATTTCAAAAGCATCTGAACCAGTTGCTCTTAACATATCTGAACCCGAAACAAATATATCTCTAAAATGTGAACCAATAGAAATAAATGCTGTTCCCGCTACGGACTCACTTACGTTTAATCCTGTACTATCGTCAAATTGTAATTTTGTAAATTGTTTATCATATGTTCCACCATCAACATCAGAACCCGATATATGAAATGGAACATTTGTTAAACCTAAACCACTACCAGTAAATTCGGTAGCACTTATTGAACCTGTGATTGTAACACCCGTATTAACCACCAAACCCGTGCTTGGTGAAATAGAGGCACTCACATTACCACTTGTAATTCTATCTAATTGTAAACCGGTTACACCACTTGCAGGAATGTTATATAGTAAAGCACCGTCGCCTATGAACGACCCTGTAAAATTCGACGCAGTTACACTACCCAATAGATTTATTGAACCTGTGTTGGATGTGTTCGTGACAATTATTTCTTCGATTGAAGGACCACCTGAACCCGACTTGGCCAAGAATATCTTACCATCGGTGGTGTTCTGTGCTAATTCTCCTAATTGTAAGTTAGTGTTCGTTGGTTTTTGACCTGATACACTACTTCTACGCAGTTTTACTATCTGTGCCATATATATGGGTTCCTCAATGTATTTGTGGTATATACCACGGTTTAATATAACCTATTTAGGTCTTATTATAAATACATAAAAGTTCCAATTAGAATAATAAAAAAAGGGAGGATTTTCATCCCCCCTCCTATATTGTGTTTGAATTAGTATTAATATGTTCCTCCGTCAATTACGGTTGAGAATACCAATGCTCCGTTTGAATTTTTATAACCTAAAACTCCATCAAGAACATCTGTCGTTTCAGTTGTTGAAACATATCCTAAAACATTCGAACTATTTTTGAATACAATTGCTGAAGTTTTACCTGTTGCATCTGCTCCACCACCTGCGGTTAATGTTACGTTACCAGCTATCAAGGTAGCACCGTCACTCGAAGCAACTGTGAACTTATTAGTGTTAAACGCTAATGTTGTTCCACTAGCAATCATAGTTAATAAACTATCACCTATGGTATTTAATCCTGTCGCAATTGGGAATGTATCTGCAGTTAAGCTAACTTCAGAACCGTAGGTTCCTGCAGTTGTACCAATCAATTTACTTGATTGTCCTGAACTTGATACAAACATCCAATAGTCATTAAGACCGTCCCAAACCAAAGATGCTGAAACTCCTGAAGAACCTGAATCGATTACTTCAAAACCCGCATATCTTTCAAATGGTGAATATGCATTTAATCTGATAATATTATCATCCAATTCAACTGTTGTTGATTGAATTGTTACGTTTGTTGCAGAACCTAAAACTTGTAAGTTGCCTGACACAAATAAATCACTTTGTAATAAAGTTTGTCCTGTTACTGTTAAAACTCCACCAACATTTAATGCATCAACAACAGATAAATCATTTCCAATTGTTAATGAACCTGTTGTTCTGATGTCACCATCAACATCAACTTCAAAATTACCTGCACCTACTTTAAAAACTGAACCATTGAATGTAAATCCTGAACTATTTTGTAACTCACCCAAATTACCCGCAGTTACGATACCATCCTGAACTAAATCATCAACAACCGCGTGACCCATACTTGCAGTACCAACAACATCAATTGTTGATTTGAATGTTGCCGAACCCGTCACATCGAGTGTTGAGTTCATACCAACCGCTCCCTTTAATTCAGTTGTGCTATGTGCTTCTAATACATTATGTACATTTAAAGAACCAGATGTTCTAATATTACCATCGGCCACATCAACTTCAAAATCACCATTACCAACTTTTAATGTTGTTCCATCAAAAGTAAAGTTTGCGTCGTCTTCTAAGATTCCATTTACACCTGCAATCGTTACTCTATTGTTTGTTAATGTTCCAACATATGTTGAACCACTAATGAATACATTGTCTGAACCACTATTACCTAAATAAGTGTTACCATTTACTATTAAATCTTCGAATACGGTGATACCACTTAATGAGATGGTTTCCGCATTTAATACACCAACATTCGCAGTACCACTAACATAAAGATTTCTCCAAGCCTGTCCACCAGCACCCAAGTCAAATGCGTTATTGACTTCAGGTAAGATAGATGAACTAACTTCACCTTGGAATACCACTAAATCTGTAGTTTGATTACCAATAGTAATATTACCACCCAATGTAACATTTCCTGTCAAGTCAATTGAACCTGTTTGGATGGTATTACCTGTAATGTAATGGTCACCAACCATATGGATGGAACCATTGATGTTAACTCCTGAGTTTAGATTTTGAATTGTAACACCAGAAATTGTATTTCCTTCAATGTTACCTGTTAAATCTATATCACTATTACCATCTTTACTTAATATATAAAGAGTTTTATTACCCGTAGCGTAAAACGGTGTACCATCAATTACCGAACCGTGTGAACCTACTGAAATTGTCGGTGCACTTGAACCTTGGTAAATCTTAGATATTGGTCTATATGCACCTGCAACGCCGTCTGTCTCACCAATAAAGACAATTGGTCCGTTCAAGTCGCTGATTGAGCCCGTAGCAACAACCAATTCACCAATTCTTGCGGTAACATCTTTTAATTGGGTAATACTACCTCTTCTGTGTTTAATTATTTGAGCCATTTTCTAATGTTTCTTGTTTTATTATAAATACTTTATTTTTTGTTTAAAAAAACCCATCTCCACAGTCAAGAACCACCACTTTGTTAATATCAGCTAATTCACCCAAACCTTGTATTTTAAGTGAGGCTGATACAATCTGTGAACTGATTTGGTTTTTCACAATATTCATCGCCCCTGACACCACTAAAGATTCCACATTTGGGTCTAAGGTTTGAACTAAGGTAGTTTTACCTTCTACAAGTAAATCTCCTCGAATTATTACTGACCCCGTAACTTGTAAATCGTTAGAGGTTGCGTAAAATGAACCTGTTTCTCTCCAAATTCCAATTTCGTCAATCGTTGTTGAAACTGAGCTTGAAAAGTTTGTAAATTCTGTTTCTTGAATAAATGGTTCTTCACTACCTAATGGTCCACCAATCCACTTATCGTTGGTTGTGTCCCATAATAATGAACCTGAAATGGTATTTGGGGCTGTTGGGTCTTTAATTAAGAGACCTCCATAAGCCGCTGCGGTTCCATTCAGTTCGACAATATTGTCACCTATAGATACAACATTAGACTCTACGGCCGTTGTTGTACCTTTTACTAATAAATTACCTTTAACTGTTAAATTTGACCCCGTAAACTCTAATGATTGATTTACAGATGCAGTAAACGCATTTAAATCATCGAGGGCTAAAAAATCTAATATGTCCTGTCCTGAAAGATACAGGTGGTCAGCATAAACTGCGTGTAACGCCCCTGACACCGCACCCAAATCTATCTGTGAACCAGATGGGACGTTAGTGGTGTCAATTTGTAACCAGTTGATTTGTTGTAATGCCATTTAGAAAAGTAAAGTCTTTTACATAAATACTTTTTATTTGAGATACCTGCATAAAAAAAGGGGATTTTTTTACAATCCCCTTTCTTCTGTATGTTTTTTTAAGATTTCTACTATCTCATCTTCATTTTCATAGTCTCTACTTGGAATATAAATCGGGCCAACATCTGACCCGTCGGTTCTTATAAAGACAGTTGGTAATAAATTATGTCCTGTTTGACTAACGACTTGGTCCCATATTTGTCTATTCTGATTTATTTCTACTTCTTGAAATGGGATAGATATTTCACTTAATCTTTTTTTTAAACTACTACAATGTCCACATCCGTTTAAAGTAAAAACCACAATTGTATCTGCCATTATAATTTAAAAGATTCTGTAATAACCGTATTATAGAAAGCTTTTGTATTTGCACCCGTTGTTCTGAAAACTTCGTCTTTTCCGTTGAATAAAACAACAGTTGGGACACTTCTAACTCCCATTGAAATTGCTAAGTCTGTATTTTGGTCCACATCGACTTTAACAAACTCAACCCCTTCATAATTATCCTGAATTGATTCAAGTGTTGGAATCAATGCTTTACAAGGTCCACACCAAGTAGCAAAAAAGTCCACTACTACCTTTTCATTATTATTTAGTTTTTCTGTTAGTTGTTCTTTTGTAATTTCTCTCATTGGAATCCTATCTGTTTTTTTTCTTTTGTTATTCTTACCTCGTCAGAGTCTATATTATATATATCGGCTAATGTTAAAGGTTTATCTGAAACAAAATCCTTTTTTAAAGATTTAAGTAGATTGTTAGTTTCTTCTAAACTTAACTTCTCAAATTTGTGTTCAGCGATTAATCTACCCTTTCTAAGTAATGCTTGGTCAATTCTTTCCCTTTTCATATTAAAGGTGGCAACAATTTGAATATTCAAACAGTCACCTAAAATACCGTCAGTTAGATTTAGAATATTTGAAACACCTGCGGGTGAACCATTACCTTCTCTATCTGAAATTACACGTTCAGCATCCTCAATAATTAAAATACTATTTCTTTTCTCCATTAAAAAGGGAATAATTGCTGGCTCTGATAACATCTCAGCCATTGATGGTGGGATGAAAAGAATGTCTTTATCTTTTACTTGTTTAGTTAAGTATTTTAAATACGATGTTTTACCAGTGCCAGGTTCTCCGTGTAATAAAATGATACCTTTATCTTGGTCTTTGTTTAGACGTTTGATTATGATATCGTGAATCTTTTTAAACTCACTACCATAATTAATCTCCAAATCCATATCAGGAACTGCCAAATCATATTCTTCAGTATCCAAGTGACCCATATCACTTTTAACCAATTGGATATTCGATTTTTTCTTTTCTCTAATATGTTCAGTGAAAGTACCGAAATCAATTTGTTTTGTTATCTCACCTTTGTTTAGGTTGTAATAAAACTCCAAATAAATTAATTGTGTTTTTCTTTCAGTAGAAAGGTCAGCACGCACAATGATTTCTTTTTCTTTATTGATGTAGAGTGATTCTACCGCAATGTCATAATTCTTTTTAGTGTTTTCAATTCTAAACGATTCCTCAAACCCTAATTTCTTTAGGTGTTCTAGTACATCGGGAGTATATGTTGTTCTTGTTGACAACTTTGACGGCATATCTCCAAATAATATAATGTAATATTGATTATCTGGAAAATCGTTTGAGTAAACACTATCAAATAGTTTTAGCTCCGCAGGGACTATTCTTTTCATAAAAGAAATATAAGGAAAATAATGGGTAAAAAAAAGTTAATTTAGTGAATATCCACCAAATTCTGTATAAATAAAAGTTTGAGGTTCTTTTTTGATTTTTGGTTTTCGTATTTCCTCAAATTGTTCAACACTTAATTCAGGTTGTCCATTCTTTTCTAAATTTTGTTGTGAAAAAATCTTAACCTGTTCATAGAATTCATCTACAGTCACTCCTTGGATAAAATAATCTCTTGCCTGTTCGTTTTTTTCTAAAAACGATTTAACTTGATTCAAATAAACTAATACTTCTGTTTCAAATTTTTTCATACTCGTTCAATATGTAGTGGAGATACCGTGACAATCGTACCTCTACCAAATATTTTAACTTCGACTTCAATTTTATCACCTCTATTTGCTGATACAACTCCATTGAAATCAACAAACGGACCTTCAGTTATCTTAACAGTATCTCCTGTTGCAAAATTACTATTCATTGATTGTTGGTGGTCTTCTAACATCTCATCTTTCAAAATTCTCATCACATCGGACTCCCTTAAAAGAACCGGTACCCTATCACCTAAGATTCCCATAATCGATTGTTGAGACGCAACAGTCTTCAATTCATCGTCAGTTAATTTATGTTCAGTTTCAAAATAAAGATAACCACTATACAATACCTTTTCTCTGGTTACTTTTTTATTTTTAACCACTACAAGATTTTTCTCAAGCGGACACACAAATCTTAAGATGTTTGAAATCTTTCCCAAAGATATCTCTTTATTGTATTGTTCAGTAAGTTGTCTCTCTTTTCCCGGTAAAACTTTTACCAAATACCAATTGTTCTGCATAAACGATATATTTTAATAAATATGAACTTAGTAGTTCATAATTAGAAGCTCGGTCCCCATATTCTTTTCCTTCTTAGTTGAGGCTGCTTTACTAAAGTCCTTCTGTTCCCACTTGTATTGGTCCTTTGGAAACCATTCAGACAACAATGGGAAATCATAATAAGATAAGCTAAATTTACCTTGTACTTGTTTTATGGTATTAGCCAATCTTTCGTGGTCTTTTGAGTCAAATTCGTGATTACTATAGTAATTTTCGGTCTTCCAGTATGGTGGGTCCATATAGAAGTATGTGGTGGGTGAATCGTATTTTTCAACAACACTTTGGAAATCTAAATTTTCAACAAATGAAATCTTATCAAAGTGTTCTCTATATTTTGGGTTTTTCAGTTTGTCTAAAAACACCAACACCTTACATCTGTACTTACCTTTGTAGTCCATATAAGACGCCGTTTCAGGTTTAGAACCGGAGAACACCTGACATAACACATAAAGATACTTACAAGCAATCTCTAATCCGTTCTCTTCTGTTATAACCAACTCAGGATTGAATACTTCTTTTTGATATTGGTCGAACATTTGAGCATATTCGGGTGGTGTGTCCACAACACCCAATTGTTGACAGGGGTATTGTGATAATGCCTCCCATAAAACATCATATTGTTTTGACCATTTAAATAAATTGGTATTCAACTTATTAAAGTCGTTATATACCACTGTTTTTAAATTAGGATAATCTTTTAAATCCATATTAAAAAATACCCAAAACATACCTGAGAATCCCTCAACGTAAGTTTCAATATTATTAGGTATAAAAGGAACTATCCACTTCCCTATTCTTGCTTTTCCTCCAATGTATGAAATCATATTTTTTAGCTTATAAAAAAAATATAAGTAAAAAAAATTGGAAAAAGAAATTGGTTTGATTTTTTAATAGAATATAGTTATATTTTATTATGGCGTGTTCAGAATGTAAACAAAAAAAAGATGAACAAGAGAGATTCATCGAAAAAACCGATAGAATAACAAAAATGGTTTTGTTAGGTCTTTTGGTTGGTGGTGCGTTGGCAATTTATGGGTTGGTGACATTAATAGGTAAATTTTTATGATTAATTACAAATATTTTATATACCTATATTGTAATCGAAAGAAACAAAAAATCATCCATAAATCGGCCAAGAGGTCTACTATTTTAGAAATTTGGCGTGAACTGAAAACACAGAAAAAACCACCATACGTCAAAACAAATTCAGGTAAAAAGAGAGTAAACACCAATTACGAATTAGCGTTAATATTTCCAAACACAAGATGGTCAACAAAAACCTACATTAAAGATGATATGGGAAGAAATTTGGAGGCTACAATCGACAACGATAAACAAAGGATTAAGGAATTAATACCTTACTGGGTTGAGGAATTGATTTATGATTTTGATGCAAAAAAAAGAATTAGATATCACGAACTAATCGAACATTTTATATCCGTGAAAGATATTGCTCAAGTCTTTAGTTTGAATAATAAGATATTTTTACAGGTAGATAACGATGTGAAAATGTTTGGTAATAAGAACTTGGATGATTCAAATAGGTTATTTGCAATACTCCGTGATGACTTACTAAAAAGAAAGAAAACTAACTTTATCTTTGTTAAAGATGTTACCACACATCAGAGAAAGTTATTATATAATTTGTTAGTGGAAAAGGGTTATAAAAGAACTGAACTGTTTAGACATTACTCTTACTAAAAATCACATTCACTTCACCAATGACTATTGAAAATTTATTTTTAACGGCGGTGATATTCCCTTTAGTTTTTTCGTTAATTAATTTGTGAATTCTATTAAACTCGGATTCGTTTAATTCGAGTATTATTGTTTTTGATTCGGCTTCTGCATTTATTTTTTCTAATAAGTCGGATATGATTGCAACCTGATTTAAAAAATCACCTTTTTTTTCCATAACCCAATATTAGTAGAATTTTTCTGAACAAAGATACTTTTGGTTTTTCGGGTTTTTCAAACATCTTTGTTTTATCCAATGATTTAATTTCTTTAATCATTTTTTCTTTATGGTCATTAATCTCTTTCTTGTCCTTCGTCCTCTCCTTCTCCAACCACTCCAGTCCCTGTAATATCTTCTTGTCCATAATTATCGGTTAATGTTAATTCTTTTAATTTTTCAAGAGGTTCTCTTTTAAAAGTTTCTTCCAATTCTTTAATTTTCTTTTGGAACTCTTCCTGCAACATACGTTGCTTTTCCATTAGTAATCTTTTCTTCTCTTCCTCCTCTCTATTAACAGTAATGATTTCCATCGCACAAGCAACGACTATATCAAACCCTTCTTGGTTTGCACTAGAAATTAAAGATACTAAATGGAACTTGTCATTCTTATCTTGAACTTTTGTTTTAACTAATTTGTATTGTGCAACAATGTTATCATACTTCCAACCTAATGGAAATTTAACATCCAAACTTACATTATTTTCAATTTCACGTAATGAAAAAAAATGTGGTCTTAATCCTTTTATACTCTCGTACACCAGTTCTTAATTTATAAATAAGTTTATTATTGATGTTAATATATACGCAACTGCTAAGTATAAAAACACACGTTCAGTATTAGATACTGTTATCGGCTCGGGGTCCTCTTCTCTTAAGGCGCTAATGAATTCAAAAATAAATTTGAAGCAAAAAACGAAACTTAAAACAAAAAGAAATAACTCAACTTTCTGTATCATATTTTTTAATTTCTTCTAAGACTTCTCGTCTGTATACACCAATTAATTGTTTAATCTCTTGAGCGTACTTTCTCGCACGTATTGACGCACTACGATTTCCTTTCTCATAAACTTTTTGGGTATCGACAGACATTTTTTCAACCAAGTCCTTGATTTTTTTTAAAGTTTCCATATCATTTTATTTGGTTTTTAATACCAATATATGGAATAAATTTTACTTTTTCAAGTTTTGGTCTAACAATT
>JACCDP010553605.1_pt1 | contig 19449 bp, 18 predicted proteins | sample 7445841 | NCBI WGS metagenome assembly JACCDP01 (sample SAMN15323441, study PRJNA562643) | freshwater metagenome | isolation source: river surface water | place: USA:Blue River Watershed | collected 2017-08-17
AGTTCTTCCTATAGAGCCGTCGTAGACTACGACGTTGATAGGACGGGTGTGGAAGCGTGGTAACACGTTAAGCTTACCGTTACTAATAGCTCAATTGGCTTGATTTATGCACTGAAAAAATTTTTTGATACAAATTATAATGTTAATTTTTAAAAAAATTTATCTTAAAAGTTAATCAATTATATTTCATAGACAGATATTTTATTCATTCGATTTATTTGATTAAATAAATAGTCTAGATTTATATTTATGAGAAAAAAACTGCTAATCACGGGATCAACAGGATTTTTAGGATCTAATTTAATTAAAAAGTTAATTAAAAAAAATTATTTTATAATTTGTCTCGTAAGAAATAAATCAAATTTTGAAAATGTTAAAAATTTTAGAAAACATCGTTATATTAAATTTTTTAACTATGAAAAAAAAGGTTTAAGAAAAGTTTTTTTAGATTACAGAATCGATGGAGTAATTCATTGTGCCACAAATTATGGATTAAATTTAACTACTTCTCACGAGATAATTGATTCTAATTTGATATTTCCTTTAAAGATTCTTGAATTATCAGCAAAGTCAGGAGTTAAATTTTTTATTAATTCGGATACTATTTTAAATAAAAATATATCAGAATACACTTTGTCCAAAAATCAATTTAATGAATGGTTAAAACTTTATTCAAAAAAAATTAGATGTTGCAATGTTAAGTTAGAACATTTTTACGGACCAGGCGATAATAAAACTAAATTTGTTATTGATTTAATCTTAAGTTTTTTAAGTAGAAAAAAAAATATAGATTTTACTCCAGGAAATCAAAAAAGAGATTTTATATACATTGATGATGTTGTGGAAGCATTTATTAAAATTTTAAATTTTAGTCTTTATAACAATTTTAATTATGAGGAATTTGAAGTTGGTACGCAGAAATATTTGAAATTAAAAAAATTTGTTAGGACAGTAAAAAAATTATCGAAGAATTGTGAAACTAATCTTAATTTTGGTGCTTTAAAATATAGAAAGAATGAAAAAATGAATATAAACATAAATATAAAGAGTCTTAAAAAAATTGGCTGGAGACCAAAAGTAAGTTTAAGACAAGGATTATTAAAAACCATTAAATATTATGAGAAATAAGACAAAAGTTTTGATAACAGGTGGATTTGGTTTTGTTGGTTCTAGTATAGTCAATAAATTATTAAAAAAAAATAAATCTAAAATATTTGTTATTGATAATTTATCCAGAGTTGGTTCTAAAAATAATTATTATGCATTAAAAAAAAAAGTTAAATTTTTTAAATACGATATTGGCTATGAAAAAAATAAAATTGAACGTTTAATAAAAAAGATTAAACCCGATCATTTATTTCATTTGGCGGGACAGGTTGCTATGAGCAATTCACTAAAGAATCCTTACCATGATTTTATTATAAATACTTTAGGAACTGTAAATATTTTAGAATCAATAAGAAAGTATAGCAAAAATACACAATTGATATTTGCTTCATCAAATAAAGTTTATGGAGATTTAAAGAATATAAAATATTATGAAAAAAAGTATAGATACGAGACTAAAAAAAGAGATTTTTCTGAAGATACTCCGTTAAATTTTTCAACTCCTTATGGATGTTCTAAAGGTTCTGCAGATCAATATGTTCTAGATTATTCAAAAGTTTATAATTTAAATTTCACAGTTTTTAGACACTCAACTATATACGGGCCTAAACAGTTTTTTGATTATAATCAGGGTTGGATTTCATGGTTTTGCGAGAAATTAATTAATCAAAAAAATAGTAAAATAAAAATTAAATTTTCTATTTCAGGCAATGGAAAGCAAGTCAGAGATATATTGCATATAGATGATGCGACTGAGTTATATTTAAAATCAATGCGGTATAAAAAAAAATTAGCAGGGAAAGTATTTAATGTTGGAGGTGGTTTTAAAAATTCAATATCTGTTTTAGAATTAATAAAATATTTAGAAAAGAAATTAAAAGTTAAATCCTATTATTTTAATATTAAAGAGCGAACCTCTGATCAAAAATATTTTGTATGCAATATAAATAGTATTTTAAACTCTATTCATTGGTACCCAAAAGTAAGACTGTATAAAGGCCTAGATGATTTGTTAAAAAATCAAAAAATATAAAATATATGGACGACGTAACAGTATTAATTCCATGTATAGAGGAAGATAAAAATTTACAATTTTTATTACCAAAAATTAAAAAAATCTTACACAAATATAAATATAAAATTATTGTCATAGGTTCAAACTTTAAAAAAGATAATGCCGAAGAAATTTGTAAAAATTATTCAGTGAATTTTATTAGGAGGAAAAAAAATAATAATTATGGGGAAGCAATAAAAATTGGTTTTAAAATTTTCAATTCAAAAAAAGTTATAGTTATGGATGCAGATGGTTCACATGACCCTAGTTTTGTAACTAAAATGCTAAAATTTTCACGCTTTTACGACCTAGTTATAGCGTCAAGATATATCAGGGGGGGGGATACAAAAAATAATTTTTTTTTAATTTTTTTAAGCAAATTGCTTAATATTTGCTATTCGGTCATATTAAATATTTCTATAAAAGATATTTCCAACAGCTTTAGATGTTATGACGCTAAAATTATAAAAAATTTGAAATTATATTGTAATCATTTTGATATTTTAGAAGAAATCTTATTTAAGATAATGAAAAAACATAGACTTGTTAAAATAATAGAAATACCTTTTGTTTTTAAAAAAAGAAAATATGGGAAATCAAAAAGAAATTTATTTTTTACAATTAGTTATTTAATTACTTTAATAAAAATTAAATTTTTTGTGTGATGATCAAGGAGCGAGAAACTGACCTCAAAACTAGTTCTTCCTATAGAACTGTCCTAGACTACTACGTTTATAGGACGAGTGTGGAAGCATGGTAACACGTTAAGCTTACCGTTACTAATAGCTCAATTGGCTTGATTTATACATTGAAAGATTTTTATGTTGCAAATAATATTAATGAATTAAAATATTTTATTAACAATTTAAATAATAATTTAGATTCTTTAATGAATCTTAGGAAAAAATAAAAAATCAAAACTTTAATTATCTTGATGAAAAATCCTCAGTTAGAATTGCAAGTGGTATTATCTCCAAATTATCAGTCAAATAATGTTTAATATTCCAATATTAATATTAACGTATAACCGTCCAAATAAATTTTTAAAAGTTATAAAATCATTAGCATTAATAAAACCCAGTAAGATTTATATTAGCTGCGATGGGCCTAAAAATTTTGAAGACATCGTTAAGATTAAAAATATTCGCAAAAATATATCCAAAATAAGATGGAAATGTAGAATTTATGAAAATTTCTATGAAAAAAATTTAGGAATTAAAACAGGAGTTCAAAATGGAATCGATTGGTTTTTTTATAACGAAAAAATGGGAATAATATTAGAAGATGATGTCGTCCCTTCAAAATCATTTTTTAAATATTCAAAGGAACTGTTAATTAAATTCAGAGGTAATAAAAATATATGTGCAATATCGGGATTTAATTATTTTGGGAAAACACAATTTGGTGATGGAGACTATTTCCTTTCAAAATATTTTTTGTGCTGGGGTTGGGCGTCCTGGAGAAGGTCGTGGTTGGTTTCAAATAAAAATTTTGACTATTGGCCTAAATGGAAAAGCTCAAATTTCTTGAAAAAAATTCATCAAGACCCAATAGAAATCAAATACTGGACTAAATTAATTGACAAATATTATAATAAATCAATAGTTTCCTGGGATAATATATTTGGAGTGTCCATGTGGAAAAATAAATCATTTTGTGTCTTGCCGAATATAAATATGATTAAAAATATAGGATTTGATTATGATGCGACTTATGGATTCAATAAAAAATATAAAACTCCCAATATTATACATCATAATAAAAACATAAAACATCCATCAACATTAAGAGTAAACTTGCATGCTGACAAAGTTATATTTAATGAATTTTTTAAAGCGAAAAACTTATTATATCCTTGGAGATTTTTTTATATTATAAAATTAATATTTCTTAACCCAGATTATGTAATTAATAAATTAATTAGAAAGTTAAGATGATAAAAATTGGATTTATAATAGAAAACTATTACCCTAGTTATGGTGGGCCATACAGTGTAATTAAAGAAACTTTTAAAGCCTTATCTAAAAATAATGAATTTAAAATAAAAGTAATTTATCAGAATGACAAAAATGGTAAAAAAAATATTGATTTAGCAAAAGCTATAAAAGATTTAGACATTTGTCATTTTTTTGGCGGGTGGACCTATTTTTATATAAAAACTTCATTATTAGCTTTTAAACTTGGAAAAAAAGTTATCTTTTGTCCGTTTGGTATATTTGAACCTTATTCTATGCAGCAAAAGAAGATTAAAAAAAAAGTTGCGTGGTTTTTATATCAAGAAAGTATTCTTAAAAAAGCCAATATTGTACACTGTACTTCTAAAGCAGAGGAAAAAAATTTATTAAGAATTAATCCTCATTTTAAGACTATAGTTTTGCCTCATGGCATTGAAGATAAATTTATAAAAAAAATAACAAAAAAAAATCCATATAAAAGTAAATTAAAAAAAGCTCTTTTTTTTTCAAGAGTGCATCCAAAAAAAGGCCTAGATGAATTATTAAAAGCATGGATGGAAATTGACAATAAAAACTGGACTTTAGATATAATTGGCCCTTACGAAAATAAAAATTATTATGAGAGTCTAGTTGCCATTGCCAAGAAAAGTAATTCAAAAATAAGATTTTTAACTTCTGTATTTGATAACAATAAAAAAAAATTGTTATTTGAGAAATATAATTTTTTTGTTCTACCGACCAAAAATGAAACATTTGGAATGTCAATATTAGAGTCGTTATCCCGAGGACTCCCGGTATTGACTAATAAAAATGCCCCATGGCATGAAATAAAAACTTTTAATGCAGGATGGTTTATTCAGGATAATTACTTTCATTTAAAGTCAGCTTTAAAAAAAATATTCAAAACAAATCAAAGAAATTTTCATTTAAAATCTAACAATGCAATTAAATTATCAAAGAAATATAGTTGGAGCGCCATCTTAGAGAGCTATATTTTGTTATATAGACAGTTGCTAAATAAATAATTAGTATTTTAAAGTGTAAACTATTAGTGAAAATAGGAAATGAAGGTTTTTTTGCTAACAAAGAATACATATTTTTTTTTACTTAATATTTTACTAATAATATTATTTTATATTAACTCAATATATTGGGGCCTGGCACATACAGACGCTCATCATTTTGGTCACGTATTTGGAAATGCAATTGATTTTATAAATGGTAAAGAATTATATAAATATATTTCAGAACAATATGGCATTTTAAATACAATATTAAATGCACAAATTTTATTAATTTTCGGAAAAAAACTAATTAATTTAATTTTATTCTACAACACATTATATTTTAGTAGTATTTTTTTACTATTTTTGATCTTTTTTAAAATCTCAAATAATAAACTTGCGAGTTCAGTAATATTATTGCTTATATTAATTTCAAACCCCGTTTGTCAATTAATCTGGGCTAATTATTTAGCTTTTTTTTTTTTAGTTTTATCAGTTTATTTTTTATTTAAATTATTTTTTTATAGACTAGGCGTATGTGGATTTTTTTTTTCCTTAGTATTTTTTTAAAGAGAAAGTAATTTTTTTTCTATAATAATTTTTTTTTTTACAATTATTTGGATTGAGTACTTAAATAAAAAAAATAATTTTTTAAAACAAATAACTGTTTTTTCTTTCTGTTTCTTTTTGCCAATTTTTTTATTTTATTTATATCTTTATAATAAAAACTTATATTCATATTGGACTTTTTTTTCTAAGGATCTCGTAAATATTTATATCAAATATTATTTTTTTCAAAATAATGAAATTAACTATATTGATTTTATATTTATTCCATTTAAAAATGTATTTAATTTTTACATAAATTCTTTTTTTTATCACAAAAACTTTCGTTCAATAATATTTTTAATAATAAACATTTTTTGTATATACATTTTTATTAAATCATTTATCGATTTTTTTTTTATAAATAAGAAAATTCAAAGTAAAAAATTTCTAATAAGTGTAATTTCTTTATCGCAGATGACGAATGTCTTTCATATAACTGAAATCTTTCGTTTTGCAACGGGACCAGTACTCGGGATATTAGTTTTTGCTTTTTTTAGATTTGATATTAGATTTTATATTATATCATTATTATTAATTTCATTAGCATTAATAAGTTATTTTTTTGGGGCATCACAGTACCCCAAATATTTATTTGAAAAAAATAATGATCAACTCATTACAGTTAATTCTGGTTTTTTTTCAAAAATTAAGATGTCGGAAGAAAGTCATAAATTTTATTATGAATTAGAAGAATTATGTTTTAATCTCAAAAATAATTTAAATATAAAAAGTTATTACAATTTTACTTCTAATAGTTTTTTAGGATATGTTTGTAAATTAGATAGAAAACAAACTTTTTCATTTTTTTTTCAATATTCGCAGTCGTATAATTCTAATTCTTATTTTAAGAAAGATTTTTATAAAAACTATTTACTTGATGACAATACTGTCATTTTCGATTTTGTAAAAAATTTAGATGATTTAAAAAATAAATATTCAAATATTGAGATTATAAAAATTTCACCAACTAAAAATATGATTAAAGTTTTTACCGAAGGATACTTTGTGATTATACTTACTAACAAAAATTCAGTTATTAAAGACGACCCTTTTAAAAAATTTGTTTTTTAATCAAAATTAATATGCTTTAATAATTGTCATGGCAATTTCTAGAAGATTTTTTGCAAAAAAAATTTTTGTTTCTTTTTTCTTTATCAATTTTTTTCTATTTAGATTCAATAGTAATTTAAATAATGAAATATTTACTAAAAAAAAATTTTCAAAAATTTGGATATTGAATAAAAATGATAGTTAATAACTTAAATCAAGTAAATAAAGATTTTTTTCATACTATTATTATAGGTAGTGGTCCAGCAGGTATTTCTGCCGCTCTGGAGTTTGAAAAAAAAAAAATTAAGTGTTTAGTTATTGAAGCTGGTCCAGAAAACGGTTTTATCATGAGTAAATTACAATACAAAGGTATCGCGGGTAATGAATTAGAATTTTTAAAAGGCACTGTTATTGGCGATAAGTATAATGACCTTTCGGTTACTAGACTTAGACAATTTGGAGGAACTTCTGGGCATTGGGGAGGTACTTGTAATTTATTTTTAAAGCATACTTTAAAAGATTGGCCAATAGAATTTAATGAATTCAATAAATTTTTAAAGGAAGCCAAAGAGGTTCTTGATATAAAAGATAGCTTTTATGAACAAGATTTTAATTTTAATTTTAATCAGTCAAGCTTACTTACCTCGCCAGTAAGATTTTATGACAAATTCTATTCTCGAATAAAAAATTCTAAGTATATTTTTTTATCTACCCAGACTGTATTTTTGGAGTTTATCAAAGGAAACGGAAATAAAGTTAAATCGATAAAATGTTATAAAGAAGAGAAGTTTTATAATTTAGAAGCCAAATTTTTTGTTTTATCATGCGGTGGAATTGAAAACTCAAGAATGTTGCTCTGGTCTAAAAAAAAAACCCCATCATTGTTTAACATAAACTTACCCATAGGCAATTATTATATGGATCACCCATGGCAGGAGGTTGGAAAAGGTATTTTGAATTATAAGGAGCTAAAGTTGTATTATAAAGATAATGGAATAGAAAATAGAGATGTTATTAATTGTATTCCTTATCCCAATATATATTTTACATTAAAGAAGTCATATATAGAACAAAATAATATACTAAATACTGGACTTTATTTAGCTTTAAGAAGTGAAATTGATAAAAATTTTCTTCGACAAATAGAGTGTGTTGCTCCAAAATATATAAGAACTTTATTTAAGAACGTTAATTACAAAGATATCTACCAAGTTGAATTATTTTTAAGTCAAGAGCAGGAACCAAAATTAGAAAACAGAATAACATTAAGTGGCGACCTAGACCCTTTGGGGGTACCACTGGTAAATTTGCATTGGAAAAAATCAGAATTATTAAGAAAAACTGCAAAAATTTCTACTGTTGATTTTGCAAATTTTTTAGTGACAAAAAACATTGGAAGATTATCTATTAGTGAATATTTATTTAATAAAAATGATTACGAAACCCAAGTGGGTTACCACCAGATGGGAGGTACAAGAATTGGTTATTCAGAAAAAGATTCTGTTGTTGATAAAAATTTAAGAGTTCATGGAATAGATAATTTATTTGTAAATGGAAGTTCAATTTTCAGAACAAGCGGGCATAATCATCCTACTTTTACAATTGTTATGTTGGCAATAAGATTAGGTAAGCATATAACGGCGTTATGAAAAATTTTATTAAACTAATTTTTTTAATTATAAAAAAAAATTTTTTTCCAACTTTTATGTACTGGGATAGTACGTATAAATTTACTACAAATTTTATAAATCAAAGAAAAGAACTAGAAATAGGCTTGGAGATAGGAGTGGCAGGAGGATTTCATATAAAATCAATTTTGGAAAACACTTCTGTTAAAAAGATGTTTGGCGTAGATCCATATTTATTTTATGGTGGGCCCGAGGAAAAAGCATTTCATAATGATGTAAAAAAACTTTTTGGATATAAAAAGAAAGATACCTCATTGCAAACTATGCAAGAAGCATTTGATAAATTATATGAAAAAACACGTCAGATGTTATCGGCGTATCAAGACAGATGTTTTTTAATAAGAAAAACTGCTGAAGATGCATGTGAAGATTTTAAAAATAGCAGTTTAGATTTTGTATTTATTGATGGAGCTCACGATTATAAAAATGCTTATATCGACATATCTTTGTATTATCCGAAAGTAAAAACTGGTGGATACATTATGGGACACGATTTTAATGAAAAGATGTTTCCTGGCGTTGTTAAAGCAGTCCAAGAATATTTTGAATTGGAAGAAATAGTAGTAGATAGCAATTCAACCTGTTGGTACGTTAAAAAAAGATAAAGGAATTAATAATAATTTATACTTAATTTTATAAAAATTAATTCTTTCATTTTAAAGTTATCGATATCTTTAACGATTATATAAATGCAAGCAATTTATGATTTTAAATGTTCGTTTTGAAAATTTTACTAAGTTATGATTGAAATACTAAATTTTTAAGATAATTAAAATAATTTCGTTAGTTTTCATTATCTAAAAAAAGTTAATAACACTGTAATAATTATATGTCGCTAATTAAAGATATCATTAGTCTTTTTGACCAAAAAGACAGAATAAAACTCCTTTGGATTTTTTTTATTATCATAGCCATTACTTTTTTTGAGGCAATTTCATTTGCAGCGGTGATACCAGTTTTCAAGACTGTTTTTTTGAATGAGATTCCATCTTTTATTGATAATTATTTCACAAATTTTTTAAATTTAATTGAAATAAGACCCTTTAACACTGATTATAAACTTGGAACAAGTAGTCTTAAAAAATTTATAATTATAATTGTATTTATTTTAATTTTTTTAATAAAAAGCGTTATTCTAATTTTATTTACCTATTTTCTATCTTTCTTTTTTGGAAATTTTTGTATTAAAATTTCTAACAAAGTTTTTTTTAATTGTATAAACCAAGACTATCTTTTTTTTATTGAACATACTGTCGAAGATTTTTTAAGAAAAGTTACAACAGATATTCACGGTGTAAAAACTTACGTTGTTTCAGTAATAAATTTTTTCATAGAGATTTTATTTATACTTACTGTTTCGGTAGTTTTAATAATAATTAATTATCAAATTTTTTTATTTATTATTGGAATATTTGGAACTGTTTTTTCATTTTATTTTTACATAATGAAAAGAAAAATATCTGTTTGGTCTTTTTTGTTTCAAAAAAATTCTGGTTTATTACAAAATCTAATATCTGATGGTATTAAAGGAATAAAAGATATTATTTGCTATAAGTTAGAAAAAAAATATCTCAGCGATTTTTCAAAAAGAGTTAATAACGTTTATTTATCACAATTTAAACTCGATTTTGTAAATACTATACAAAGATTTTGGATGGAGCTTTTGGCTGTTGTAGCAATGTCTTTGCCGTTAGTTTTTTTTATGTACAAAAGAAATGATGTGCAGGAGTTGATACCTGTTTTTGGTTTATATGGTATTGCGACTTTTAGATTAGTTCCTTCATTCAATAGAATGGTTATGCATATGCAAAATATACAATTTTATAAACCTTCTTTTGATTCTATAAAAAAAGTTTTAAAAGATTCTAAAATTTATTTTCAGGATAACAATGCTAAGTCTATAAATTTTAATAAATCTATTGAATTCAAAAATGTTAGTTTTTTTTACAAAAATGAAAATAAAAAAATTTTTGATAATGTTAATTTAAGAATTGACAAAGGAGATCGTGTTGGAATCAAAGGATCAAATGGTTCTGGTAAAACAACGATTTTAAATTTAATTTCCGGTTTAATAAAAGAAACGTCAGGCTCAATTTTGATTGATGGACATCATAATCCATATCAAAATAGAAATATATGGAGTAAAAATATTTCTTATGTTCAGCAAAATGTTTTTTTATTAAACACTACAATTAAAAATAATATAATTCTTGATGAAATAAATTTTGACAATAAAAAATTTGAAAAACTTTCATCCTTATTGGACTTGAATAATTTTTTTAAAAATTTATCTTATGGGATTAATTCCGAGGTGGGCTCAGACGGAATTCTATTATCTGGAGGACAAAAGCAGATAATTTCGATTGCAAGAGCATTATACAGAGACTCTGATGTTATTATTTTTGATGAACCAAGCTCCGCCCTGGACGAAAGCAAATCTAACAATTTATTGGAAATAATTAAAAAATTAAGTGCAGACAAAACAGTAATCATGGTCACTCATGACCTTAATTCCTTTCGCAGTTGTTTTAATAAGATCTTTTCTATTGAAAACGGTAGTTTTTCTTTTGAAAATATTTAGTTTATAAAATGACAATATTAAACAAGGTATTTTTGTCATTTAAAAATTTTACATAAAATAATGATTAAATTAAACAAATTCAAAAATAAGCACATTTATAGTGAAAGAAATATTTTTTTACATATTTTATGGTTTTTAATTAATAATTTATTTTTTAATTCATTTTTAACTTTTAACAGTTTAAAAATAAAAATTTTAAAAATTTTCGGGGCTAAAATTGGTAATAATTTAATTATAAAGAATTATGTTAAAATTAAATTTCCTTGGAAACTTGTAATTCGTGATAATGTTTGGATTGGAGAAGAAGTTTGGATTGATAATATTAGCAATGTCATTATTGAAAGTAACTGCTGTATATCTCAAGGCGTTTATATTTGTACTGCTAGCCACAATTTTAAAAGAGAGACCTTTGATTTAATTACCGAAGATATAATTATTGGTGAGTCTAGCTGGATTGGAGCAAAATCAATAATTTTATTAGGTGCAAAAGTACCCAAAAATAGTTTTGTAAAAGCAGGCTCTATATTTAAGAAAGGCTGTAAATAATTATTTTATTATTAACAATAGCTGCAATAATTCAAAATTAACTTCTTATTTAAAATATTTCAGATTTGGAAATTTTTGATAATCAATAGATATAAAATTCTTTTTATATTTTGAACTTTTAATACATTTAGAACTATTTATAAAAATTTTATTATGATTGTTCATGCATTCTATAGTAAAAATCGATAAAATATTTTCACTAGAAGCAATTGAAAATTTCGATCTTGATTGAAGTAGATTTGTTTTTGAATGATTTAAGTATCCATGATTTTTTACTCCAAAAATATTTAAATAATCACCAACAACATGCACTTTTATACCAACCGAAATTAATCTTTTTATCCATCGGTATGGGAAAATGCTAATTTTATTTTTGTGTTTACGATAGTAAATTAGTAAATCAATATTTTTTTTTTTTTTAATTTTTTTTAAAAAAAAATTATTTATATAGTTAAAATTGTTATTTGATCTGATGTATATTTTTTTTTTTAAAAGATCTGTTGCAAAATAATTTTTTTTATTTCTTATAACTAAAAAAATCTCACTAATTTTATAAAGAACTGGAAATATAAATTTTCTTATAACATTAATTTTTTTTTCATCATATTCTGCTCCTCCAGTTATTGGGCCGAGTTTAGTACTTGGTGGCAATAGAGCAAATAAAAAAAAATTCCAAAAGGGTAAATAGTTAAGATAGTAATTTTTTTTACCTGATAAAAAAAAATACCAACAGTAAATAATACCTATAAAAGGTGATATATATTTGTATTTAAATATATTTTTAGGAACATATATTTTTGCATTTTCTTTTATTGTTTTTTTAACAAAAAGCCTTGCCAAGTTGCCCTCTCCACTTGACGAACTGTAGTCACAAGCCCAACAATAACTGTCTAGATTATTTGACAATTTCAATATCTATATTTTGAATTTTTTTTGTAATTAATATGCTTTTAAAAAAAAAATAAAAAGAGATAAATAATCTTAATATTCTTCTTCTTGTTTCATATCTTAGCCTCCATAAGAATTCAAAGTCTGAAATGAAATTGGGAACTTTTTTTTCAACACCTGATTGAATTGCAATTGACGCACCAATACATATTACTTTAGCATTACTGTTTTTTTTTAATATTAAATTTGCCAGCTCTTCTTGTTTGGGTGTTGGAAGTGTAATCAAAACTAAATCTTTTTGTGAGTATTTGTATTTTAATTTTTTAAAAATATTTTGTGCGTTATCATATATCAAAGGGATATTATGAATTTTTTTATCATATCTTTTCTCTAAAAATTTTTGTGATATCTTATTTAAATTACCTAAGATTACAAATCTTGTAATTTTTTTTGGGATTTTTATTTGGTCTAGAACTTTTCTACCAGGAATTTTTTTAATATTGTAGTTGAGATATTTTGAAAAAACTCCATCGGGCCAATTAATTAAATAGTTATTTTTTTTTATTGATCCTTTTTCATAAAAACCTAGAAAAGCCAGGTTTAATGCACTTAAAATAAATCCATTTTTTTTAACATAAAATAATTTTTTTAAATTAGTTAATAACATAAAATATGAATCTAAATTTTTAGTATAAAAATCTGTCCTAATTAAATTAAAAGTTTTTTTCCATTTGTTTGATTCTTTTAAAATAATTAATTGTCCAATTTTTCTTGGTAATCTTAAAAACGCTTTTATATAGTAATATTTGACTCCAGCATTTTTCATTGATTTCATAATTTCTAAAGTATTTACGATATAACCACTTATATTTTTAGTTGATAAACCACCAAGGCGCATTCTTACCGAAGGTATATCTAAAATTTTAAATTTTAAATTATTAAAATAAACATTTCTTAAAAAAAAATCATAATCGGCCGCAATTTTATAAGTTTCATCATAACATCCATATTTTTTGTAAATAATCTTTTTTACAAAAGTTCCTGGATGTGGAGGCATGTTACCTTTGTGCAAATCACTTATATTGAAACTTGCGTTGTATATTCTGGTTATATTTGTAAATCTTTTATATCTAAAATAGGCAACATTACTAAAAAATAAGCCAATGTCCTCAGGAGATTTTTTAATTTGATTTACAATAATTTGAATAGTTTTATTTGAGTTATAAATATCATCAGCATTAAGAATCGTTATTACATCACCTTTTGCTTTTTTAATTCCTCTATTCATTGCTTGATAAGGACCCGAATCTTTTTTTGATATGATTACTTTATTCTTAAAGGGATATTTTTTTAAAATTTTAAGTGTACCGTCCGTTGATTTACCATCTACTAAAATATGTTCTATATGAGGGTATTTTTGCGTTAATACAGAATTTAAAGTTTCAACAATAGTATCTTCATTATTTAAACATACAGTGATAATTGATACTAACATTTTAAAAGATATATATCATTAATATACATCCGTTTAATAAATTTATGAAAAAAAAAATTGCACTTATCACAGGGGTAACTGGGCAAGACGGTTCTTATTTGGCGGAACTCTTGTTAAAGAAAAATTATATTGTTCATGGAATAAAAAGAAGATCTTCCTCTTTTAATACAGCAAGAGTTGATCATATTTATATAGATAGTCATTATAAAACTAATTTTTTTATGCATTATGGCGATCTGTTAGATGGGAATTCTTTGCATGCTCTAATTAAAGAGATAAGTCCAGACGAAGTATATAACCTCGCTGCTCAAAGCCATGTGCAAATTAGTTTTGAAATGCCAAATTATACTACTGAAGTAAACGCTTTAGGCACTTTAAGAATACTCGAGTCTTTGAGGCAATTAAATTTAAAAAAAACAAAATTTTATCAAGCTTCGACCTCAGAAATTTTTGGTAATAGCAACAAAACTATGCAAAATGAAAAAACAAACTTTACCCCAAATAGTCCTTACGCAACTTCAAAACTTTTTGCATATTGGATTACAAGAAATTATAGAGATTCCTATGGAATATTTGCCTCTAATGGCATTCTATTTAATCACGAATCTCCAAGAAGAGGCGAAACATTTGTTACTAGAAAAATTACTTTAGGATTAAGCAAGATAGTGTGTGGAGTTGAAAAATGTTTGTACCTAGGAAATATTTATGCCAAGAGGGATTGGGGTCATGCAAAAGAGTATGCCTATATGCAATGGAAGATTATACAACAAAAAAAAGCAGATGATTTTGTAATAGCTACAGGAAGAAATTACTCAGTGAAATATTTTTTAGAAGAATGTTGTAAGTACTTAGAAATAGAAGTTGCATGGTCTGGAAAAGGTTTGAAAGAATTTGCCTATATAAAAAATTTTAACAAGAATAAATTTCCTTTATTAAAAAAAAATCAAGTAATAGTTAAGATTGATAAGAGATATTTTAGGCCTAACGATGTTAATAATTTGAATGGTGATTCTAGAAAAGCAAAAAAATTTCTTAATTGGACACCCAAATATACTTTTCAACAATTAGTCGCGGATATGTTGAGCGCTGATTTAAAACAAGTAAAAAAAAGCAATGGTTAAAAGAGTTTTTGTGGCAGGCCAAGAGGGTATGGTTGGCCAGGCTATTTTTAAATTACTAAAGAAAAAAAAATTTAAAATTATTTCATGCAGAAGAAAAGATTTAGATCTATCATGTCAAAACAGAGTTCTTAATTGGTTTAAAAAAAACAAACCTAATATCGTAATTAACGCGGCTGGAAAAGTTGGAGGAATATTAGATAACAAAAATTATCAGTTTGATTATCTCTACATTAATATGATGATAGGCTTTAATCTTTTGAATGCAAGTTCTATATATGGTGTAGATAAATTCATTAATTTAAGTTCTGCCTGCAGTTATCCTAAAAGAACCAAACAACCTATTAAAGAAAGTTATTTGTTATCATCGCAATTAGAAAAAACGAACGAAGGATACGCGATTGCAAAAATTGCTAATATTAAACTTTGTGAGTATTTGAATAAAAATTTACAAAGAGAATATATTTCCCTTCAACCTGCAAATCTTTATGGTACTGGCGATAATTTTGATTTGCAATCTAGTCATGTTATACCGGCATTACTAAGGAAGATTCATGAAGCTAAAATTTATAAAAAAAAATTAGTGGAAGTCTGGGGTAGCGGAAACGTAAAAAGAGAATTTATGCATGCTGATGATCTTGCTAGAGCAGTTGTTTTCTGTTTAAAAAATAAAATTAATCAGACTTTAATTAATGTTGGTGGTTCTGATCACATAACTATAAAAAAACTAGCTATTTTGATTAAAAGAATAGTTGGCTATAAGGGGGAAATTTATTTTAATAAAAATTATCCTGATGGTGTAAAAGATAGAAGATTAGATAAAAAAATACTATCTAGATTAGGCTGGAAAGCTCAAGTTAATTTAAAAAAAGGCTTAGAAAGCTATTATAATGAATTTAAAAAAATTAAGAATTATTAATTAATTTTTTTAGATTTTTATTAAAATAATTTTCAATAATTGCAATAGAAATAATTGTTAAAATAAAATCGGTGCTAAACAAAGCGAAGCTATTTTCAAAAATACTTCTAATTAAAAAAAAAACGAAAAATAAAGAAGAAATTTTAAGCTCAATATTGTTATAGTGGGAAAAAATTTTATTCACAAAAAAAAGTTTAAATAAAAGATAAGCCCCCCTAATATAAATAACAAACATTATTAGCAGGCAAAAATATCCTCCCGAAGCAAATGCGTATACCATACCATTAGATGAATTGCTGCCTAGCCATGTACCTTTATCTGATTTGATAAGAAATCGATCGGCTTGCGGACCGTATCCAAATATTTTTTTTAAATCGTAATTTTCTATCACTTCTTTCCATAGCAAAGTTCTTCCTGTTGCAGTTTGTTTTGAGTCAAAAATTCTATTATCTGTAGCACTATCACTGATTAATTTTTCAGTTTTATTTGTAGATTTTTTCAAACTAAATATTAAATCAGGCCTATTTTTTTTAACAAAAAGGAATGATTCGTATGTGATTGCAGGAATTAATAAAAAAAATAATAAATAAATTATTTTAAATCTTAAATTTAAACTTTTTGAAAAAAATATTAATATTAAAAAAACAATAATAAAGCATAAAATAGTACCTCGTGATTGCATTCCATAAATAAGAAATGAATATATAAAAGATAAAATTGATACAACAGTAATGAACAAATTAGACTTTAATTTCCATATTATAAAACAAATAAAAAATAAAACTAATATTGCCAACGTTCTAGAAAATCCAGTGACCCTAGGCATTTCTTGATGAACAAATTTTTCATTAGGGGATGCGTAGGCATAAAAGTATTTATCCGAAGTAAATAAAAAAGTATCTGTTTTTGATACGATTAAAATTAAAGATAAAGCTAATAGAACGACTATTGATATATATATAAAATTTTTAAAAATTTTTTTATCAGTAAACTCCCCTGCAAATATCATTAAGCTTGTAAAGCCCAGTCCTAAAATTGCTAAATAAGAGTTAGCGAAATTAAAATCCAAATTAGCATTAAAGATTAAACCAATAAGTTGGAAAAGATAAAAAAAAATAAAAAGGGTCTGTAATTTATATAAATTTTTACTTTTAATATTATTAATTATATTTTTTACGCCAAGAGGTATTAGTATTAAAATTGATATAAGTAGTGGTATATATATGAGAAAAAAATTTACAATTTCCTTTATATTGCTATTGAAATTGATTAGATGTGAAGGAGTTGAGCCAATAGATAACCAAAAAATAAGTAAAACTAAGTAAAAGAAAAAAAAACAAATTTTTTTTTTGTTAAATATCATTATTTTTATTTTGTTAAATACTACAGAATTTAAATTTAGAAAGACATTTAATTATTCTTGAATTCTTTATGTTAATTAAGTTATTTTCATATTTTAATTTAATATTTTTTAAATGAGTTCACTTCATAAAATTAATTGCTTTTTTATATGCTCAATTCCAATTTTTTTAATTAGTGGACCGTTTATACCAGATTTGTTGGTTTCTTATTTAGGAATTTTTTTTTTATTTTTTTGTATTTATAATAATAAATATGAAGAGTATAAAAATTTTATCTTCATATTTTTTTTGTTATTATATATTTATCTTAATATAAATTCTATTTTTTCGTTTAATTCCAAAACTTCTTTTCAATCCTCAGCCCCTTACTTGCGAGTAGTGATATTTATTTTGTGCTTATCATTTTATGTTAAAAGAAATAATAATGTTTTGAAATTCTTTTATTTTACAACTTATTTTTCATTCTTATTTTTATTAGTAGACTCTATCTTTCAGTATTCTAGTGGTTATAATATTTTCAATTTTAAAATAGATTCTTCGCTTCGTGTAAGTAGTTTTTTTGGAAAAGAACTTATAATGGGGAGCTATGTATCTAGACTCTTGCCTATTTTAGTAGCCATTTCTTATTTAATAAATTTAAATTTTAAAAATTATTTAAATATTATTTTGCTAGTTATCTCAGCAGCATTAATAATATTAAGCGGAGAAAGATTAGCTTTTTTTTACTTTATTCTTATTCTAATTTTTTATTTTATAGTTGAGTTTAGTAAAAAAAACTTATTTTTATTATTTATTTGCCTTGTATTAATTTCATTTATTCTTTTAACAAATAAAAATTCTTATCAAAGAATTATAATTCATACTCAGAATCAAATTCAACAATCGGATAGAATTATAGGTTTTAGCCAGAGACATTTAATGCATTATTTTACAGCATATGAAATGTTTTTAGAAAGAAAAATATTGGGACATGGTCTTAAATCTTTTAGATATTTATGCGATGACGATAAATATCTGCAGAAAATCATAAAGAAAAACAAAAAATATGAAATAGTAGCTAAAGAAGATGGATATATTCAGTTGAGAAGAGAGATTGGCAATAATCAAAGTAGAATTATTAATATTATATATAAAGATAACACAGAAGAAATCTATCTCAATAACTATAATCGTTATTGGTATCAAAAAGAAAAAGATTTATATTATGAAAAAAAAATTACTTGGGACAGTCCGAATTCTTATTTTATTTACAAAGATGAAAATTATTACATGGGTCCAAAGTATAATTTTAAAAAAAATGATATCTTATTTGCAAACTACGATTTTGGAGGCAGATGTAATACGCATCCTCATAATATATATATGCAATTCTTATCTGAGATTGGTATATTAGGTTTTTTATTTTTCTTTTTTATGTTTTGTTATGTAACTATTCATTTATTTAAAATTTTATTTAAATTTTTGAACAGTCGATTCTTAGAAAAAAATGAAAAAAGTAAATTTTTTCTTCTGTTATCAATTTTTTTAGCAATGTTTCCTTTTTTTCCATCTGGTAATTATTTTAATAATTGGATGTTAATTATTTCATATTTACCAATCGGCATTTATTTGGGTTTATATAAAAAATCTTAATGTATCTTGTATTTTTTATTTTTATTAATTTGCTATTAATTGCAAATTATTCTTTCTTAAAAAAAGTTTATCGAATTAACGATTTTCCAGACTCAAAGAGAAAGTTTCATAAAAAACCAACTCCTTTGTTAGGCGGTTTGATAATTTATATAAATTTTTTTTTATTTTTTATAATTGGATTGTTTGATAGTTCAGTAATAAGTAAGTTTTTATTTGTTAATACTTTAGATTACTACTTATTTTTTTTAATTTCTTCTTCTTTTTTTTTACTTGGGGCCATCGATGATAAATATCGAATTAACGCTAACTTAAAATTAATATTAATGGGGTTATTAGTTTTTACTGCAATTTTTTTTGATAATAAATTAATTATTCAAGAATTAAGATTTTCCTTTTATTCAGAAAATCTTAGTTTAAAAAAATTTTCATTATTTTTTTCCAT
>JACCDP010580089.1_pt1 | contig 19439 bp, 14 predicted proteins | sample 7445841 | NCBI WGS metagenome assembly JACCDP01 (sample SAMN15323441, study PRJNA562643) | freshwater metagenome | isolation source: river surface water | place: USA:Blue River Watershed | collected 2017-08-17
CACCAGGCAGTGCTCATTTAGTTCTGTGCTTCCGGTGAAGTCTTCGCATCTCGTGCACAACGGAAGCCGAGCCAATTCATCTTGGTGTTGGGGTCTGTCCCGTTGCGTTGTGCGGCTCGCACGCTCGGAGTGCTGTCGACCCAGCTGCCGCCACGGAAGCTCCGCTGGGTTCCCTTTTCCGGCCCCTTCGGATTTTGGTTGGGTGCCGTCGCATAATGTTTGGAGTCATACCAGTCGGCGACCCACTCGGCCACATTCCCGGACATCTGAAAGGCTCCGTACGGACTCACGGCATTGTCGTACTTGTCGACCGAAATGATCGGCGGATAGAGCAAGAGGCGCTCGGGGCGATCACGTACAGGACCAGACAAACCAGTCCGTCCGAAGTTCGATCTCGACAATCCAGCCATTTGATTGCCCCACGGATAGATACGTCCATCTGCTCCACGCGCGGCTTTTTCCCATTCCGCTTCGGTTGGGAGGCGTTTGCCTGCCCATCGACAGTAGCCATCGGCGTCAGTCCAGGATATATGCATGACGGGATGATTCGACATCGTTTCCTGGAAGTTACCGCCGTCGTACTGCCAGTCGATCAGAGGCGGCAGATCATGCGCCAGGACGTATTTGAGAAATTGGACGGTTGTGACTTCAAATTTGTCGATTTCGTAGGCATCCAGATAGACTGTGCGCTGCGGTAGCTCGGCTTGGTAGGCGTTCCGATCCACTTTTTTGTCGCTTCCCATTAAGAACTCGCCGGCAGGAATCATGATCATGTCGTCATGCGCCGACAGTTTCGCGCGCTCCTCCGCCAGCCGTTTTCCTTCAGGAGTCCACTGCCGGACAACGTCGGCTACGTCCAGTGCAAGTGCTCCCCCCACTGCGATAAGTCCTGTGAGTGCCATACCTACAGCAATTCGATAAACTCGCACGATCCGTCCTCCTTCATGTATCACATAGATGGCCCGTTCTGCTCGGGCTTTGGTGCGTCAAATGTTTCCAGTGGTTGAAAGTTCACCGGTAAGTTAAAGAGGTAGTCTGAAACTGAGCGCAGTTTGACGTGTTGGTACTCGATGATCCAGCTGCCGTCTTTCTTGGCAAGTTTCAGGGGGAAATGGATGTCCGTGGCAACCCATTGGTAGTAGGCATCGACTCGCTCCCCTTGTTTCGTCGTGACCTCATACAGCACTGTGGGATGTCCTTCGCGTACTTCCGAACCGATTTCCTGGCGCGAGACTTCTCCCTCCAGCTGCGCATTCACTCTCAAGTCATGGTCTGGGCTGTAGGGAATGGTCTTGAAGTGTTTCATCCTCGACAGTAACAGCCAGACAATCTGTTTGTCCTTCCGTACGATGCTGACGTTCACTGGTCCCGTGTTGTGGTGCTCAATTCGCCACATGGCATCACGGTAATAAATGTAGGCCTTGTGCAACTTGCCATCGATCTTCGTCACTTGATCGGCTGTAAACTCCAGAGCTGCAGCCTGTTGCACGCACAGCGGCAGACTCCACACAAAGATGATTATCCGACAGAGCCGACGCATCGGGCAAGATCCTACCATATGAATCTTCGAATTTTCTTCACTCGCCGTCGGTAGGTTTGAGTGGATATTCTGGAGAGTGCCATCGAGTAGAGGGCGAATTGCTACGGGAGCGGAGAATCTGATGATCGTGTGCACCGGAACCCGATCGTGGCTGAACGTTGATCTGGAGCAGCCCCTCCTCTGGTCGCGGATCGAAGCATGACTTGCTTACTTTTCCAGGAGCCTCCACGAACGCCTTTGTAGCGCCCTGCGGTTGGGCCAGGCGGATTACGCTCCGGCATATAGGCATAGTAGTCGAAGCCGAACCAGTCTTGCACCCATTCGGCCACGTTGCCAGCCATATGATGAAGGCCATAGGGGCTCTTTCCTGCATCATGTGAGTTGACGGCGGCCAGAATAGGGATTTCATGAACGTGATGCTGCCCAAACATGGCGAGTGAGGCGGTGGGTGCCGCTTCACCCCACGGGTAGAGATTCCCTGCCGAACCGCGTGCTGCCTTTTCCCATTCGGCTTCCGTCGGAAGCCTTGCGTGTTTTGCCGCACAGAGGCTCTGCGCTTCTTTCCATGTGACATAGAGCGCAGGCCATCGGGTCAGCGTCTGGTCTGAAACAAAATGGACGGTAATGACGTGCCAGATAAGTGCCTGTAGCTCAGTGGAGGGATACAGCTTGTTCTTTTGCAGATAGGAGAGATATTCGCCGAGGCTCACTTCTTCGCGATCGATGTCGTAGGCGTCTAACCAGACTTGTTGCTGAGGGAGTTCCGTATCGTCGAACTGTGTCCACTTTCCATACGGATCCCCATCCACTCGCTTGGAACCGAGCAAAAACGACCCAGCTGGGATGGTTACCGTCGGTGATGATTGAGCCAGCGCAGCGATTCGAGTCAAATGTTTGGCTAGTTCCGGAGTGGGTTTTGATTCAGACGCTGCCATCGTAGGGGACGTTATGATGAGCAGGAGAAACAGGGAACGTACAGACGACGGGCAACGGTTCGGCATCAAGCTATGTCCAGGAGGTTCATCCAGGCACTGTTGGAGTGAGACTATAAGCTCAGGGCCAACGGCTTACAAGAGAGACGGAGTGCATTCAATGCACGTGCATGAGGGCTGCATTGAACAAGAGTGATGCGGTATGCTGGCATGATTTCAGGGAGAAAACTCACGATTCTAATTCATTGTGGTCCGTGAACAGGACCGTTTGAAAGGATTGTCGAATGAGTGATCGCATTTCTTCGCCGGTTCGATACGTGCGTTTCTTTGTGTTCCTCGTCAGTATCGTGGCGATGGCGCCAAGCTTTGATCTCAAAGCCGAAACAACGCCACTCAGTCAGGACGCATTTCTTCGAGCGAAACACGTGACGGTGGGAATCCTGGCGGACACTCAAGACCAGCGCATGCCGGAAAAGCCCGGCAAAGTTGCCATCCGTGGAACCGGGTTTCATCTACGAGACGGTTATGTGATGACGGCAAGACATGCCGCGGAAAAGCATGATCTTTCGGCAGGGACGATCATTCAGAAACAGATCCGCCTCCTTACGCATGATCTCCATGAGCTGTCCGCCGATCTTGTAGGCGAGAGCGCATTCATGGATGTCGTGGTGTATCGAGTAATCGAGCCGCATCGCCCGAAACTACAGGCGGGGACGTCATTCGCCACAGAGGATATTGTGCCTGGAACGGAGGTCTTCACCGTCGGCTATCCGTTGGGTTGGGGGCCGACGATGGCCTTTGGGAGGCTCGGCAATACCAACACATTCCTGCAAACCGTCGATACTCGACTGATTCAGGCAGACCTTTCGGCCTGCAGCGGAAACTCCGGAGGTGGACTGTTCAATGCGCAAGGAGAAGTTGTCGGCATTCTCCATGCCGTGATCCAAACGGATAAAGAAGAGGGCCAGGCCTACTGTAGCCGCATGGCGTTTGCCATTCCCGGAAGCCTCGCCGAGCGTATCGTCCAAGCCGCTCTTTCAGGCAAGCCGCTTGCGTTTTCAAAACTTGGGGTCCATATGACGTCGGTCAAGGATGGGACAAGGTTGCGCGTGGCCGTCAGGGATGTCTCGGAGCCGGCGAAGACGGCGGGCATTCAAAAGCACGATATCTTGCTGGCCATTGAGAATACCGAAATTCTGGATGGAGCCCAGTTGAAAAACTATCTCATCGAGCGTACCAGACCCGGCCAGGAAGTTGTCGTCAAAGTCCGCCGAGTCGATACCGATCTGACGTTTCATGTGGTGTTGAGTGGAGGAGAAAAATAGACGACGCCGGATCGCTCTGATTGCTCATTCTGCCGCATTATCACGTGGTTCCAGCGGGTAGAGACATATCTCCGCTTTGATGACATGCCCCATAGAGTTTTTCCGCTGGCGATGCGTAAAATATGGCATTCTCGAAAGAGGACTCAATGAGGATTCGGACCATTCGCAGAAGAATCGTATTGGCCATCGTGCTGGTGGGATGTATTCCCTTGGTGATCGGACTCCTCCTCGCCTATGTCTCGGGAATGCGTTCTCTCCGCGATGTCATCGGAGGGAATCTGCAGGCCGTCGCGATTCAAGCCGCCGATCGAGTGACGATGTTGGTCCAGAGTGAAGTACAGACTGTTCGACTTCTGGGATCCACCCCGTTGCGCGTTCGACAGCCTGTCGAGGCTGCCAATCGTTCTTACCCCATAGAAGGAAACAATGTCCGGCGTGTCATCGAGGACCGGGCCAAGCTGTGGCAAGAGGGGGATAAAAGCGGCGGGCATCTGTTGGATGTCGACCTCTCTCGCTTCCTGCTAGAAACGAAGGTTCGAGGAGGAGACAAAGTCATCGGCTTGCTCATTGTAGACCAATACGGCGCTCTGGTGGCCGCGAGCTCAGACCCCGACCACTTCTCGTTTAGTGATGAACCGTGGTGGAAAGCTGTTGTGGCTGGAAGTGGCGATCAGGTGTATGTCAGTGGCTTGATTGCAGCTCAGGAAGGGTCATTTCGAACACCAGAAGAAACGATTGACATTGCTGTGCCGATTCTTGACGAACGGCAACGGGTGGTCATAGGGGCGGTCAAAGCCTCCTACCGATTCGATACCCTGTTCGCCATGATTAAGGAGATTCGTATCGGACAGACGGGCCATGCCATGTTGTTTGACGACGCAGGGAACCCTCTGGTCTGTCCGATTCTTCCTCGGCAAGCCCACCGGATCCCGGGTCAATTGATGACGATGATTGTTTCTTCGCAGCCAGGTTGGGGGATCGCAGAAGATGATGGGCATGGCGCCACCGATACGGTCGTGGGGTATGCGCCGGTTGCTCAGCTTCGGTTGCCGGATAATCCATGGCATGTGTTTGTCCGGCAACAGCCTGCGGAGAGTTATGCACCGATCCGCGACCAACTCCGAAATCTGGCGATCATCGGGTTGGTTATGCTGGGACTTCTCTGGACCATGGGGCGGTATGTTGCCGCGCGCATTGCCCGTCCGATTCAGCTGTTGCAGGCCGGTGTTGAAGCCATCAGTCAGGGAACCTATGATCGTCCGCTTCACATCCATACGGGGGATGAATTTGAAGAACTGGCCGTCGCAGTCCATCGGATGGCTGATCGGTTGCAGGCGTCGCGCGCTGAGCTCGAAGGACTGAATCAGGACCTGGCTCGTCGCGTGGAAGAAAAGACACAGGAAATCACCAAGCACATGAGAAGTCTGGAGTTGGCTGAGCGGCTGGCCTCGCTGGGTAAAGTCGCCAGCGGGATCGCACATGAAATCAACAATCCCCTTGGGATTATTTTGAATCGTATCGAATGTATGGAGGCCGATGCGTCTCGCTCGATGATGCCCGCCGAGGTGCGGCGTGATCTCCTGGCCGTTCGAGCGCAGGCCGAACGCATTTTGCGGGTGACAAGAAGCATTCTGACCTTTTCACGTGGGACGGTGTCGACTCTCAAGCCGATTGATATCAATAGCGTCGTGCGCGCATGTCTCGCTATTGCGGATGAGCGAGTATCGGCTCTTTCCGTTCGGCTAGAGCTGCTGTTGGCGCCGTCGCTCCCTCCGATCATGGGGGATCGTGATCGATTAGAGACGGTCATCCTCAATCTGATCAATAATGCCATCGATGCGGTCAGCCTTCTTGCCACACGCGGCATCGTGTCGATCCACACAAAGGCGTTGCAGGTTGATGGGAAATCGTGGGTCGAGATGAGAGTGGCGGATAACGGCCCTGGGATCTCGGGCGAGATTATCGGTCGAGTCTTCGACCCGTTTTTTAGTACCAAAGCGGTCGGGCAAGGGACAGGACTTGGGCTGTTCTTGACGTATGGGATTGTGTCTGACCACCGTGGACGGATCGAGGTGAAAAATGGGGAGACAGGCGCGCAGTTTGTTGTGTCGTTGCCGGCTGTTGGCCGAAGCGGAATCGTTGAGGAAGAAGTATGGGAATCGCAGGAAAAGTTCTCATAGTCGATGACGAAATAGAGGCGCTGGAAAACTGTCGACGAATTCTCTGCCGCGTGCCATTTGATTGCGTGGTGTCCTCTGATCCGACGGAGGTAGTCAAACTGATCGAACGCGAGCGCCCCGGTCTTGTGTTGACGGACCTGCGAATGCCGAAACTCGATGGAATCGAGGTGTTGGCTGCCGCCAAACGAACGGATCCGTCCGTACAGGTCGTGTTGCTGACCGCCCATGCAACCGTGGAGACTGCCGTGACCGCGATGCGGTACGGCGCGTTTGATTACATCACGAAACCCTTTACCAGCGATGAACTTGTCCAGGTGGCGCGGCGGGCGTTCGATTACAAGATGCCGAATGGTGGAGGGGTGACGCCCTATCTTGCCGAAGGATCCTCCGGACACACACCGGTCCGATGGTCGGAGCAACGCGGTCGGTTAGTTGGGAACAGCCCGGCCATGCATGAGGTCGTGAAACTCATCAACCGGGTGGCGCCGACAGATTCAAACGTGCTCGTCTATGGAGAGAGCGGTACCGGAAAGGAAATGGTTGCTCGCTTGATTCACGGAGCGAGTCTTCGTGTCGATAGCCCATTTATTCCGTTGGATTGCGCCTCGCTACCGGACTCACTCTTAGAGTCTGAACTGTTCGGTCATGAAAAGGGTGCGTTTACCGGGGCACATGTCGCGAAGTCTGGTCTGTTTGAAGCGGCAGACGGAGGAACAATCTTTCTTGACGAAGTCAGCGGGATGACCGCGAACCTTCAAGCGCGGCTCTTGCGCGTGTTACAGGAACGACATGTCCGTCGTGTGGGCGGGATTCGTCTGACCCCTGTCGATGTTCGCGTGATCGCCGCCTCCAATCAGGATCTCGAAGAACTCTGCAAGCAAGGGACGTTTCGGCAAGATCTCTATTATCGATTGAACGTCATCTCGATCATGCTTCCTCCGCTGCGATCGCGCGGAGGCGATATTCTTCTCCTCGCCAATGAGTTTTTGACCAGGTTTGCGCAACGGGTTCGATCCGACGGTCATGCGGTTCCGACCATTGCCTCCTCAGCAGCCGATATCCTCATGCGGTATGCGTGGCCTGGAAATGTACGGGAGTTGCAGAATGTCATGGAACGTGCTGCTGTGTTGGTCGACGGTGCCATGGTCAGGAGCGAGCATCTCCCCGAACGTCTTGTGCTCTCAACTGAAAAAGAGGTGGTGCCACCGGAAGGCGCATCATTTAAACAGGCGAAACAGCAAGCCGTTGAAGCGTTTGAACGGGAATTTCTCTTAGAGCTTCTCAAGCGCAACGAGGGACATATGGGTCGAGCTGCGCGTGAAGCGGGTGTGGATCGCAAAACGATTGAGCGAATGGTCAAGAAGCATGGCTTGCGCGGATCATTCTGATCGGGCGAGCTTCTTTTAAATGGGGCATCGCATCCCCATTTCCTACCTTACGAGCTCCATCACAATCACCTTTATAATTAATCACTTTGATAGGTAATGCATAGGTTATGGGACGAGCATGTCCCAAATGCGCGTTGCTCCTCAAAGTGCTCCAACAAAAATATCCAGAAATAGTAGGTACATTCATACCGAGATTAATAGGAATGGAATTTGCTCTGAATCTGTTCCGCCAGAGTAATGAGTTTGTGTGCGATCACGTATCTGACCTGTCTGGTGGGGAAGCGGGAACGAAAGGACCGACCTCCTCGAGAGCCCTCCGGTGAAAATCGGTCCCTACCAGACCTATGACGGGATGACTGACATGAAGACAGTGACGAATTGCAATGTGAGATCCTAAGGAGGAGGCGTAACGTATGCGTGTTTCAATGAAGTCGATTCAGTCTACCATCTACGGGCTCACGGCCTACCTACTGTTGGGTGGGGCGCTGCCCGCAGGGGCAATCATGTCTCACGACGCTCATGTTTCTCAGCCTGCAACGGCAGATGTGGTGACGCCGGTGTACACACAGGCAGGTCCTATTCTGCAGGACAAGATGGCAAAAGCTGTTGAGCAGATCGAGCGGCAGGTTCAAACACGAGGACCATTCCATGGAGCGAGTGCCCATGCGATGCAGCAAGGGATCTTGCTCGTCGCGGATGATATGGACAAGGTGAAGGTCACGCAGGGTAACCGATGTCCAGCCAACGCACCAGTCCGTTTCTACGACGTGACGGCGATGAACGTTGAAATCACGGTCAATCGGTTTGGGGACTTTTATCCCGGTTTTATGTATGTGCTGACCGAGAACGTGGCTGGCGTGCGCGAGGAAGTAGCGAAGAATAAGACTGCACGAGAGAGCGAGGACCCCACTTTCGCTGAGGGTGCGGTGTCGAACGGTTTGCAGGGTGATTTAATTCAACCGTTGGTGATCCGGGCTAATCAGGGAGACTGTCTGCGGGTGACCCTTCGAAATCAGATCGAGGGTGAACCCACCAACATGATCATCAATGGATCGCAGATGTTGGTGGCCGGTACGGGGAAGCCGGCGACAGCCAATAACCCGGATGCACTGGTGCCGTCGGGAAAGAACGGAGAGTTCGAGTGGTATATTCCGCCAGATACGCAAGAGGGAGGACATGCCTTTCACAGTCATGCCACGAGAGACCAGTATTCTCTCGGGTTGCTGGGCTCACTCGTGGTTGAGCCGCGAGGAGCGCGCTTCCTCAGCCCCTTCACCGGCGAGGAAATGAAAAGCGGTTGGGAGGCCATGATCGATCTCGCCACTGGCTCCGACTTTCGAGAATTTGTGATTTTTTATCATGAAGCCGGAGATGAGACTTTTCGCTTGTTGAATCGTAAAGGGGAGATGCTGCCCCAACGCGACCCCCATACCGACACCTATCGGCCGGCAGCTCGGTTGCTCAATTATCGGAGCGAGCCGCATGGTACTCGCCTGGAGATGCAAGAGCATTTGGTCGGTTTTGCCGATGAATCGCAGGGGTATGGGTCCTATACTTTTGGTGATCCGGCAACCACGATTCCGCGTTCATATTTGGGTGACCCTGCCAAGTTTCGTATGATTGGTGGTTCTGAGATCGTGCACTCCCACCACTTGCATGGAGGGTCAATTCGCTGGGCCAGACAGCCGGGCACAAGCAAGCTTGACCCTACACTCTCTAAGAATGGTCCCGTCAAGTTCCCGCTCATCAATGACACGTCCGATCGTCTGGATGTGCAATCAATCGGACCGTCGGAGATTTATGATGAAGTGATCGAGGGCGGATCAGGCGGGTTGCAAGCGTTGGCTGGCGAATTCGTATTCCACTGCCATATTCCGCAGCACTATGTGACAGGCATGTGGGGCTTCTGGCGCGTGTACAACACATTGCAGTCGCCCGGGTTCCAGACGGATGTGATGAAGCCACTGGTAGAACTGCCGGATCGGAAAGGCAAGATTAAGGCTGCGATCAGCTCCGACAAGTTGGTTGGAACCACGGTCGATTGGTACGGTGGCAAGAAGTATGAGATCACCAAGGACAAGACGGATTGGAAAGCCAATCCGGTCAAGGTCTCCATCAAGGATTGGGTGGAGTACATGCTGCCGCCGCAGGGGTTGCCTGGTAAGACAGAAGACCAGCTCAAGCAGGCTCAAGCCAATGATCCGACGGTGGTGAATTGGAAATGGGAAGGGGCATTGGCACTTAATGAGCCAGAGACGCCACACAAATGGGCGGACTATGTCTCGCCGGCACCGCTGAAGCGTTTGCCGATCACGTTTGACCCGCAAACAGGGAAACTCGCATTCCCCTGGCTGCGCCCGCACCTTGGGAAGCGTCCGCCATTTGCTCCGAATCATGGTGGCGCGCCCTGGCTGGAACCGTTCCGTGTTCGCGAAGATGGGACCAGAGGAACGGAGCCGCCGAAGCCAGGTGCACAGGGTCCGTGGAGCTTGTGTCCGGAGAATGCTCCGCGCAAATACTTTACGATCCATTCCATTACCCTCCCGATCATCCTGAAACCGGCAACGGCTAAAACGCCGGCACTAGTGGATCCGATCGGGATGATTTATGTCTTACATGAAGAGGAAGCAGAAGTTCGGAAGAACCCAAGTAAACAAGTGCCGTTGGTCATTCGCGGCAACGTGTACGATTGCGTGGATGTCATCTTCAAGAATGAAATTCCTGACGATGCGCGCACTGGATGGTCGAACAAGATCAACCTCCATCCGCATTTCTTCCAGTTCGATACGAGTGCGTCCGATGGCCCGACGATCGGCTTCTCGTACGACATGTCTCTCAGGGCGTTCACGATGTTAAAAGACCCACAACCTGACAAGGGTATGCCGCTCCCAGGCAACACGGTGTTGACGGCAGATACGAAGGCTGGGGCCCGAAGCATCACCGTAGCGGATACGTCCAAGTTCCATGTGAACACGGAACTTGGGGTTGGAATGGATGATCCGAAGTTCTTCGAGGTGGCACGGATCAAGACCATCAACGGCAAGACCATCACCTTCGATGCGCCGTTGAAACACGGGCACAAGAAGAATGACATTGCCAGCGTGGAATTCATCCGTGAGCGCTGGTATGTGGATGCGGATCTGGGCACCGTATACTGGCATGATCATGTGTTTGGTACCGATACCTGGGGTCATGGACTCTTCTCGGCTTTCATCACTGAGCCGCCACGGTCGACCTATCATGATCCGTTGACCGGTAAAGAAATCCGTAGTGGTCCCGTCGCGGACATCCACACGTTGGAGCCTGTGTCGGCTCACATCCGTGGAAGCTTCCGCGAAGTCATGATGCATATCATGGACAGCAACGCCCGAACGGCGGAGCTGATCACGACAGACAATCCTCAAGCAAAGATGAATGCCGTGACGGTGGATGGACCCCCATCGCATCAATTCCCTGAGAAAATCAATAAGTCTGCCATGTGGTTTTTGAACGGGGGTGAGGCCACGACGGGGAGCGGCTATGGCATGCGTGTGGAGCCGTTGAGCGTGCGACTTGCCAACAATCCTGACCCGTCCAAACTGTTCGTCTCCGGTATTCATGGTGATCCAGGGACGCCATTGTTACGGGCGTACCTCGGTGACCCGATTCTTGTGCGGGCGCTCGTTGGGTCTGCCAATGAAGTGCATACCTGGCACGTGACCGGACATTGGTTCCCGATGGAACGGTACGGAAAGGATGCCATGCCGCGCAGTACGGTCCATTTGGTGATCGGTGAGCGGTATGATCCGGCTATTCCAGCGGCTGGTGGTCCGCAAAAACAGGCGGGCGACTATCTCTACTACAGCGGTCGTGCGTCGCATTTTGCGGAAGGCAGCTGGGGTCTGTTCCGAGTGTTCGATGAAATGCAGGGAGATCTGAAGCCGTTGCCTGGACATGAGCAGATTCAAAAGTCTGCTCCGTCGGTGTGTCCGGCTGATGCGCCGGTGAAGTCGTTCAATGTCTCCGCGGTCGATCAACAGATTCGGTACAATGAAGGGGCGCCTGGTGTGATGGAAGTCGATCTTGAGCGGAAGATGGTCTTCGGCAATGAGCAGGGCAAGATGTATGTGCTCGACGGAGATCGTGGGCGGGTCAAGGCCGGAGAACTCAAGCCGAGCCCGCTGACTTTGCACGTCAATGTCGGTGATTGTGTCAAGATTAATCTAAAAAATGAGATGGCCAAGGATCGCGCTGGGTTCCACGTTGACATGATGGCGTTTGACCCGAAGGACTCGTTCGGTGCCAATGTGGGCAACAATCCTGGTGACCAAACTGTTGGTCCCGGTGAGCGCAAGACCTACACGTACTATGCTCACCCTGAATATGGCGAACTTGCTGCGTTGATTCAGGATTGGGGGAACGTCGTGGAAAATCCACGGAACGGGCTCTTTGGTTCTATCATCGTTGGTCCAAAGGGCTCTCGCTATCGAGACCCAGTGACTGGCGAGGATATTACGATGAAGAGCAGTTGGCGTGCCGATGTGCTCGTTGACCGGACTATTCCGGGCAACGATAACCGGAGGAATTATCGAGACTTCTCGTTGATGTTCCAGGACGAGGACAATATCGTCGGCGTCAGCTTCATGCCCTATATCCAACAGGTGGCTGGTATTACGGCGGTAAACTACCGCTCGGAGCCGACGGCATGGCGGATGGAAAAGGGCTGTGACATTCCTGAAGTTTTCGCTTGCGTCAAAGCAGGGGAAACGCCATCGACTCCGTTGCTTCAGGCACATGTTGGTGATCCAGTGACCGTTCACGTCCTGGGTGCTTTCAGTGAGCAGGTCCAACTGTTTACGATCGATGGACATGAATGGCCACATGAGCCGTACATGCAGGGTGCTGATCAAGTGAGCACCATGGAGTTTGGGGGGTCCGAAATCATCAATGCCCATCTTACGGGTGGTGCCGGCGGTCCGAACAAGATCGTGGGGGACTATTTATGGAAGAATCAACGACCGGCCTATGCCAATGCAGGGCAGTGGGGCCTGTTCAAAGTTCTCCCTGTCGATGACCAACGGATCAAACCGTTAATGCCACAAGTTCCTCCCTTAAAAACGGCTGAGAAGCCGTCGGGTAAGGCCAAAGCGTCTGCGACATCGCTGAAAGCCAAGAAGTAGGGATCTGCGGCGTACCCACCTCCCGAGGAGGGTATGCCGCCGTCCTGCTCAGTCAATTGAAATGTATTCAATTGGGGATCCCTCGCTCCCCAGTGTCTTTTACAGGAGCGATAGCTATGCGCTGCATTATACGATGGCCCGGGCGTGTTGTTCTCAGGGCTATTCTCATCTTGATTCTCAGCATCGTCTGGACAGTCGATGCCTCCGCATACGAATCCATGTCGGTCGTGAATGGAGGGTCCATTAAAGGGAGGGTGTATTTCACCGGCAACCTGCCTGATCCGTCTGCCTTCAAACTGAACCGCTATCCCGACCAAGTGTATTGTGGCGCCCTGTCCGATGGATCTGGGTATCGCCTGCTACGTGAGGTGATGGTGGATGCGCAAGGTGGATTGAAAGACACGATTGTGACGATCGTGGGCGTCACGAGAGGGAAGCCATTTGAACTCGACGAAACGAAGGTAGAAGCTAATATCTGTCAGTTTGTGCCATATGTATCGGTCATGCGCAGCGAGCATCCAATGACGGTGAAAAACCTCGATTCCGTCGCACATGATCTGCAAGTCTATGAACGAGACTGGGAACATGTCTTCATCATGTTTCATCGCCCTGCCCTGACGAAAGGCGGGACTCAGGATATTGTTCGTTTTACAGGGGATCGGCGTGGTGTCATCATGCAATGCGGGATGCATCCGTACATGCAGGGGCATGGACTTGCCGTAGATAATCCCTACTATGCGGTAACGGGGAGCGAAGGGCTGTTTGATATCGGAGATCTTCCCCCAGGTACCTACCGAATCCGAGCCTGGCACCCGGCACTTGGAGAACAAGATCAGGAGATCACGATCGCGGCAGGTAGCACGAGCTCAGTCGAGTTTGCGTTTAAGGGGAAATAATTGATGTGGTTGCAGCGCTGTCTCTTCGGTGTGCTACTGGTGGGTACCATTGGTGAAAACACGGTTTTCGCCGAGCGTGGAGAAATGAAGGCAACGCCGGCCGTGAGCCGTGTTGAGGTTGTGTTAGCTTATCAGTATCGGACTCGTGAAGCTGAACTCAAGCAGGACTTTTCTCAGGCTGGGTTTGCCAACGTGCATTTCCAGTTTGCTAGGATGGGGCAACCGCCGCAAAACATCGGACTCGGTCGGGAAGTCACCGCCGAGAAAGCGCGAGAGGCGATCCGGCTGGCACTCAAGTATAACTTGGGTGTTACGATCTTGTTGCCGGAACGATTATTTCCTCCACGATTCATCACGATTGCCTCGTCCAATTATGACGACACCGTCGAGTATCCCATCAGCCAGGAAGCATTGGAAAAGCTGCGTGATCCAGAGTTGAGCACAGAAGCATTTCATCTTCTCTATCGAGAGTTCACCTCGGCACATATCAACTCGGAAAGGCGGTACCGATGACCGGAAGGACGCTGTCGCAGCGACGACGGCTGTGCATGAAATCAATAGTCAGTGTGCTTCTCACGTCGACCAGTGTTTCAATTGGAATGGTAGCGATGCTAGGAGCCGCCGAGTTGGATGAGAAGCTCCATGAACAGCGTGACGGGTTGTTACGAAATGCTGAAGATATGGTGGCTCATGGTGGAATGGGCGATGCCAAGGCCATTGTTCAGCATTGTGGAGAGGCTGCTCGATATGCTGAATTGCTCATCAAGGAAGTATCAATATCCCATCCAGATCGAGAAGACACTGTCGTGCCGCTCAATGAGGTGATCCGCCAATGTAAACGAGTATCGGAGATAGGAGACCATGCCGATCCTGGTTTGCTCTTAAATCCGGCCATCAAGGCCCGTTCAGCGGCGCGGTCAGCGATACGATCCTTGAGAGCTGCGAAATAAAAGGCATGCAGACTCCGCCATGCAATTGTTCCGATTCAACCCGATTCGGCGATTCTTTGACGGCTGATTCCCACGATTCCATCAATTCCAACACGTCATGTTTCTGAACTGCGCATTCTCCTGGAAAACACGAATGTTCCCACAATCAGCATCACGACGCAGTTTGTACTAACGTGCCGCACAGCGGCGCAGACGATCCATGATCGCGACCCCCAGCCCTTCTTCCTGACAAGGCTCCGCATAGATCCGATCCAGACCAAGGGAGTCCATCCTCCGCAAGGCTGCAAACAAATGGCGTGCAATTTCCCTTAGATCGCCGGTTGAAGAAAGAACTTCAACGGCGGTAAAGCGATCGTCGGTGTCTCTTGGATGCGAGTGGATTAGTAAGCCCGCGCGCACGCCATCTTTCAGGATAGGCCTTGCTCCAGCAGAGGCTAAGATCGTCAGTTGTGTCTGCGTTGCGTAGTGGCGCGATAATTGACCGGGTGCGATTGGTGTGTGATTTACGGACACTGATTGACGAATGGAACCGATGATAGAACTGAGTTGCTCGATGGTGATGCTGCCTGGGCGCAATAATTCTGGCTGTGGCCCTGCCAGTGAAACAATCGTCGATTCGACTCCAACCGAACATGGTCCGTCGTCGAGGATGAAGTCGACCGTATTCCCAAGCCCATCAGCCACGTGCTGAGCCGTTGTTGGGCTGACGTAGCCGAACGGATTCGCGCTGGGGGCAGCGATGGGAGTATCTGCTTCTCTGATGAGAGCTTGCGCTATCGGGTGGTTCGGCATTCGAACGGCAACGGTCGATAAGCCTGCGGTGACGAGATCTGGGATTACAGGCTGTTTGGGCAGCACCAACGTCAACGGACCTGGCCAGAATACGTCCATAAGGCGCTGTGCCAGAGCGGGCAGGGATCCAACCACCATCTCCAACTGTTTGAGGTCAGTGATGTGGACGATGAGTGGATCAAACTGTGGACGTTGTTTGGCTTCGAAGACCTTCGCTGCGGCGATTGCGTTCATGGCATCACAGCCGAGGCCATAGACTGTTTCTGTTGGGAATGCGACAAGCCCACCCATCTTGATGATCCTGCCTGCCAGACGAATGGAGACAGCATCTGATGCTGAGAGGACAGTCCCTTTGGGAAGTTTGGCCTCTGCGTCCATAGAAATGCCCTGCCGCTGCCCGATCACCTATTCCTTTGCACTCATGGTGATGATGATCGGCTCTAATGGGTTGTCTCGCTCATCGCGAGGGGCGCTAACGATTTTGTCGACGACTTCGATTCCCCGAAAGACTTCGCCAAAGACCGTGTAGCAACGATCAAGACCGCTGTTGTCGTCCACACAGATAAAAAATTGAGAGCCATTGTCGTTGAAGTCGCGCGTACTATTACTCTCTCGCGGCATTTTGGCCATGGACAAGGCGCCCCGCTTGTGTGGATAGTCACTCGTCTCCGGTGACAGAAAATACCCTGGTCCTCCTGTTCCATGGAGCAGACGATCGGGATCTTTGCTCAGCGGATCGCCGCCTTGAATGATGAACCCAGGGACCACACGGTGGAAGGTGGTACCGTTATAAAAGCCGATCTTGACGAGATTGAGAAGGTTCTCGACATGGCGTGGGGCCGCATCAGGATAGAGACGAATCTTGATATCGCCGAGCCTCGTCGTAATCGTGATGCGAGGGTCCTTCTTTTGAAACTTCAGTGTCATGGTCAGACTGTATCAAGGCAGTCTTCTCGATAACAAGGACTGATGCCGGCGGTGAGTTCATCCCATCACGGCGCACGACCATGTTTTGCGAGTCCCTCACCTGGGGTAATGCCGAGCCACATCATTCCACCGATCAGGGCCATGACTGCGGCAAAGCCGAGCGAAGCGGGCCATCCCCACTGGTGAGCGAGCCATGGTGTGATGGTAGGAGAAAGGGCTCCGCCGAGATTGGCGCCCATATTCATGAGACCTGACAAGCTGCCGGCATGGGCGGGTGAAAGATCGCTCGTTGAAGACCAATAGGCGCCGATGGTGAAGTAGAGCCAGCCTGCGCCCAATGAGAGCCCGGCGATCGCCAGGTAGGGAGACTCCACGCTCGCACCGAGCGCAATCGAGCCTGCGGCTAACCCCATACCGGTCATCCCCACGATCTGACGACCTTTGGTGATACCGTAGCGCAGTGCCAATCGATCGGTGACCCATCCACCGAGTGGACATGAGATCAGGATGGTGAGAAAGGGGGCGGCAGCAAACACCCCACCGCTTAAAATAGTAAAGCCCCGTTCATTGACGAGGTAGAGATAGAACCAGGACATGTAGACATACGCGACATAGCCCAGACATCCGTAACTCAACGTCAGCCACCAGACGCTCGGTGTCTTTCGGAAGATGGGCCAAGGAATCGACGGCTGTATGACGGGAACAGAGAGCGTATCTGGTCTTGCGTCGTGATGTTTGTGCCATCGGTGACTTGCTGGGCGATCAGCGGCCAAGAACCACCAGATCACGGCGAGCCCCATCCCTAAGCCGCTTGAAAGATAAAACGCCGTTTGCCAGCCATAGTTGACCATAATCCATGCGGCAAGGGGTGGAGTCATGGCGGCGCCGATTCCGATTCCACCGATGGCAATGCCGATGCCGAGGCCCCGTTCATGTACCGGGAGCCAGTCGGTCACCGCGCGATTAAAGGTCGGCAGTGCGGCCGCTTCTCCCACTCCAAGGAGAAATCGGATACAGGCCAGAGCGCCCACCACTCCCAACGGCCCGGTCAGAAACGATGTTGCCGCGATGGCCGTCCAGGCGGTGAAGATGGACCACCACACCAGTGCGATCGTCAGTACGATGCGAATGCCCCAATGATCGCTGAGCCAACCACCAGGGATTTGAAACAGCGCGTATCCGACGACGAACGCCGAGAAGACCAGGCCCATTTCCTGTTCGGTCAGCCCCAGCGCCGGCATCATGTGTCGGGCTGTGACGGAGATGTTCACACGATCGATGTAGGTGACGACGCTGATGGCGAAGAGGAGTCCGAGAATCAACCAGCGCAGGGGAGAGGGCGGCGAGGATTCCGTGCCGTTTCTTGATAGGGTCTCATTCACAATTCAGCGATTGAGTACTGTCGAGGGTATGTATTCTGGGTGCGGCAGGTTCTCGAAGGCACGAGCAGGGTGCCGCTTCTGAAACAGAAGCGGCACCGTCGCGGTCTAATTCTTGACGATGTCCAGTAGCTCGACTTCAAACACCAAGGTGGATCCCGGCTTAATGACCGGTGGCGATCCCGCGTCACCATAGGCCAGATTGGCCGGGCAAACCAGCCGGCTTTTTCCACCGACCTTGATCTGCTGCACGCCTTCCGTCCAACACTTGATGACTTTATCAAGGGGGAAGGTAGCCGGCTCTCCTCGCTTGACGGAACTATCGAATACCGTCCCATCGGTTAATGTGCCATGATAATGAACCTTGACCGTATCCGTTGCCTTCGGCGTCGCACCAGAGCCAGGCTTGATGGGAGTGATGACAATGCCTGATTCTGTCTTGGTCGCACCCTTCTCCGCAGCCGCTTTCGTGAGAAATGCCGCACCCGCCTTCTTTTCACCCTCGGCGACCATCGCTAAACGAGACTGTTGCAGCAGCTGAATCTTTGGCCCGAATGTTTGGAGATCCACCTTCTGAGGGCGCTTGAGTACGCCGTCGGACAGGCCGTGTTTGACCATATCCAGTTCGGTCTCGCTCAAGGAAAACGTTCCGAGTGATTGACTGATTGCTAATCCAAGGGCATACAAAGTTTTCTGGTCATCATTACTGGGATCCGACGAGGCTGCGAACGCTGGAGCTGCAAGGAGACACAGCCCAGTGGCCAGGCACAGGGCACGAATTCGCTTGGATGACATGGATAAATGATCCTTTCTTATGAGGGGCTAATGTAGGTCGTAAGAATACGATACACATGCTGATCGCACAACAGAAATCTTACTGCACGGCGCACAAAGAAATCCGCAGGTTGACTATCTAGAGAGATGTGAATGAGAAAGAGTGGCGGAGAGGGGCATTTTCTCCCGCCGTTAAACTCCGCGTTTCGCGTTACGTTACAAACGGTTGCGTTGATCGCGTGAATTGGGTTTGACTGTGAATCCATCAAAAATATAGCCAATTTACTTTTCCAGATTGATCTTTGGGAAATGCATCCGGAACGTGCTCTCGTAGAACTATCGACTCTTTGAGTGATCCAGTCTTGTACAGCCTGAAGGCTTGAATCCATTCACCGTTTACCCTTCGAAGCTTCAGATGCTGGTGAAATTTCTGGTATGGAGTAGAGATATTTATCTGATAGGTGACTTGATCTCTATCAGGTAGCTTCCAAGGCCCAAGCCTTGAGTGTCCAGTTAGGCCGAGCGTGGGAATATCAATATGGGAAGTTAGTGCTTCCACCTTATCTATTTCCGCCGACGTAAGCACTCTTGCATTTTCTTTTCCTATTGGAATATTCGGTAGCTCAGCCTCGAAACGCTCCTTTTCAAGAATGCGAATATGGACATTCTGGAGGGGATATTTTCCGACTAAGGAAACCACAAGGTGAGGTCTTAATGGAGCATCAGATGTGAATACGAATCCTAGAAAACAAAAACTGTCTCCTCCAGTAATAGAATCTCTCAATGCCTGCATCTCCTTCAAATCCATTCCGGAAGAACTTCTTGGAGTCGCAGGAAATGGGTTTTCCCTGTGGAATTGCATCGCTTGTTCTGCTGTGGGATTTGTTCGGTTGTAAAACTTAGCTACATTCCGTGCATGAGCTACTTGTTCTTCGGTTTTGAGTTCTCCTCTTTCCCTGGCAGCACAGATCAGGGCGTCTGTGGTTTGATCATCTCTTACGCTCTGGCTGATTCCTGAAATGATTTGTGGGTCAGACTTAATGCTGATTTCGCCAACCGTTACTATTTCGCCGAATTTTAATGAGCCAGCCTTTGCATCCAAGCCAGCAGCTTTAAAAGTTGTGGCTGGTATTTCGGGACAGTTGGGATGGATTTTCACCATCTGTGCTTCGTGCGCACAGCTAGTAAAAGCAAATC
>JACCDP011223155.1_pt1 | contig 19433 bp, 18 predicted proteins | sample 7445841 | NCBI WGS metagenome assembly JACCDP01 (sample SAMN15323441, study PRJNA562643) | freshwater metagenome | isolation source: river surface water | place: USA:Blue River Watershed | collected 2017-08-17
CGGGACAGTGAGGAGTGGCGTGATTTCCATCCAGTCCTTTATCGAGATGTTCGCGCCCAGATATTTGTGGAATAGGTATGACCCGATATCTCACTAAGTCACGCTTCAAACTCGCAGTGGAGTGTCCAACAAAGCTCTACTACACGGGCAAGGATACTATCTATAGAGATCTCAAGCGAGAAGATACCTTCTTGCAGGCGCTCGCACGGGGTGGATTTCAGGTGGGCAAGATGGCAACGATGCTTTATCCAGAGGGTAAGGAGATTACGGCTCGCTCCAACGCGGAGGCAGAGCATCAGACGCAGCTTGAGCTCTCGGCGCACGAAAATATAGTGCTATTTGAGCCGGCAATCCGATTTGAGAATCTCTTCATTAGAGTCGATATTTTAGTGAAGCGTGGAAATCACTTCGAATTAATTGAAGTCAAGGCAAAATCCTATGACTCGCATGATCCGGAAATCTCCGGCGTACGCGCTGATATAAGGCGTGAAATGCTGCCTTATATACAAGATGTCGCTTTTCAGCGCTACGTCTTGAAGTCCGCTTTTCCTAGTTGCTCGGTCTCAAGCTATTTGATGATGCCGGATAAAACTGCATCGGCCAAGGTCGATGGACTCAATCAGTTCTTTAAAGTCAAATCTGAAGGGCGATCCACAGAGGTGGTTACAGCGCTGGGGGCGCAAGCCGCTGTGGAGTCATCGCGGGATCTGCTTGCGCTTGTGCCGGTGGATATCTACGTTGACATTGTCATGGAAAAAGGAATACAAGTCCCGAGCGAGATCAAACCCAGGCCGCTTGCGGAGCTTGCCCGGGAGTGGTCACACGCCTATAGCCTTGATCAGCAACTGCCGCCAGTTCTTCATAAGGATTGTGCGGCTTGCGAGTTTCGAGAGCATCCAGGTGGTGATTTGCGCAGCGGGTTTCATGAGTGCGTTGGGGGTGTAATGGGCTTAAGCCCTGCGGAGATCGAAGAAGGCACGGTGTTAGATATCTGGTATTACACCAAGAAGGATAAATTACTAGGTCAAGGTATCTACCGATACTCGCAGGTCACAGATGAAGACATTAAAGTAAAAAGTGGCAAAGACGGCCTAACCCGCTCGCAGCGTCAGTGGATGCAGGTCAGTGGGTTGCCTAAGGAGTCAGTGAGCGATGGGTTTTTCCTAGATCGTGAGTTGATTCGGCGTGAGATGAATCGCTGGCGCTATCCCTTGCACATGATTGATTTTGAGACAGCCACTGTTGCATTGCCTTTTTTCAAAGGCATGCGGCCATACGAATCTCTTGCATTCCAGTTTTCTCATCATGTTATTGAGCAAGACGGCTCAGTGCGGCATGTGGGGGAGTACTTGTTAGCCGAGCCAGGCGTATATCCAAATTTCGAATTTGTGAGAGCCTTAAAAGCTGCACTTGGTCATGATGATGGGACGATCTTTCGTTGGTCTAATCATGAGAATACGGTGCTGGAGCATATAGCCGATCAGATCCTCAAGTTCGACCCCGTCCTGCCTGATGCAAATGAGTTACTGGCATTTATAGAGGGAATTACAAAGGGCGGCACCAGAGAAATGGTGGACTTGGCAAAGATTGCTGAGCGCGGCTATTTTCATCCTGAGACCAAGGCCCGTGTTTCCATCAAGAAGGTGTTGCCAGCCGTATTGAAGACGTCCGAGTATTTGAGGCAGAAGTACCAGCGGCCCATCTATGGCATCGAGATCCCGAGCAGAAATTACAAGGGGTTCAGTTGGTGGGAGGAGCGCAGTGGTGTGCTCATTGATCCCTATCAACGGCTGCGCGAGCTTACAGACGAGATGCTGGGGGAGATGGGGGCTGATGCTGCAGACGCTGAGGCTCTTGAGATCGATATCGACATCTCGGAAGGGGGCGCTGCCGCTATGGCTTTCGCGCGGCTGCAGTTTGAGGATTTAGGCCCAGATGTCAGGGCAGCGATTAAAGCGGCACTCTTACGTTATTGTGAGCTAGACACGCTGGCTATGGTGATGATTGTAGAGGCTTGGCGGGAGTGGTCGCGCTAGCTCACCTGCTGAGCCACACGCTGAGTATTCTGACTATTCCGCGCTTGGCGCATTGACCAGGAGTTGTCATGTCACTAGCAATTGGACTGCTAAACGGTTTATCTATCGGTCTCACATATGCCGAAAATGACGGGCACCACGTGGTACTCGACATCCTTGTGTTTCGGTTCATCCTGAGTTGGGGTGAGCCGGTTGAAGCCTAGAACCAGCAGGTACGATGCCCTCAATCCCACTCACAAGCGAGGCCTGGCTGCTTTTTGCGGTCGGCCACATTGCACCAATTTTAATGAAGCGGGCTATGCTGTCCCAAGGGCTAGAGTCGCCTGCACGATTCCAGCGACTGCCAAGCGGGGCGGTGCAGTGAGTCAATGCCAGCCAATGGATCGAACCGAAGACCTGACGAACGAAATCTATATCTCGCCCGTGCACTCAGATCCTATCGAGGTGCTGGATACCCTAACCCATGAGCTGGTCCATGCAGTCGTTGACTGCCAGCACCAGCATGTAAGAGCAGTCAAGGAAATTGTTCTAGCGGTTGGGCTTCAGGGTAAGATAAGAGAGGCCAATACTGGACCCCAAACTCGGCTGTGACTCGAGTCCATTGCCTCTGCTATTGTTTTTGAGCTCGGTAATTGCGTACATGCCAGGCTATTGGTGTGCGCCGAACTTTACAAAAGTACACGCAAGCCTGACATTACTGAAGCTGAGTATTGTGATTGCAAAGTCTAGATGTTTCACAATTTTCTAGGGCTTGGCCCTACGATTTAACAGAAAGAGACGGTGCTAACAAAAGAACTTGGAGACATCAGTTATGTAGGTCTAAACTCTTTAGGGAAATCCTATCAAACGATTACAGTTAACTTGTTGCAGCTTTTAGGTTGAAAAGATAAATCGAGTCAGGGATAACCAAATAGCTTGGGGATTAAGTTACAAGGAAGAAGCCAGTTGTAGAAGGCCATCCGGTGGGCCGTGACAGCAAGCCGACTTGAATGGGCGGAATAGTAATTAGAAAGAAGGCAAATTCAGGCGTAAATGGTTGGGGCAGGCTAACAAACGAATCAAGAGCATTAAGAGGAAAAATGCACGGCGATTATTTGGAAAAAAAGAAATATGTAGTAGAGTAATTCTAAAGAAAACTTTACACCATAGGGCTAACCTCTTGAATCTACGAACAACAATAAAGGCTCGATATAAAAACGGGCCAGATAATATAGGCCGAGATTTTGTGGCTCCATGTCTAAGAGAGGCGGTCCTTTACAGAAGGGGTACTGGTTTTTTTTCGAGCGGTGCAATGATCGCTTACGTTGATGCGTTAGATAAACTGGTATCAGAAAAAATAAAAATTGAGATTATTTGCAGTCCGGTAATCAGCGATCGATCGCTCTTTGATGTACTCGCTAGAAACATTACTGAGGCGCAAAGGAAGGAGACCATACGTCGATACGCAGATAGTATTTTATTGGCAGCACTCGGCTACAAAATGAATCAAGAGCGAAGAGATTATCGGAGGCAGCTGCTAGCCTACTTTATCGCTAAGAATATTCTTGAGATCAAATTCGCAGTTCCCTTTGATTTGACTAACTTTAGACTAGAGGATGAGTCTGAGCAGTCCCTCTCAGAAAATTTATATCACGTAAAAACGGGTTACTTTAAGTTTTCTAATGGGGATACTATTGCTTTTGACGGCTCTTTTAACGAAAGCGACTCGGGGCATAAGCGACACATCGACAAAACGCAAGTTTTCCGCTCCTGGGAGCTTGCCGACTCTCAGAGACTTGTGGATGTAGTGGCTGATATTGATGAAGATTGGAGTGGTAAGAATCAGTTTATTGAGGTATTTCCATTGGGTGAGGAAGCAATGGAGTTAGCTAGGAAGTTTTCGCCGGATTCGCGTCCGAAGAGGTCCGATTCGCCCATCGTTTCCGGGGTAGGCGATCGGCAGCCGGAACAGGGCGTTGTGAAAGGAGCAGATGGACTCCGCGAGTATCAGAAAAATGCGCTCGCGGCATGGAGGTCTAGCGATTATCAAGGGATACTCGCAATGGCTACCGGCACGGGAAAAACCAGGACCGCTATAGCAGCGATTCATGCGCTGCGGAAGGCGTCCGATAACGCTCTTATTGTGGTTACAGCACCCTATCAGCCGCTCGCAGCGCAATGGATTAAAGAGTTAGCCCGAGCTGAGCTACCGACTTTAAAGGTGTATGACTCAGCATCAGAATGGTCAGGACGTGTGGTTAATATCGTTCAGGCACACATGTCCGGTATTGCGAAATCAGAAACCACTCCTGTCCTAGTATGCGTTAACAAGACTTTTAAAGATAAGAACTTTCAGTCAATTCTTTCGCTACTCGGCAAGTCGAAAGCGAATCGAATGCTTATCGTTGATGAATGCCATCATTTCAATTCACCCGAATCAACTAAATGCCTCCCGGAACATTTTGATTTCCGTCTTGGACTTTCAGCGACCCCTTATGAATCGGACGAACCTCATTATCTCAATTCATATTTTTCGCGTATTGTATTTGAGTACACTGTTTCAGAGGCAATCGAAGCGGGATACCTGAGTAAGTATTACTATCGACCGATATTTATCGAGTTATCAGAGAGTGAGGCAATAAAGTATGTGAGGATATGCGATCAAATACGAGGCGGTGAAGTAATCAAAGACTCAGAAAGTACTGTCGAGACAGGAGCAATAAAGTTTTATCGTGAGCTCGACGAAGTGTTAGAAAATGTTGTTGGCAAACTTTCTAGACTCGCCGATATTCTACCAAGTATTCGTGATCGCAAGCATTCATTGTTCTACTGTGGTGTTGGCTCGGTAACGTTTGTAGACGGTACTCAGCTGCGTCAAATAAGCGCTGTTACCCAGCTGCTGCATAAGATGGACTGGACGGTAAGTAAGGTTACATATGAGGAGCGATCTCCGGAGCAGCGCAGTCAGATATTTCAAGATTTCTCGACAGGGGCGATAGACGCTATGGCATCGATCCGTGTGCTGGACGAAGGGGTTGACATACCAGATTGCAAGCGAGCGTTTATTCTGGCCAGCCAGCGCTCCGAACGGCAAGGAATTCAACGAAGAGGGCGCATCTTGAGAAAGTCGGCGTTGAAGGAGTCAGCTGAGCTCTTTGATTTTATTATCACAGGGCCGAGATCTGAGGAAAAATTTCTGAGGAATCTGTATGACAAAGAGCTCCGTCGTGCGGCTCTATTTTCTTCCGACGCGATAAATCGGGACGAGTGTTTTCGAATGATTGAACAAACGAGGTAGATAACTATGACAACTGAGATTTCATCTAATGAAACAGGTAATGAGACATCTAGTGGTAAAGCTGAGCTTGAACGCATTACTCGTCTTTGTTTGGCAATTGTCAGGGAAGATCTCAGCAAAAGCGTTCAAGATAAAAAGGGACGACAAGAAAAACTCGACCAGCTCTTACATGATTGGAACCGCTGATGCGAATAATAAGACTGGAACTGGAGAACTTCCGTAATTTCTATGGAAGGCATTCGGTCGAGTTTTCTTGTGACACCCATCTCCCGATTACACTTTTAGTCGGTGAGAATGGCGCGGGGAAAACAACACTAATGAATGCAATACATTGGGTTCTTACGGATTCGCTAACCTCGCGATTGTCCAATCCGGACTTGCTGATGAATAAAGACGCGATTCAGGAAGGAAAGGGTGAGCTTAAGGTAAGACTCGAGTTATTAGATGACCTAAACGGCACACAGTACCGAATACAGCGAACTCGATACAAGGGAAAATCAAGCTCCGAGCTAACGGTACATAAAATTAAAAAAGATGGGGTTTCCGAAAATGTACCTACAGGAATTGCGAAGGACTATCTAAGTAAAGTCTTTCCAGAAACTCTCGCAAGGTGGTTCATTTTTGATGGCGAAGCCCTCGGCGAAATGGGTTTAGACGGAAATCCTCAGTTTAAAAATGAGTTACAGCAGGCATTTGGATTTCTAACACTCAGAACCCTTATTTCTGATCTGGGTGCGTTGTTACGAAAGTATCAAAAGGAGGAGAGTTCACAAAGTAACAACAGCGAACTTCAGGAAATTGAACTCCGCATTGAGCAAAATGAGACCATGAGAGATCGTGTCCTAGAACGATCAAAAGAGCTCGGGATTCAACTAAAAAATGAAGAGCAAGCCTGCGAAGAGTATCGGCAGCAGCTGCAAGGTATGGAAAGATCCGGGGGGCTTGAAACCAAGAGAGGAGCAGCTAAGGCGCGTCAGTCTGAATTGAGTCAGAAGATCGCGTTGAAAGAAGAAAGTCGTCGCAGACTCCTAGAGGATTCGACAGCTGCATTAATGATGTCCGAGATAGCTGAAGCGCTTGATGAGAAGTTTTCCGGACGAGAACAAAACCAATCACTTCCGGCACCATACGGCGACCGACTAATTGAGGATATACGAAAGAGTCAATTGTGTGTCTGTGGCCGCCCGGTGCACCCCGGTTCGGACGAAGAAACGCAGATATTGAGGTTGCTTGACACGGCGGGGACGAGCATTCTTAACCACCGAATATCGGTTATTCGAAGCTCATTAACAAACATACAGAATACAGGAAGAGATTTTCAGACGACACTTGATCAGCTGAATGCCGATATCAATGATTTTCAGGTAGAGATCGCAGAGCAAAAACAAATCGAAACTGATATGACAGAGCGGATTAGGAATATTGATGTAGATAAGGTGAGGGAGTTGGAACAAAAACGTCTGGCGGCTGAGCTACGCGTGAAACAAATTGTTCATGAAAACGGGGCTGTGAGCGTCCAACTATCCGAGACCAAGATAGCACTGGAGCGATACATCGAGCGTCGGAAAACAATAGTTAATCAGTTGAAGCGCGACACCGAAATAGCAAGAAAAATATCCAAGTTGGAGAGAGTTTTAAGATTCGTAGAATCAGAATTTAACCGTCAAGAACGGGAAGTCCTCTCGGTTATCTCAGACGAGTTATCTGACGTGCTCACACGTTATTTCACGAAACACTTCAAGGCAACAGTAGATCCGACTGATTATCGGGTCGACGTGTTTGATATTGATGGAAGGCCCGCAGCCCTCAGTACCGGTGAGTGGCTAATGGTTAAATTTGCATTTATAGCAACAATTGTTGGTATGGCAGCAAAGAATACAAAGATATCAAAGGTGAATTGGATTTCAGAACCGGTGGTGGCGCCATTGGTACTTGACGCTCCGTTTTCTGCGCTCGATCCCGAGTACAGGGCTAATACCGCGATAAATCTTGCTTCAAACGTTGAACAATTAATTTTGATGACAAATAGTGACGCATGGAACGGGGACTTGAGGAAAAGGTTAGTAAGTAAGATTGGCAAACGTTACTTGATACTAAGTCACGCAAAGGGCCCTGCTCTCGCAACAGAAAAATCGATTGTGATTGATGATAAAAAATACGCTCTTAATTTTTATAACTCTGAGCGTGATGAGTCCAGGATACAGGAGATTTAATGCTCAAGTCTATATTTTTGCATCACAGAAACGTTTATTGGCCCGAGGAATACGAAGGAGTTGTTGAATTTCTGGCAGGTCAAGATGGCTTATTTAAGTTTAACACTGGGGTAATAACGTTCGCTGCTACGATTGGGTTAGCTGAGAAGTACAAGAAGAAACTGGAGGGTAAGCGGAAAGAAATAGCTATCGGAATATTTGAGAACCATAAGCTGACTCCCTATATCTACATGATCGCGTTGGCTTCCGAGAGTGAGCTAAACCTAGACCTGATGCGTAATGAGGCTGGCGAAGAAACCACGATTCGTATCTTTGAGGCCTACGCCGCAGGCGGACTTTCAATTCTTAACGACAGGAGAAACACAGGCGGCTTAAAGTCTGCATACTTATTTGCTTACGATTTGCTCCGTGATTATGACAGTATCGGTTCAGGTAAAGGTAAGAACTCAGCCATACAGAAGTCCGCGGGCGTGAAAGATATCGGGATCGACCTAGACTTTTAGCAGATGGATTATCTTGCAGTTGATTTCGGTACAGCGAACTGTGTTGCCGCAGATATAAGCGGGGACGGTAAGCTCAGGCTTATCCCCCTTGAGTCTGAAGAGGCACTTTTACCATCTGTGCTTTTTGTGCCTCGGATCGGGCCGAAAAATCGCAGCGTCTCATCCGAGCGCGTCGCCGAGGCGGGGAAAGAGCGATACAGGAGGGCGCTTGAGACATACCAGTTACAGCTTAAGAGAAACGAAGAGCGGCTAGCCACCTTCGTTTTATCGCGGGGACCAAAGAAGCCCAAGGAGCCGCTTCGTAACGACTATTTATACGAAAAATTCTTCAGAGAGGCTCTCGCCCATTATCAGCGGGAGTTTGAGACTTACGAAAAGTCTCTGAGGCATTTTCGAGCTACCGCTGGTGCGGAGTACGCAGAGAAGCTAAAACATGAAGCTCATCAGTTACCAAATCTTGAAACTTGTGAGCACCTAGCATTAAGAGAGCTTTTGAGAGAGACTACTGAAGAGAACTTCAAGAACTTTTTTGATCAGACGTTTTTTAAGGTACTGAAGGAAGAGGGGCATCCTCCATCGCAATTTGGAAAGCGCGCACTTGCTAGTTATTCAGAAACGGCTCTTGGCGGATTTTTGCTTCGGTCACCCAAGGCTTTCTTGGGCATCGATTTGCATTACGAGCATCAAGAAATTTTTGTAATTGCGATTACCGAAATTTTGCGGTACATCCGGAGTAGAGCTGAAGAGTACACAGGAAAAAAGTTTCTGGGTGTTGTGTTTGGCAGGCCTATAACCTATGCAGGTTCGAGAAATGATTCCGGAAATGCGCAGGCGCTCGATATTATGCGACGTAGCGCCCAGAGGTCAGGGTTTATCGAAGTGCGATTTGTCAAAGAGCCCCTCGCGGCAGCACTTGCTGTGGCTCGAACTATTCTAGATACTGAAGACCCCGCACTAATAGTTGATCTCGGTGGCGGAACAACGGATTGCGCGTGTTTGTCAGTTGATAGGAACGCCAGCGAGTCATTTCAGGTTTTGAGTGCATCTGGCGAGAGAATAGGTGGTGCTGACTTTGATGAGGCATTGTCATGGCTTCTTTTTTCTGAGTGTCTTGGCAAAGGGGCTAAACTCCCGAAAAGAAATAATTTAACTTTTCCAGCTGGTTTTATTTCGGACGCTCTTGCAACACGCGATTTAGCAGCGCAGACAAGGTTTAGAAGAAGTGGAGACGAGATTCTTTCCTACCTTGATGCATCGAACAAAGATGAACGTATTGAAAGACTGTATCAAGTTTATCGAGATCAGCTCCAGCATAGGTTACTTGCATTGGCAGAAGAAGTGAAAATTAAGTTGAATACTGAATCGGCAATAGTGTTACCTCTTGACTTCTTTGATTTCAATCTTTCCTTGGAATTCAGCTCTGCGAATTTATCGTCGGAGCTTCGTTCAATAGTTTTGAAAGTTTGTGCGGTTGCGAGGGAATGTGTTGAGAGCGCTAATCTTTCAAGTACGCCTGTAAGAGTTTTTCTAACTGGCGGGATGTCACAGAGCACCACCGTGATTGAGCATCTCCGTGCTGTACTGCCAGGGGGGTCAACATTTCAGCGTATGGATCCACTCAGAAGCGTGGTTGCGGGACTCGCCACAGTTGCGCGATCACTTAGCAGAGCCAGTTCGATTGCTGAGGAGCCCAGTGTAGTTCGGGGTGTGCGAATAGAAGCTTAACTAAGTTTATCTTGATCTCATGTATTCATGGTCGTCCGAGTTCGTGATTATCAAAGCTGGTTTTTATTTTAACGGCTCTTATCGATCAAGATGAGGTGCGTTAAGTTTTGCCTCATTGAGTCAAGTGACGTGTTGTGTGCGTCTATGCTGCCCTGTTCTTGTGCCCCGGCCCCGTTCCGGCCATTGCCGGCCCATGTACGGTCCGTTAACCTGATGTTTGTTAAGCACGGAAAAGAGGAATTACTTGGTTTTCACGTGAAAGTCGCTGTACCTGCTGACGGAGCGAAACGCGGTTGACACCCTGATTGTATGTAAATATAATAACAAACAAATTATTTGTTTTAACATACAAAATGCCTAAATTTGAGTACACCTTTCCTTCGATTAGAGGGCGCCAGGCTGGTCGCGAGTACTACGTATCTATGTGCCCACTTAGGCTTATACCTAAGATATTTCTCTTTGATGAGGAGGAGTTGACTCCCGAGTTGCGTGCCCAGAGGACCCTCAATCGCGTTCGAATACCAGAGATGGCCCGTTATGTTCTTCAGAACAAAGACAATTATGTTTTTTCCGCGATTACGGCCTCCATTAACGGGGCCGTCAAGTTCAAACCCCTGAGCAGCGGTGACGCGGACGACCGTTTGGGGCTTTTGCATGTCGACATGGGTGCACAGTTCATCATTAATGATGGACAGCACCGCCGGGCAGCAATCGAGGAAGCAATTAAGAGTGATCCCGTCTTGGGCGATGAAACCATAGCTGTTGTCTTTTTTGTGGATCGCGGGCTTTCACGAAGTCAGCAGATGTTCGCAGACTTGAATCGACACGCGATTCGGCCTTCCCGATCACTCGGTTTGCTTTACGACCATCGAAACGATACTGCAAAAATTGGGAAACTGGTCGCTCTGAAATCTACAGCTTTCAGTGGCATGGTCGAGCTTGAGAAGAGCACGCTGTCTGAGCGTTCGCGCAAGCTATTTACCTTGAGTGCAATTTGTTCTGCCACTTCTGAGTTTTTAGCTTCGAGAGAATTTGAGTCTATCGAGAAAGCGGCTGCAACCGCTATTACTTTTTGGGATGAGGTGGGCAAGAACGTAAAAGAGTGGGCTCAGGTTCGCGAGCTCAAAGTCACTGCGGGGGAGATACGGCGCGAGTTTGTTCATTCTCACGGGGTATTGCTGCAGGCTTTTGGGCGTGTTGGCGCATCGTTGAGCTTAGGTGACAAACCAGCGTACCAAGAGCTCTCCAAGCTCAGAAAGATAAATTGGTCTAGATCAAATGGCCGAGACTGGGAAGGCCGGGTCATGATCGGTGGAAGGCTATCTAAGGCTACAAATAGCGTTGTGATGGCATCGGCATTTATAAAAAAAAATATGGGAATTGAACTTTCTCCCGATGAACGTAAAGCCGATGCGGCTCTTTCAAAAGCAAGAGCAAAATAACTTAAAGGACAGAGTATGGGACTTGATATAAGAATCCAAAAAGTCACCGAAAACATCCTTGAGCTCTATCGAGCGGATGACTTGCCTTGGATTATCGGTTATAGCGGGGGTAAGGACTCTACAACTGTACTGCAGCTTGTCTGGAATGCCGTGCAGTCGCTGCCAAAATCTGAGCGAACCAAAAAGATTCATGTGATCTCTACAGACACTCTCGTAGAAAATCCAATTGTTGCAAAGTGGGTTGAGCTGTCTTTGGATAAGATTAAGAACTCCTCAGAAGAGCAGTCACTGGGGATTACGCCGCACCGGCTAGTACCGGCCCTCGAAGACCGATTTTGGGTCAATTTGATCGGTAAGGGCTACCCAGCCCCGCGGCCCATGTTTCGGTGGTGTACCAGCCGTTTAAAAATAAATGCTTCTACCGAGTTCATTCGTAATGTGGCAACCGAACGCGGAGAGGCGATTCTCTTTCTTGGTACACGTTCTGGTGAAAGTAACGCCAGAAAAAAGTCAATGGAGAGGCTAAAGGGTAGTACGCGGGATCTTCTTAGTCGAAACTCTGATCCGCGCCTTGATAGGGTTTGGGTGTTTCCGCCGATATCAGAATGGTCGAGTGACGAGGTCTGGGAATATTTGATTGAGACCGAAAATCCCTGGGGCCACAGCAACACGGATTTATTTCATTTATATCGTGGCGCCACTGCGGACGCTGAGTGCCCTTTAGTGGTCGATACCAGCACGCCTAGCTGTGGGGACAGCCGTTTTGGCTGTTACGTTTGCACCATGGTCGATAAAGACAAATCTATGAGTGCAATGATTCAGAACAACAATGATAAGAAATGGATGATTCCGCTTGCTCAGTTCCGAGACGAGAAACTCGATACATCGGATGACTTCAAGCACCGGGATTTCCGAAGGATGGATCGCAAAATTACATTATTTGAGAGGAAAGGAGAGCCGGCTCTCATCCATGGCCCCTACAAGCAAAGTTATCGCGAAGACTTACTAAGGGGATTGCTCAGGGCACAAACTGAAATTCAGAAGAATGCCCCGAAGGGATTAGAAGAGTTCGAATTGATCTCTTTGGAGGAGCTCGAGATGATTCGGGCTATATGGGTTGATGAGAAGCACGAAATAGAAGACTCACTACCCCGGATTTTCAAGGAGGAAACTGGCAAACGATATCCGAACTTAGACTCCGAAGATCGCTCGCTTTTTTCTCCAGAGGATCTTGAGATTCTCAAGGGTCTCGCCAAATGCACCGACGATCCTGATGACATTCATTATCAAATGCTGCGCGAAATGCTACACATCGAACAGTCTTATCGGGGCGCTTATCGCAGGATAGGTATTTTTGATGCACTTGAGACATCGTTAAAGCAGCACGCTTTTTTAAACGGGCAGGAGGCGCTTGAGTTCCTGCTCAAGCAAAAAGTAACGAGCATGAAGGCGGAGGAGGCTCTTTCAGAGGATCTATTTCAGGTGGCGAAAGTGCGGGAGTCGATTAAGGAGGAAGCATCGTGATCCTGACAAAACTAACATTTCATAACTTTGGTATTTACGCAGGGCGACATGAGATCAATGTTGCCCCGACGCTCAATCGTCCGATCACACTGTTCGGAGCTCTGAACGGCTCGGGAAAAACAACACTTCTTGAGGGCATTCAATTTGGTCTTTTTGGAAAAAATGCGAAGTTTCTTGGTCGCGGTAAAGCTGCATATGTTGATTTCCTTTCAAATTCGATTAATCGTAGAACCATACAAAGTTCGTCCTCAGTTAGCATCGAATTTACAATCCGAAAACGGGGGCGTGCTCAGCGCTATGAGGTGGTAAGAACCTGGTCCGCGAAAAGGTCGGGTTCTTCTGAGGACGAGGTTCAAGTTTTCAAAAATGGAGAGTTCGAGGAGGAGCTCTCTGAGCGCTGGGATGAGCTATCCGAAACATTTTTCCCTAGTCAACTATCGGATTTATTTTTCTTTGATGGCGAGCGTATTGAAGAGCTTGCTGAGCCAAATAGATGTAGTGAGCTAATCAAGACGGGACTCAACTCACTACTGGGATTAGACCTTGTTACGGATCTGCGTAAGACACTTACAACGCTTGATCGCAGGCTAAAGCTTGATGGGATCGATGAAGGTTATAGACAACGACTTGAGCGTCAGATCGATAAGCACAAGATATTGACGGAGCAAGAGACGGGGGTGTTAAGCGATCTTTCGGTGGCGATGGAGGGCGTCCAAGAGCTAGATTTAAGTTTGCAAAAGCTTCGGTTTAACCTAGCGCAACAAGGGGGGGGGCTCTATATCCGCAGAGAAGAGCTACGTGCTAAGCAGGGCGAACTAGCAGCAAGGTTACAGGAAAAGCGGGCAGAGCTAGTAGAGCTGGCCGCCAACGGCTTGCCGTTGGCATTAGTGGGGCATCTATTAGACAATCTTGAGTCTTACGCCCGCGAGGGGCTTACAGTAGGGCAGCGCGAAGCTGTGTTGGAAGCAATCAAGAGCTTTAGTGCTGTCATTCTTTCTGAGGTTCGCAGTCGGGAAATTCTCACGGAGGGTCAAATAAAGATACTGATTGCTCTGCATGAGGCTCATTTATCGTCGGAGCTATCCACCAATTCCAAGCCCGACTACTCTGTGTCCCTTCAGGCGCTGGCTCAAGCAAAGTCTGAGCAAAATGTTCAGCGAGCAGGTGCCACGAAGTCATTACTCGAGCTAAATAAAATTCTGATTGAGCTCGACCAAATAGAGCGAACGCTCCTAGCGGTGCCCGAGGGAGACAAGCTATCACCGTTGCTTAACGAGATAGCCGAAAAAGAGAGTTTGTTGGCAAAGACGGCCCTTGAGGCAGACGGCTTGAGGGCGCATCTGACACGTATACAGCGGGACTTAGATGGGATAAACACACAGATTGATTCCATGTCCGAGAAGCAGCGCCAGCAAGATTCCGAAATCAAGCGGCTGGAGAAGATGCGTATTCAGCTAATACGGGGTAAGGATATTTTGCATCAGTTTGAAGAACATATTCGGAATAAGCATATTGCTGAGCTTGAAAAGTTAGTGCTTCGAGGTTTCCAAACGCTTTTACGCAAAAAAGCTTTCGTAAAGTCAATCGCTATTGATCATTCTACTTATCAACTCAAGCTGTACATTGAAGGAGAGGGCGTTGTACCAGCCTCAAAGTTATCGGCAGGTGAACGACAGGTGCTTGCAGTGGCTGTTTTGTGGGCCCTTTCCCAAAAATCCGGAAAACAGTTGCCGACGGTGATCGACACCCCGTTAGGGCGGCTTGATAGTAAGCACAGAAAAGACTTTGTGGATCTCTATTTCCCGAATGCCTCAGATCAGGTCATTTTACTGTCAACAGATGAGGAGATTGTTGGTCGTTACTATCGCTCACTCAAAAAGCATTTGGCCCATGAATACCTAATCGAGTATGACGAAAAAAAACAGTCTTCGGCGGTTGTAAAGGGTTATTTTGAAAATTACAAGGAGGCCGCATGATTGAGACCGTGCGAGTGTCAGAGAAGGCGAAGATTCAACTGATTACGCTTAAGCGTCGCACAGGAATTCAAAATTGGAATATATTGTGCCGTTGGGCTATCTGCCTCTCATTGAGTGAAAAGTCAGAGCCTCCCGACGAAGATATTCCGTCCGATAGTTCAATTGAAATGACCTGGAAGACCTTTGCAGGTGGGTTCGATGAGGTCTATCTGTCCTTAATTAAGATTCGGGCTGATATGGCCGGAGTCCCTCTTGAACGAGAGGCATTGCTTCGGTACTTCCGCCTGCATCTCCATCGCGGAATTTCTTACCTTTCTGGAAACCCAAAGCTACTAAAAATCGAGGATCTCATCCGACTCGCCGCTTAAAGCGGTGTATATGTTTTGTCAGCAAGCTGTTTCAAGGTCGGTTTGCTGCTTGCCGACTTGCCGGAGAACCCGAGGCTATTGCGACGAAGTTGCGCTTTTAGGATTGCAAGTGGATCTTTTGCGCCAAATTCGAAAAGACCTTCTTTGCAGATTTCGTCGTATATCGTCTGAGCAGACATGGGTTTGCTGGAGCTCTTAAGTACTTTCAGCGCGGCTTCTAAAATTGTCATGCATAACCTCCGAATGTATTAGGGGAATTCCCAGTCGCCCACGAATCCGACTTGTTGGGCAATAGCCACGAGTGGCTTCATAAGCGTGGTGTACGCAGATTCTACCGCCTCCTCTCGAAGCAATTGGGGGTAATCGATTTTAAGTGCTGATACATGTGACTCGGCAGCCCTCTTCCAGGTGGCTGCGGGCAAGGATTTGTTGCTTTCTCGAAGTGCTAGGGTTTGCGCCACAATAAACGGCGTCAAGTATCGTGGCGCTGGTAGCTTGTTCGCCTTGCTTCTATTGGCTGCTTTATGCACCGGAATGAGGTTCCATAGCTCGTCATGCCCTACAAAAGACCAAGGTATGAAGTGATCAAGGTCAAAATCCCCGCGAGTTATCGGCCTACCGCTGTAAATGCATATAAGCGCCTTTCGCTCTGCAATATGGTTCCAAAACGATGTCTGGTTACGCAAATTTCGCCTCAGCCCTGGAGGAGCGAGTTTTTCTAAAATTGCTGGAACATTTGGATTGCGGTTTTGTAGAAATGTTGCCCACTGAAACTTCGCCCAGCCCTCAATGATTGCGAAATGAGTTGCCAGATACTGCACCCATTCTGCTGGGATGTGAATATTGGCGTTGTCGTCTTGGAAAAAGCGGTAGAGCGGAATGCTTTGGAGTTGGTAATCGCGAGACAGTTTCACGACCGCACGTTCATACCGGGCACCTTCGAGTTTTCGAGTCTCTCCTTCAAAAAAAGACTTGAGGAGTGCAAAAGGAACATACCTTAACAAGATTTGATTTAGACCTAGTTCGTCGTAACGGCAGGATATTTCATCCCTCAACTGCTTTTGTATCTCGCCGTTTGCAATTGAGTTTGCCTTTTCCGGAGAAATCTTTTCCAATATTTTTCCGAGCTGATCCTGTGTGCCGAACTCCAAATGAAAGTAGCTTCTTGGGTACCAAGCTATAACCGCCATTTCAATAGCGAGACTACGAAGCGACAAAGTGACTTCGCTGTTAGGGAATCCCTCTCTCTTTAATGAAGCTAGGATGGCCTGAAAATAGAGAAATTTGTACGAATTTGTGAAGGTGTTAAATAACCGACTTAAGGCACCAATATCTAATCGTGGGTTGAGGGAGAGTGGCGGCTTCATCGGTGTATTCATGGATGTCAATAGCTCCGCTTTCTTATTGCGCTATCCTTGCAAGAAAATTGTGGGAGGTCTCTGCGCATCTGGGACGGCGAAAGTCGGAAAACAATTCTTTGAGTTTAGTTTGGATAGGACTACGGGGGCTCACGCGGCCAAAGCGGGTGAGTAGTTTGGTGAAGTTCATGGTTGCCAATACTTTGCTCTATCTGCAATCACCCAGCGTATGCCCCCACGCGGGTCAGGTACATCGCCTGTAAAGCGTGGAATCAGGTGCATGTGCAAATGCGGTACGGTCTGGCCGGCCGCGGGGCCATCATTGACGCCAATGTTGTAACCATCGGGGTGGTGTTGAGCATCAGCCATGGTCTTGGCATCTTCTAAAAGCGCCAGCATGGCACTCACTTCTCCTGGGGACGTCTCAAACCAGCTACGGATATGCCGCTTTGGTATCACCAGGCTGTGCCCAGGCGAGACCGGATAGGCATCGCGGATCAACATGGCCAGATCGTTTCCTTTGACGATCCGGGAGAGCGGCAGGGAGCAGAAGGGGCATGTCATCAAGGCAAAAATAAGGGGTTGATCAGCTTAGGATTTGAGGGGACTACTTTAGTCGAAAATATGCGCCCGTGGCTATTGACAGCAGAAGTTCGAGAGCAGACAATTAAATTTGCATTAAGAGTTTGGGCTGACGCCCACACCAACCTGCTCTTCCGGGCAAGGTGGTTCGCCTTCGAAGGCAATGTGACCTACAACGGTAACCAAGCGGAAAGCGTCAGCCCTCTCATTCGAAGAGGGCTTTTTTATTTCTAGCCCACTTCACCTGTTCTTTAACAACTTGGAGGGGGTAAGACATGGCGAAAGTCATTGAGAACGGGCGTATCTCGTCCGTAGTGGTTGAGCACGCCGGCAGTCAATTCAACATCTGGCGGTTTGACCGTAAAGAGCCTGAGTACGAGGTCTTTTGTAACCGAAGGGGCGGGCTATCCATCACCTTTTCTGGAGAGGATGCCCAAGAACTTGCGGCGGATTTAGTGGCAGTAAACGCTGGGCGGTTATCCAAGCAGGATCTGGAGGACAAACTGGCGGCAAAGATCAATTGGTTTTTAGGTTCCATCGAGCAGTAAATCGAACCAGGAAAGGGCAACCCTTCCCGCCGGGGGATTTAGGTCCAACTTGCCAGCCCGGGCATATTGCAAAAACTGGCTAAACAGGAGAAACGAAATGAGTAAACTGAATTGTAAGGCCGGTGATTTGGCTATCACTGTACGTGCAGAAGTGCCGCAAAACTTAGGTCATATTGTGCACATAGTAAAGTTTCTGGGCGTTCAGCCCTGGTCCGACTTTGGCGAGGTGAACATGTGGTGGGTGGAGTCACTTCCTAGCTCCTCGCGCCTGCTGCACTACCTCTATCCTGATGGAACCATCGAACTCACACGAGCGGGTCCTGCGCCCGATATTTTGCTTATGCCAATTGTTCCACCTGGGGGTTTTAATGAGGTTTTGGATTGGCTGGAGTCGCACTGCGCACGGCCTGCCGATATGGCGCATTGGGTAGCCAAGTGGTCTGATTACGAGGAGGCTCTTCGCAAGTCTTAGCACGAGGCTCATTCTGTGAGCCGGTCTCAAAGGAAAATTTTGACAACGGGGAATTTAGATCTAACTTGCCGGCCCGTGCATGGTGCAAAACCGGCTAAATAGGAGTTAAAAAATGAGTAACAACACAATTGCTTTAATACCGCAGATTGAACTTGATCTAATTGAGGCTTACCTCAGTAATGAGCCTGCCTCGGCGTTTGATGGCTATTTCTCGGAAAATAATATTCCGCTTGACGCAATGGCCAGTCCCTTGCAAATTGCGGTGGCTCGGGTACTGCTCAATCCAATTCAGGCAAGTCTGCCCCAATGGGCGGCAGTTCGCGAAAGTGGCGAGGTGTTGCTTAACCGAAAAGAAATCCAGCGCCATCCGCAGGCTGTCAGACTTACTCTAGAGCCACAGCTAGTTTGCTGCATTAACTGGGCCGATAGCGGGCCGGGCTACTCTTGGCCTGAGAGCTATCACGTGACCTATATCCCGGGTCTGGAGAGGTTCATCGTGACGGCGTCTCGCGATGGGGCCGATGCCTTTGGCTGCGCCGATCACGCGCTGGGTTGGGGCTCCGCGGCCGAGGGCGAACTGCTCGTCGCTAAAAGAATCATTCAGGGATTTTGGGAGCACCAGCGCAACGAGTGGGATCAGGAGCGCTGGGCTTATTTGTTTGACGAAGGACTGGTCAACGAGACGACGGCAAACTCTTGGGCTGAGGAGGTTTGGCCACAGGATAATGCCCCCGATGAAGAAGACGACTGAGATTGAGCCGCTCCCGTATGACCGGGCAGGTCTTATGGCGGCTATAAGAGCCCAGTTTCGGGTTAATTGGCATGGAGTACACGGGCCCAGTCACTGGGCTCGTGTTCGCCACCATTCAATACATTTGGCTACAGTCCGCCAAGGCGATCTTCTTGTGGCAGAGCTCTTTTCTTATCTTCACGACAGCCAGCGCGAAAACGAGTGGAGCGACCCTGGTCACGGGGAGAGGGCAGCAGAGTACGCCGTGTCACTTAATGGAAGTTTCTTTGATCTTGCTCCTTCACAGTTGGATTTATTAACCAACGCCATGCGGTTTCATAGCGACGGCGAATTGCATACAGATGCCACGATTCAATCTTGTTGGGATGCGGATCGTCTTGATCTTGGCCGGGTGGGCAAACGCCCGCACCCAAAGTATTTGTCCGAGCACGCATACCCACTGATTGAAGACGCGTATGAACGGAGCATTTCTTAATCTACTCTTCAGGTTAAAACTGCAATAGTCCAGTTTTAAAAACCCCATAAAATTGTAATTTTGTGTGGTTTTCGCAAAATAAATACGTAACCCATTGATTTCTGGAAGGTTTTTGAAACCCGCCAAAGTGGCGGGTTTCGGTCGACCAAAACAAACCTCAGAAAACATACTTGTACACAGTTA
>JACCDP010220413.1_pt1 | contig 19428 bp, 25 predicted proteins | sample 7445841 | NCBI WGS metagenome assembly JACCDP01 (sample SAMN15323441, study PRJNA562643) | freshwater metagenome | isolation source: river surface water | place: USA:Blue River Watershed | collected 2017-08-17
ACTGACAATCAAGTATTGAGAAATTTAGAATTATCCATTAGTTTATACAAGAATATCATCGATGATTTAAAGAGTGAGATTCATGAACTAAACATTAAGATTCAAGACCTTGAGAAAAAGGTAGAAACATTAATGGATGAAAATAAAAAATTAAAAAAATATAATGGACTTTAAATTACCTTATCCAACAGAAACAGAATTAAACTTTACAGGAAAATCAGATTATTTTGAAAGATTATTAATACACATTCCTGATTTAGATAAGAAATATAAAATAACACAGAATGAATTAACTGGTTGGATTAGTCATAACTACAACAGTGTATTTTTAACCAATAAGGAATTAACATTTAAAGAATATCAAAAACTATCAAAATGACATTAGAACAGATTATCAAACTTAAGTTAAACAACTTTGAGATTAAAGTACCAAAGAAAATGGCAGAAGGTGAAATGGAAAACCCATGTTGGGAAAATTACGAACCACGAGGAATGAAAGAGAAGGACGGTAGAATGGTTCCAAACTGTGTTCCAATTAAAGAAGAACAATCTAAAGTAAAAGAAGGATTCCCGATTCCATCACCATCAGGTGACGAAGACGAACAAAAGTACATTAGTAGATGTATTGGTGAAATTATCGGTGAGTATGATGCGGAAGGTCAAGCGTACGCGGTATGTAAGGCCAAGTGGGACGAGTAATGAAAACAACGAATATTGTATGGCAAAAAAAATATTAAAAAAAATTTGGAAAGTATGAAAACTCGCCGTAACTTTGGGGTGTCAAAGAATGGGACAGGCGCCAGAAACAAATGGTGAAGAAATCAAAGGTAGCTTGCGGTGTTAGTATAATTTTATTATTGTTATATTATTAATATAAAAAAAGGGTCCCATTACAGGACCCTTAATTAGTGGTAGACAGTTATGAATTAACTACCACCAAGTTTTTAAATATTTTGAATATATGTTTTAAAATATTCTTTTGACTTTTCATCATTTAAAACAATACCTTTAATTGATGTATTATTTCTAACTGAGATGTCTGTGTAATTCATGAAGGCATCTAAACAATATAGAATCCTTCCAATCATAAGTGGACCACCACCACCTGAGGCATCTGTCCAACCATTGTTCTGATGTTTCTCATATAAGTTTCCCCATACAACTGATACTCCATCATTTAAACCACCAATACCTTCTTTTTTAATGGCAATCTCGTTGAATAGATTATGTACCAATAAAGTATATCTTGGGTGATTAATACCGTATTTTTTACCGATAATCAATAACGCGGCCATAATGTTAGAAGACGCAAACTTTTTAGTTTTAATCTTATCATAATTGAAAGTAACGTATTGTGTATCTAAGAAAGACAAGGTATCTTTGAAAAACTCAAACTCTTGTTTATTATCAATTTCAGTAATAAGAGTCTTTTTAGATTCACCATTATTATAACAAAGATATGCCAATTGTAATGGTCTACCAATACCACGACTTAAGAATTTCTTAGATTTTGGTTCAACTTTATTAGCACGATATAATCCTGAAATTTTATCACCAGTATTTTCAACTGATTTAGTACTATCAATTGAGTTATAAATTTCCTCAATCTGTTTTCTATTATCAGCAAAGTAAATTGTTGTATATACAAAATCAGGTTTCATGTCAGGATTATCCAACCAAATCTGTTTTCTTGTATTACCATTAATAGAATAAACATGTCCCTTTTCATAATAATCATCAGAAAAGTTAACTTTGATAATTGATACTTCCAAATGTGTTGGAATCAATTTAACAGATAATACTTTGGTAATTCCGTTAATTCTGTGTTGAATTAATCTTTGGCAGTGAACAGGATTTGTTTTTAAAAATCCTTCAGTCTGTAAAGTTTTGTGTTCAATTGTTAGGAAGTTATTTTCCATAATGGTTTATGTTCAGTTACCTGTCCCCGTTTTATTTTGTTTTTGTTTTTGTTTTAACTTTTGGTTTTGGTTTTTCTGATAATAATTTATCAGTAATTCTAATCGCCTTGTCTATTGTGTTGACCATTTTATTAAGGTCGTTAAAAATGTTTGCCATATCTGTTTTATTTTTTGTAAAGGTAGGGAGAATAAATCTCCCCACCAATTTTTTTTTAAATTTATTCCCAAACAGATTGTTCTGCTTTATCTTTTGCTTTCTTAATAATTTCTTCATCAGATAAACTTCGGATTGTGTCAAAATCCAAACCTGCATTTAACCATTTTCTTTTTTCTTTAGAATAAATTTCAACTCTAAAAGAACGATAATCAGGTCCACCACCACGAACTAATACTTCATAAAGGTTTCCACTTGTTGTGTTAAATAACATTTTTTCCATAACTGTTTTTGTTCAGATACCTGTCCCCGTTTTTGATTTGATATGTCAAAATTACGGCGGGTTTACGATTCCGCCAAATATTTTTTTAATTTTTTTAAAAAAAATTATAACTTATTGATTATCAATAAAAAACCCCCAACTAAAAAGAAGGGGGTTTACATCTATATATAAAGTAAGGACGGATGTACTACATGAAATGGCAATATCAAATTTAGAATAAAACTGTATCCGCCCTTACAATATTAAATATATGAAAATATTTTTAAAAAAACAAATATTACAGATATAATTCTGTTCGGAGTGTAAAACCATTTCCATCTTGATGAATAATCTCATGACGAAAATCTAATGTGTTTGATATTCGTTCAAGTATAACTCGTTCCTGACTTATTTTAAAGTGGTTTAAATCGGTTTCTGTCATCTCGTTGACAGGAACATCCATCCTTAACATTTCGGTGTAAATTTGGGTTGTTTCTGATGGAACAAATACCATTTCAGTTCTTCTTTGATAATCCACCAGTTCATTAAATCTATCTACATTTGGTTCAACAGCATCGTTTTCGTTTGGATGTGTTAAAAATTTGAAATTTCTCATAACCATAAGTATTAAAAAAAGGGGGAAGTACACCACACTTCACCCCTTGTACTATATAAACAAAAAAGAATTATATTAATATCCCATCAATCTCATCTAACGCACGTTGTGATTTTTCTTCCAACCAATTGTCAAGTTTGATTACCCTTTCTTTGAGGTCCTTGTCCATAGGTCTTAAACAACATTCAACCAGTACATCGGTTACTCGTTGTAGTTCTAATACTGATAGGTTTACACCTTTTGACCTTGCCATATCGAAGGCCATCTTTTGTTGGGATTGTCTGAGAATATTAATTTCTCTTGAATAAAATTGTAGTTCTGCCATTTCTATTTGTTTTATTGTTAAACGATAATCAAATATACAAACAATAGTTGATAAAAAAAAATTGTACGATAAAAATTTTTATATTACCTTTACCAAACAAAACAAAAACATATGAACGGAATAGATTTTATATTCCTAAGAGGATCAAACTTTTGGGATGAGTATTATCAGACTATCAGGAACTTAGGATATACTCAACAAGATATTGATGACTTCTATAATGGTAAATCCAAACATAGAGCCACATTCATTTTTACGAAGATAAGATTAAAGCGTAAAAAAAATAATTAAAAAAATTTGGTCTTTTGGTATTTCGTCTTTATATTTACATTATAGAGTAGTTACGACAACATATACTCATAAGATTTTGAAACCCCTTCACTTGAACAGATGTCGTAACCTGGAATAGAGTTGGGGTTTCGTTTTTTAATTATGGATAAAAATAAAACTTATCTTCAAATACCAAATAGTATATTGGAGAATGTAGAATTGGATGGTGATAATAAAATTTTATTATCAAAGATTATTGAACTTCATAAAAGAGGAGGTAGTTGTTTTGCCAGCAATAATACATTTGGAAATTTAATTGGAATGTCAAGGACCAGTGTATCTAAACGTATAACCAAGTTGAAAGAATTAGGATATGTGACTACCGAAGATGTTTGGGAAGGTAAGGTTCAAAAAGGTAGAATAATCACCCCAACTTATAAGAAAGGTAGTTCCCAAAAGAAACAGGTACGTAGTTCCAAAAGTTCAAATGGTATAGTTCCCGAAGTTAAAGAGGGTAGTTCCCCAAGTTCAAAGGGGGTAGTTCCTGAAGTTGGCACTAACATACAACCTTTAATAAATAAAGAAACATACAAGTATACTGGGTCAAAGGGAATCAGTATGAATGAATTTTTTAAATCTAAACAAAAATAACAATGGCAACAGTTGAAGAAGAAATTAAAATGTTAAAAAACGCACACAGCAGGTTATTTAATCAATTTAAACAATTGGAAAATGATTTTAATTCTTTGATAGTTGATATTAATCAAAGTAATATCAATTATTCAAATAAAATTAAATTATTACAAGAACAAATTAATGATATTACTATCCCTCCTCAACCGAAGGAAATGTTTAAAGATGGATGTAGTTATACCAGTACTATTGAAGAAATAGTGAGTAAAGAAGAAACTATTTGGGATAAAAAAACTTGTTTGAATATGGAAGTAAAACTTGTTGACAGGGAAGAATTATATAAAATATTTGTACTCAAAGATAATGCGCCACTTGCTGGATTTAAAATCAGATTTATGTTTGAGGAAAAAGATAATAAACTAAAAAAAATAAAAATATTAGAAGGTAATTATTTAATAAGTATGTTAAAAAATAAGATATGATAAAACCAATAGAAATAGAAGGATTTGAACATTACTTAATTGATACCAACGGTATCATATGGTCAACAGTTCATTCAAGATGGAAGACTAAACTTAAAACTCCAAGAGTAAGGAAACATCATCCAAATAAAATAAGCAAGTATTTTCAGGTTATGTTACAAAATGGTCCTGAAGGATATAAACCAAAGTTGTATTATGTTCATAGACTGGTGGCACAACACTTCATTCCCAATCCTGATAATCTTGCTGAAGTCAATCACAAGGATTTTGATATTACAAACAACAAAGTTGAAAATTTGGAATGGGTAACTTCACTTCACAATAAAACATTTAAGAACAGAAATAATACCAAAATTGGTAAACTACTTCAAAATGAGAAGTTGGTTCAAGAAGGAATTGATTTGTATTTGAAATATCAACGCAAAAGTTATTTACAGGAATTATGGGGAATATATGATAAGGCCATAACTGAAATACTCAAATCAAAAAAAATATTGATTAGGACTTCACAAAGACCAAAACGATGATTATATTTTAATATTCTAATATGTTCCCAAACATAAGAATTTTCTTCCCCTACCTAATATTTTGTTAGGTGGGGGTTTTTCGTTTAAACACAAGTATTTATGATTTGTACCAAATGTTCCGTTGATAAACCATTAGACCAATATGAAACATATTTCCATAGGCCACAGAATAAACATAGAACAAGAAAGTATTGTAAGGACTGTTTTAGGGATCAAAAAAGAAAATACAGGGAAAGTATCATAATGAAAAAGATAATCCAACCAGAGGTCCAAGAATTAGAAATAGAGGTATTGGAACCTCAACCTGTGGAACAGATTAATCCATTCTCAACAAATCCCGACTACAAGCAGTGTAGAACCTGTCAGGAATATAAACATAAGATAGATGAATATTATTATCATGGTTCAAGTAAAAAGGTAACATATCTTGATTGTATCAAATGTTTAAACTTAAGAGAATTAAATAGAAGAAGGGAAGAAAGGCAGGAGGAATTAGAATCTTCTGGTGGAACTGAAAGGGTTTCAAACAACGTTGGGGTTTTTTTGGATAAATATCAAAAGGATCAAACTTATATGGTAATGAAGGTACTCGGATATACTTATAGTGATGAGTGTGGTCATTTCTTAAAATCTGGTGTAAAAGAATATATTGATGGTGAATTAAAATTTTCAAAGGTTAAAACTAAAATTACATACACATCACAAATCAATTGGAATGAGGAACATAGACGAGAGATAATGGATTTATACGCAACAGGTAAATGGACATATAAAAAACTTGGTGTAAAGTATGGTGTCTCAACCGCAAGCATATGTAAACTTATAAATAAGATTAAGAATGAAGAGAAGTCAAATTGATATTGGGTATATAGATATTCCCAAAGAATATTTAACACTTGATTCAGAAAGTAAGAAAGTAATATGTGATAGGTTTATCGATATAATGTTACTTCAATTGGATAGAAACTTATCACCAGAAATAAACAGGATTGACTTCCTTGACGAAGTATTAGAAAGTTCATTAATCACCAATGAGGAACAGGAAAACTTTGAAGTGTGTCAAGTCATATCTGATTGTAGAAAACGATTACATGACGCGTGAAATAGAACAATACATTACCAAGAACTATTACGAATTACAGAACATATGTAAAAAGGTAACAAGGAATAGTGATTGGCACAAAGACTTACTCAATGAGGTTATACTTCAGTTGTATGACAAGAAGGAGATAAAGTTAAAATCACTTGAAGATAACGATATAAAATATTATATTATTAGAGTTATAACAATCAATTGGTATTCAAAAACAAGTCCATTTTTTAGAAAGGTTAGAAGGGAAAGTACATTATACAATGAATTATTTGACCAGATAATAAATGAACTTACCACCGAAGAAGATATTTTTAATAACCATAAGATATTGGATATAATTGAAATGGAATGGACACAGACCAATTGGTTTAATAAGAAAATTTTTGAGAAGTACATGGTGTTGGGATCATTAAAGAAAGTATCGGTTGACACAACTATTCCTCTCACCTCCATCGCCAGGTATGTTAATGAAACAAAAAAGACAATTAGATTAAATACTTTTAACAGATTAAATAATGAAGATTAGATAATCATGATAGAAATTAAAAATAAGATATGAGCACGTCACCAACAAGAAGATACAAAAGACAACAGGATAGACAATCAAAGAAACTGTTTAGTAAAATCAGACAACAAACCTTGGATCAAATAAACAAACATACTCCTGAGGAAAGGGATAATCTATTGAAACTATATCAAGTAATGTTAGAACAAAGGGAACAAGAAAGAATCAATAGAGAAAATACTGTAATAATCGAAGGAGAAGAAGAAAAAACAATATTCGATGGGATGTAATTGTCGTAAAACAAAAGTGGTAGAACCTCAACCTAAACCACAAATAATAGAAATACCAAAGATTGAAATGGTTCATGAAACAAAACCACAACAAGAAGATTGGTATAACAACATAGATGAAATAAAACCAATAGAAGATAATGGATAGATTAGAAAAATTAAAAGCCAACTCTATTGAAAATCCTGGCAAACCTAAAAGAGGTTGTAAGAGTTGTAAGAAACCAAAAGAGGTAACAGAGAAACTACCATTACCATTTGAGTTGGAACCTGAAATATATATTCCAACCATAGAGGATATTAAACTTGCATACGCTGAACTAACATCACATGGTGGAGTAAAAGAAGACAAGAAGGAATTTATCCAAAAAGTATATCAAGCACTCTTTAACGAAGAATTTATATTTAACTGTGGAGGATGTGGTAAAGGTCAAGCAAGAAAGTTTACCTTTCACTTAAAAAACATCGGAATATTATGAGCAAGGAAAACAAAGCAAACGAGTTAGAATATGAACAAAGGATGGAACGAGCCTTTGAACTAATGTTGTATGAAAAAAAATCATATGATGAATTTAAGAATCAGTTCTCAAAGGAAATGGGTATCACATCAAGACAAGCAGAAAACTATTGGAAGGATGTTAGGAACCGTTTAAAGGAAAGATATAATCAGAACCAAGAGGAAATACTATCCGAACAATTAAATCGTCTGTATGACCTCCTAAACAGATGTCGTCTACAAGGTAATAGAAGGATTGAGTCAGAAGTTCTCAGAGACATAACAAAGATATTAGGAATGGAGGCACCAAAGAAAGTTGACTTAACTTCAAATGGTGAAACTATTTCTATTAATATTAATATTACAGAAGACTAAAAAAATTTACTAAATAAGTTAGTAATGTTTCGTTTTTGGTAATTTATATACATATATATGAAATTAATTTTAGGAGATTGTTTAGAAAAATTGAAGGACTTACCTGATAATTCTGTTGACAGTATTGTCACAGACCCACCTTATGGTTTATCCTTTATGAATAAGAAGTGGGACTACGATGTTCCATCTGTTGATATATGGAAAGAATGTTTAAGGGTATTAAAACCTGGTGGTCATCTATTATCATTCTCAGGTTCAAGAACATACCACAGAATGGCGGTAAGGATTGAGGACGCAGGGTTTGAGATTAGAGACCAAATCATGTGGGTATATGGTTCAGGGTTTCCTAAATCACATAACATCGGTAAAGCGGTGGATAAACTACAAGGGAATGATAGGGAAGTGGTTGGTGAAATTAATTCTAATAGTTTTGAAACATGGGCAGATTTTACAGACAGAAATGAATGGACCACTAAAAATAAACAAAGAACAAAAGGAACAAGTGAATGGGAAGGATGGGGAACCGCACTAAAACCAGCACACGAACCAATCGTTATGGCAAGGAAACCATTTAAAGGTAATGTAGCACAGAATGTATTACGATGGGGAACGGGTGGAATTAATATAGATGAAAGTAGGATTGGATATAATGATGATAAACCACATTCAATACCAACAGAAAGAGAAGGTGGTAATAGTTGGAATAAAGATTATCAACGAACAGAAGATTGGGAACCAAACAACACAGGTAGATGGCCTGCAAACATTATGTTTGACGAAGAGGCGGGACAAGTATTAGACCAACAATCAGGGATTAAACAATACAATAAAGGAAGAGAAGAAGGAAACTATAAAGGTGGTCATAGAAAAGATTATGTTGGAACTGATGATAATCCTATTGTAAATAAGATTGAAGGTAAGTTCTTTAGTGATAAAGGTGGAGCAAGTCGTTTCTTCTATTGTCCCAAGGCGTCCAAGAAAGATAGGGATGAAGGGATGGATGAATTTGAAGTATATACAAGTGGAAAGAATGGTAGAGGATTAGATAGAATGTGTAGTGAGTGTGGAACTAAAATGGTTAATCAAAAAGATTGTGTATGTGAAAATCCTAATTGGATTGATATACCAAAAAAGAACCATCACCCAACAGTTAAACCAACTGACTTGATGTTATACTTAATTAAACTTGTAACACCAAAAGGAGGAATCGTTCTTGAACCGTTCATGGGATCAGGTTCAACAGGTAAAGCAGCAATCAGAGGTGGATATGATTTTATTGGAATTGAAAAGGAAGAAGAATATCTAAAGATAGCAGAAGCAAGAATAGAAAACGAATATGGAAATAAACATTAATCCAACCAAGAGACAATCACAGGCATGGAAATATCTTAATGACGATTCAACCAACATAGTTTTATTCGGTGGTTCTGCTGGTGGAGGAAAGTCATGGTTAGGATGTTTATGGATTACAACTTTATGTTTACAGTACAAAGGGATTAGATGTTTAATTGGTCGTACAGTATTAACACAATTAAAACTAACCACACTTAATACCTTATTTGATTTATTAAATTTTATGGGATTAAAGTCTGGTGAACATTATACCTTCAACGGACAAAGTAATGTCATGACATTTAATAATGGTTCAGAGATTATATTCAAGGACCTACAACAACAACCAAGTGATCCTAATATGGATTCATTAGGTTCATTAGAAATATCCGCAGCGTTCATAGATGAGGCATCACAGATAACCTCATTAACCTTTTCAATTATTAAATCTCGTTTACGTTATAAATTAAATGAGTATAATCTAATTCCAAAGGTATTAATGACCTGTAACCCTGCAAACAATTGGATTAAGAAAGACTTTTACTTACCACATATGAATGGGATTTTGGAAGACAACAAGATATTTATACCAAGTCTACCATTAGATAATCCATACCTCCCTGACAGTTATATACAAATGTTGAAGGAATTACCACCACAACAAAGACGAAGACTACTTGAAGGTGATTGGGACTACTTGGATGATACAGGAAGTTTGTTTGAGTTTGATAGTATATCGGGTAGTGTGTTCAGAGATATACCAAATGGTACTGATAAGAAATACATGTCAGTCGATGTTGGTAGGTTTGGAACTGATAGGTCCGTAGTAACGATTTGGGTGGGTAATGTGGTCACGGAAATACTAATCTATACCAAACTATCAACCACAGATTTATCGTCCGAAATAAGGACTCTAATACAAAAGTACGGAATACATATTAACAATGTGATTGTGGATAGTGATGGCGTTGGTGGCGGTGTGGCTGACCAGTTGAGGGGATGTGTAAACTTTGTGAATAATTCCAAAGCACTACATGACCAAAACTTCTCCAATCTTAAATCCCAATGTTATGTTAAACTATCTGACATGTTAAAGGAAGGAAAGATAAGTTTGAATTTAATGGACCCAACAATAGTGGACGACTTGACACAGGAACTATTAAGTGTTAAATTAAAGGATGTTGATAAAGATAATAAAGTGGCAGTTCAATCAAAGGATGAAATGAAAAAAGTATTAGGTAAGTCTCCCGATTTATCAGATAGTCTGATGATGAAAATGTATTTTGACATAAAGAATTTAAAATCTACAGGAAGGTACGCAATATCTTTCGTAGGATAAAATATATACATATATATGAGTAATGTAACATTTAATTTTAATGGTAATGATTATAACTTACCTGATTACCTATCCATAGAGGATTATGTAAAGATTTTTAAGGTAAAGGATTTGTTTGAAGATGAGTATCTTCACGCAAAGGTTATTAATTTATTAACTGGTTGTCCGATGGATGACCTATTGGATGCTGAACATCACAAGGTTGAGTTTCTATCCACATCAGTCTTTGCCATGGTCCCACGACCACCTTACAATTTAGTGGATACATTTGAATTGGATGGTGTTAAGTACGGGTATCTACCATCGTATAAGGAAATTACATTTGGTGAGTTTGCTGACCTTGATACACTTCTAACAAAGAAACCAGAGGAGGTCATGGATTATCTACATGTTATCGCAGCCATCATGTATAGACCAATCATTAGTTCCAAATCTAAACACAACTTTAAGATTGAGAAGTATAATCAGGAGACTCTCAACGATAGGGCGGAACTATTCAAAAAGAAATTAGATGTCAAGTTTGCGTTAGGTGGACAGTTTTTTTTTATCAACTTCGGAAAGAGGTTATCCAATTATACCCGTCTATCTTTGACACAGAGGATCAGGAGAGAATGGGAGATGACAAAATGGATAGTAAAGAATTGGAAACTAGTATGGAAATTACTTTCGAAAAAAGATTCGGATGGTACGTCGTCCTTAATAGATTATCAGATAACAAAATCAATGAACACGATAAAATCCTTGACAAAACAATTATCGAAGCGTTAAACCAATTGACCTACTTGATTGGTTTGGACCAAGAACAAATAAAACAACAAAAGAAGGCCAACGGATATCTCGCATAATTTCAGCGGTTATTCTTGGTCTTTTTATATTTAATATTAAGAGAATATGTTAAATTATAAACAACTAGTATCGTATTTTGGTCAGATAGCCTATCATCATGAACAAATAAATTCATTTGGTGTGGGTGATTTTGAACAATTAACCAACGATGTCATTACCAAACAGGAACCAAAATATACAAGAATGTATGTTATACCTGAGAATGTTGAACTTAAACAGAACAATATCCATTATAGTTTTTCAATTATAATCATGGATAAGGTAGAAGAAGATTTATCCAATCTTCAGGAAGTGATGAGTGATACTTTGGAAATATGTACTGATATATGGACCATATTCTGGCAGTCATATACAGCACAACAAGGTGATTTTAGTAAGATTGTGGTGGGTGATTGGGCACCGGATATACATCCATTTACAGAAAGATTTGAAACAATACTTGGAGGATGGACATTAAACATTAGATTGTCCGTACCATTTGATTACAACTCTTGTAATTTACCAATGGAGCCTTTCACTTTCCCACAAGATGAATCTTTCTCATCTTACATACAAATATTAAAAGATTGGCAACAATTCGCAGAGAACCATAAACAATTAAGAAGTTTTGGTTTTGGTGATGGTAGTCAATTAACAAATGATATAATAACAAAGAAAGAACCTGAATATCCTCGTATATATTTTATACCTGATACAACAAGATTAAATGAGAATCATTATCACATAACATGGAGTGTTATTGTTTGTGATAAGATAGAAGAAGATCAATCAAATCAAATTGAGGTCTTATCAGATTGTCTTGAGATATGTAAGGATTTTTATTCTAAAGCGTACTTATCAGATTACGATGTTGAGTGGGACGCAGTATTAAATCCATGGTTGGAGGAGACAGAATCTACTCTTGCTGGTTGGTCATTTAATATTTCCGTTCAACAAAAATTTGATTATAATAGATGTGTTCTTCCAACAACCAACTTCAGTCCATCATTAACATGGGAAGAGGTAAATGAGTTATGGAGAAAAGTAAAAGAACAATGGGATAATGTTTAAAAAAATATTAATATAAAATGGGTCAATTAAATAATCTTTACGTTAGTAGTTCATTTCAAGGTCTTTTAAAGATGGCCGATAGTACTAATGGTTTAACTAACACACTACAAACTGTACAAACAGGTGATGGAGATAATTCACCATTACAGATGAGTTTAACTCAAGTTAACATCTCAGGAAGTTTCTCTGTTAATGGAGTATCCATATCAGGTGGAACATCGGGTTCATCAGGTTCTTCAGGGACATCTGGTTCATCTGGTAGTTCAGGAACGTCTGGTACATCAGGTTCAAGTGGTAGTGGTTTTAATTACTATGGTACTTGGAGTGATACAACAACCTATATTATAAATGATGTTATAACCTATAACGGACAATCATATGTTTCCATACAAAACGGAAACTTAAATAAACAACCATCAGTTCAACCAGCATGGTGGTCAGTATTTTCAGCAGCAGGTTCTTCAGGAACAAGTGGTACATCAGGGACCTCAGGTTCTTCTGGTTCAAGTGGAACTTCAGGAAGTAGTGGTAGTAGTGGAACAAGTGGGTCATCAGGTTCTTCAGGAACATCTGGCACAAGTGGTAGTTCAGGTAGTAGTGGAACATCAGGACAAAACGGTTCATCAGGTACAAGTGGTACTTCAGGAACGAGTGGAGTTGATGGAAGTTCAGGAACAAGTGGAACATCAGGAGGAACAGGTTCTTCAGGAACGTCAGGTACAAGTGGTTCTTCAGGAACAGCAGGAACAAGTGGTGATAGTATATTCGCACAAACAGGTTCATATTATAACACAACAAACAATATTGGAATTACAGGTTCATTACAAGCAGTAGGTAATACATTCGCATCATTTGATTATAACTTTTTAAGTGGAAGGATACAAATGAACGCAACAGGTTCAAATGGTAAGATAGAATTAAAATCTGAGAATGTGGCAATATCAAGTAGTGTGGCAACAACCATCACAGGTAGTGTAATTCTAAGTGGTTCAGCAGGAGTTGAATTAGATATTAAAGGTGACCAAATCAATTCAGGTTCATTAACAGTTAGAAGTGGTAGTATATCAAGTGTTTCAAATAACACGACCTTAGTAATGGAGAATTATTTAACTAGTTCACAAGCAGGTCAAGTTAATATTATTCAAGGTTGGGGAGATAATCCAGGAGCCGCTGGTTCTTTATCAAATCAAGCAAACTATACAGGTTCATTAAGAATTACAGGTTCTAATAATACTGTTTCAATACCACAAATTAGAGCAACATTTGCAAGTGGTGGTTCAGATCAACAAGGTTATATATCTGGTTCTGGTAATATGTTATTGGGAAATACCTCAGGAATTTATTTAAACACAGGTTCATTATTATTTCCTAAAACACAAGGAAATTTAATAGGTTTTGGAAGCGCCATTCTAATGAACTTTACCACATCGTCATTATCAGGTGGTCATCCAACAGTTAACAATAATATATTATTTGGTGGTAATTTAACATTAAATCATAATAGTGGTTCAGTTGCCGCAACAAACAATACAATAGGTGGTGGAGGTATAACTTCAACACAAGCATTTGTAAATAATAGTAGACCACAAATAACTAATAATAACGTTAATGCTTTAGTTACATTAAATCATATTAGTAGTTCAATCAACTATTCACTTAACTATAGTAACTCACCAATTACAGTTAATAACCATTTAAGTAGTTCTAACATAACTAATAATTTATTAGCAATTAATAACAATACGGTATTTGGTGGAGCAGGAGGAAATGGTCATTCAATTTGGGTTTCAGGTTCACAATCATCAAACGCAGCAAGACAAATTAATAATAACTTAATTGGTGGTAATAACAATATTGTATCATCATCATTTGTTTCATCATCAAATTCAAACTTAGTATCATCCATTATATATGGTAATAACTTAGCAGTATCAGCATCACATGTTACAACAACATTTGGTGGTTCAGCGTTCTTTGGTAGATTTAACGCAACAGGTTCAAACCAAGAAGACGCACAATCAGTTGTGTTCGCAGTTGGAACAGGTACGGCAGTAGGATCAAGAAAAACAGGTTTCTTAATTGATAGTGGTTCAAATACAGTTATATCAGGTTCACTAACATCAATAGGTAACGTATCTATTACAGGTTCATTAAATGTATCGGGTAACGTATTATTCGCATCAGGTTCAAATAAGACTATGGGAACAGTAGCGTTAGATGGTGGAAACCCTGGTACAGCAACTGTATCAAATACTTTAGTTACAGCAAATAGTTTAATATACTTAACCAAACAAACTAACAATCACCCTAACGCAGGACCTGTTGTTGTATCATCAAAAGGAACAAATACATTTACAATAACATCAAACCATAACGCAGACGCAGATACGGTAGCATACTTAATTATAAACCCATCATAACATGGACTTAAATTTATTAGCACCTATTATTGAGGAAATCGTCAAGGAAAGTTTATCTGATAAGGTATATATGTATGGTCGTTATCAAAAAGGTAAAACTAATAGAGTTGCCACAGGTAATTTAAGAAACAGTGTTAAAGCAAAGACAGGTCCAAACAAACAAGGGATACAAGTTATTCAATTGTCAGGACCTGGTGGTAAACCATTAATTAACACATACGCATATTGGTTGGCAAATGATAGAGGACCAGGTAATGTGGCAAAGGGTGTGATTGAGGAGTGGATTATGAACAAAAAAAGTTTTAGAATTAGAGATATGAAAACGGGTAGGTATCTCCCAAAGAATGAAAAGAATGTTAAGAGTGTGGCGTATGTGATTAGACGTAGTATGAAAGCGTTCGGTTATACAAACCAACCTAAGAACTTTTGGGAAATATCATTAGAAAAGATTTATAAAGACCCAAGAATAACAGAATTGATTGCTGAGGCAACCATGAATGATTTAGTAAAATTAATTGAAGGAATATGACATTTGGTTATCCATCGTTATATAGTAACGGTTTAAATAATAATACACAACTTCGTAGAAGTACTGACATGGTTTACCAACGTGGCGGTACATATCAAGTTGTTTTAACTGGTGATACCTATGTGTCATCTATGAAATTAAATGTTGATTTGTATCAAGATAATACTGTTGTCGGTCGTATGTCTGTTATTCCATATCAGGTATCACAATCAGGTTCAACATATTATTATAATTTCAATGTAAGACCATATGACTATATGTCAAACTATGTTCAATCAGAACATTACCAATTCTATTGGTTAAACAATTGGTATAATACAACAACTCAAATTAACCTTAATAATCCATATCCAAACTCGGTTAGAGCAGCATATAAGTTTGGTTATACATTTATTTCAGGTAATACAACAATTAACGAATACGTTACCTCACCAAATAATCCAATAACTCACTTCACGGATATTCCAGCATGTAATTCTGATACATCATTTGTTCCATCAGGTTTTACAAATACGGGGGCATACTTCGATTATGTAGGTGGTATATTTCAAATGGATGAGAAGTATTACCTACCAAACTTTGACCAAGAAATAGGTACTGTAATTGGAACTGGTACAACTATTAACGCACTTGATATATACAGAAGATTATCACCGATGTCTCAGTTCTTAATGGATTATCCAACGGTTCCTGAACAATCAGAGACCTCAAGATTTTTAACTGAGGCACCAAGGATTCAGTATATACAAGAAGAAGAAAATTATGTATTATTCTATTTAAACGGACAAACAGGTGATAGACAAGTAATTGAAGCTGACTTTGCTGTATTTGAATTTTATGATGAGAATAATAATCAAGTAGATTATTTCAATCAAGAATTAAATTTCAGTGGTACAACATACGCATCACCAACAGATTTTGAAGATACACTTCAAATATTCTCATTACCATGTGGTCCAAAAGATATAGATAATTTATTCGCAACGATAGACTGGTCACAAGTGGCATATTATAGGGTACAATTATGTTATGCGTTTCCAACTAATAATGCATCTAGACAAACTCTTGGACCATTAGGACCTGTATCAGAATCGTTCTATTTTTATTTATACAATAACTGTCAACCAGAAAATACAAGATTGGTATGGTTGAATCAAAGAGGTGGATATGATTATTACACATTCACATCTTTTAGACAAGACACAAGTAAAATTGCAGCACAAACATATGATAGTAGATATTATGCAACTGACTTACAAACACCTGACAGAAATGTAGGTCGTTCTTTAAAGACTTTTGCATCGGATGTAAGTAGTGAGATTGTTCTTGAAAGTGAATATCTTAACTTACCGAAAGCACATTGGATTGAAGGTTTATTTACATCACCTCAAGTTTATATCATGAAGAATGATTTCGTATCACCTTTAGATAGACAAGATAAAATATATAAAGACCTAACACCAGTTCAGGTAATATCAACAGAGGTTGACCATATTACCAAAAAACATAAAAAGTTGAACAAGTATAGAATAACATTAAAGTCAGCACAGACAACTTTCGTAAATAGAGGTTTCTAATATGTCGCAACAACAATCAACATTAAAAGTACAGACAAATGTACCAGGTTCAATATCGGGTCAAACCTTATATCAAACTTTGGACATTTACAGTAGTATCCCATTATCAATCAATAAATCTTTTGCTGAGTTAGGAGATATAGGAAAAAGAAATTCAGATTTTTCAGTAGGAGTTTTATTGCCAGGTTCTAAAACAAATAATACATTCTTTGAAAGTTATTTTAACGTAGATACCATTGGGTATTACTTTGACGCAACTACTCGTGTACCATGTTGGATATTAATAAATGATGAACCATACTTTACAGGGTACATGAAATTGAATAAGATTAATATTCTTAATTCAAAAGTGGAGTATGACGTTACTTTATTCTCAACTGTGGCAGATTTATACGGTACAATTGGTAATAATTTATTAAAAGATTTAAACTTTGCTGACCCTGATTTTGAATTTAACCATGAATTTAGTTTAAATAATGTTACAGAGGCGTTCAACTACACAAACTTTGCCATCAATGGTGAAAAACCCTATCTATATTTCTATCCAATTGTTCATAATGGGTATCTATATACGGGTGATACTGTTAACTTTTCAGGTGGAACAATACTTGAAAGAACGAGATTATATACTTCAACAGGTCCCCTTAATTCTTATGCCTCTTTGGGAGCGGCATATTCAGCAGGTGTTCAACAATTTAGATTAAATAGTCCAACACAAGGACCCTACGATAACCAATTAAAACCAGCATTAAGTGTTTGGGGACTATTACAATTGATATTCAAAACTCATGGGTATCAAATATCCTCAGACTTTTTCAATACACCATGGATGAAGAGTTTATATCTGTATGGTTATTATAGTTCTGAAGCAACTAAATTCTCATTTAAAGTAAACTCAATTCAAACATTACCTTTAGAAGGTGTGGATGTTTTCTTTTTAGATTTAAATGACAAACAATACGCAATCGTTTGTAAACTTGGTACAGGTATCCCATGTTTCTGTTCAAATGATATTAATATCAGAATGAATTATGCGGAATATACTTTTGATTCAACAATTCCTTATGGAACATCAGGTTTAACATTTGATTTAGGTTCAACATTTGTTTCTGGTGAATCTTTAAGTACAGCAACATCAAGTGGTCCATTATTATATCTTCCTGTACCTATTGGTAGTAGTGTTAACTTTGTGGATGGTGATTATGTTGATTTTAACCTTGTTATAGACGAAAATATTAAACAGATAGACATTCTATCATCCGTAGCAAAGAAGTTCAATTTAGTCCTTGTTCCTGACCCTTATGAACCATCTGTGATTCGTATTGAACCATATGATTTTTTCATAGGTAGTGGTTCGGTTCATAACTGGTCTGATAAGATTAGTTTTGACAAAGGATTTACCGTTGAACCAGCATTAAACTTTATTGAGAGTCAAATAACATTCACAGACGCAGAAGATAATGACGAAGGTAATACTCAATTTAAAGGAAATAACAATCGTATATATGGTGTTAATAATTATTATGGTCCGACATCGTTTAAATCTAATGTAAAAAAGATTGAAACCATATTTGGACCTGAGATAATTCGTAAATGGGATACCTCAGGAACATCAAATAATGGTAATATTAGTCTACCATTAGGTATAAATTACGTTGGTTCAAGTAGTGAACAGACAGATCAGACAACTTCAAAGGTAAGTTGGGTATATAAAGGTGTTAAAACTAAACCTAAATTGATGTTTTGGTTGGGTTGTTTCAATCCATTCTTAGATATTGTGGGTGAAAACTACAACGCAGCAAACTTTTATAAGACATATCAGACATATATTTCCAATACATCGGGTTCAACATATACACAATTTGACCGTATTCCTGTAATTAGTCATACGATGCCAATGGGACTTGCGGACCAAGACAAGATTAATAACGATAGTTTATGTCTTTTATTCAATTCAGAATTTCCAACGGATACAATTGGTGTAGAAACATTTAACACATATACAGAAAACGACGCATATTCTACATTCTACCAAAATAGAATTACTAATTTATATAACCCTAATACAAGGGTATTGACAGGTAACTTTGATTTAAGTTATTCTGATGTAAAATATTTAAAACCTGAGGATGCAATTAAGATTAATGAACAATACTTTGTTGTATCCAAAATATCTCAATTTAATTTAACCAACAGGGAATTAACCAAGGTTGAATTAATTCAATTTAACGGTGATGTTAATCAATATCCAACAAGATACTTTATGTATGATTATTGTGATGGATTAAATAACTGTACATTCAAATTTAAGACCGATTTTACGAACCCAAATATACTGGACACTAATTATGGTTGGTCAGTATATTATGATCACTCTGTGGGGTCTTTAAC
>JACCDP010218570.1_pt1 | contig 19424 bp, 27 predicted proteins | sample 7445841 | NCBI WGS metagenome assembly JACCDP01 (sample SAMN15323441, study PRJNA562643) | freshwater metagenome | isolation source: river surface water | place: USA:Blue River Watershed | collected 2017-08-17
AGATGATATAAGTATCCTCGCAGTTAACTGTGAAGGATAATAAATGACTATTTTTGATGTCGGAATTATTGGTGCTGGCGTAGCAGGTTCTTTTGCTACATATAAAATAGCAAAAGAATATAAAAATGTAAAAACAGTTGTCTTTGATTTAGGCAGACCACCTATGAAACGTCGTCGCCAATTAGAAGGGTGGTTAGGCTGTCTTCCTAATAGTGATGGTAAATTATATCTAACTGATATAGATAAACTTTCTGCAATTACTGGTTTACGCAAAGCTAAATCTTCTTTTACTTATTTTAATAATGTATTAAAAAATATTAATGATTTTAAAGTCACAACAGATAAAAAGCCTCAAGCTTCTGTTGAAAAAAAATTTAAAAAACATGGATATGATATTTATTTAAATGATTATATTCAAATTTATCCATCTGATATACATTCATTATCAAAATACATGGCAGAAACTATAGAGAATAACAATAATATTACTTTTAGTTTTGATAATGAAATTAAACAAATATATAAACAAAAAAATAATTTTGTTATTATCTCTGACAATCAAGAAGTTAAATGTAAAAAATTAATTCTTGCTGTAGGTAGAAGTGGTTGGAGATGGTGCAAAGATGTATTTAATAGTTTTAAAATTGTTGAAAATAACGATGTTGCCAGATATGGTATTAGAGTAGAAATTAATTCTGATTTAATGAAAGAATTTAATAAGTCCAATTGTACTATTGTTAGAGGTCAAGAGTTAGAGCTAGGTCCATTTTGCTGGCATGGAACTATTATTCCAGAAGATCATGTTGATATGGCAATCTCTGCTTTTCGTTCAAATGAAAACAGATGGAAAACAGATAAAGTATCTTTTTCTTTAATTGGTAACAGGACTTTTCCAGGCAATGGATTTGAGCAAACAGATAGAATTGCTAAATTAACATTTGTACTAGCCAATGATAGAATTGTAAGAGAAAAAGTTTCTAATATTCTTTCTGGTAAAAGCAAGATATCTATTATTCCTGAGTATGATTGGCTAAAAGATGAGATAAAAAAATTATCTGTATTGATGCCAGAAATAGTTACTAAAGGTCACTTTCATATTCCTACTATTACTCCTTTAGCTCCTAAAATTAATATCGGAACTAATTTAGAAACAGAGATAGAAGATATGTTTGTGGCTGGAGAGTCAGCTGGCATTATGGGTATTGTCAGCGCAGCTATTAGCGGTATTACTTGTGTGGATTCAATTTGTAAGTAGAGGTACAATGAAAAATAACATGGATCATGACTCTTTTAATGTAATATCTATTACTGATGAAATGAGAGAAAATAATAATAAATATAGTTTAAATAAATTTGACTACGATTTACATAAAGAAGAAGATAACGTAGTAGAAAAAATAATAAGAGTTAAAAGATTTTCTGTACCCAACAAAGGTGAGAGATGGAAAATCTTTGAAGACAATAAAATTGTTATGATTATTGAAGGTAGTAAGCTTTCTAAAAATGAAAAAGAATTCTTATATTCTATTGAGGGTATTCAATGGTTATTATCAGAATACAAACAAGGAATCAAGTCTTTTAATTCATTAAAAAAGAACATGAAAGCAAGGCTCTTGACAAGTAATTCTCAGTAATTATTTTAAAAATCCAACAAACTTACCTGAGGTATTATGGATTTTGTAATTTATATTGCTGACACAGAGACCACTGGTCTAGACGCATATTCTCATGATGTAATTGAATTATCATTGTATAGATTATCTGACCATGTACAAAAAACATGGTGCCTTAAGCCTCTTAATCAAGAATCAATTGATACTGGAGCATTAAGAGTCAATGGTCATAAGTTAGAAGATTTAAAACATCAAACTAAAGCTGGCATTGATCGATATAAAGATCCAAATAAATTAATTGTAGAAATTGAAAATTGGATTGCAGAAGATGGAGTGCCCGCAGAAAAGCGTATTTTGTGCGGGCAGAATATTGGTTTTGATAAATTAATGCTAGAAAGAATGTGGATAAAATGTGAATCTAAAGATACTTTTCCTTTTGGTAGAAGAACTTTAGATACTATGCAAATTGAATTCTTTTTAGATTTGTGCAAAGGCTCAATGTCAGAAGGTTACAGTCTTAATAACTTAACCAAAAAATATGGTATAAAAAATGAAAAAGCTCACACAGCTGAAGCTGACGTAAAAGCTACCAAAGAAGTGTTTGAAAAACAAGTTGAGTTTTTCAAAAAAATACTAAATAAATGAGTTCAAATATAAAAATATTATACGCTGGTGGAAGATATAACAATTCTAAGATACAACTATTTAGATTTATAAAAAATACACTAGACAAACCTTATTGTATTAAGATTGCCGCGTATAAGCAATATAGTCCCAATATTAATATTGATTGGACGTTAGATTGTTTGTTAAATGTATATAATCCAGTACAACTGTTTGTAGATAATGATAATTTTAGAATTTATGTTGATCAGATTAAATCTTTTAATCCAGATTTAATTATTTCTGATTTTGAATTTTTTACATCCTATGCAGGGTTTAGTCTTAACATCCCTGTTTGGCAATGTAGCTCTGCTATCACAAATTTTGCCCTGCATAAAAAAGAAAAATATAACTTGGGCTTATTTAAGCAATATTCTTACTTATTTAATAAGAACCCAAATACTTTTCAAAGAAACTATAATATAGTAGAGAACTCAAACAAAAAATTTGTATATTCACATTTTGGAGATATCGCTGAACCAATTGAGCTACAAGCTGGTTATCAGTTTGTTCGCCCTTATCACCAAATAGGTAAAAAATCAAAAGTTTGCGAACATAATTTAATGGCAGCCACTATTTCTGTTAATAAAAATATTATTAACTTGATGAACCAATATCAAGATAATGTATTTTTTTCTGACTTTATAGATGAAAAATATGACCATGTAGTTTTAAAAAATATTTATAATGAAGAAGAGTATTTTTGCAATTTATATAATTGCAAACACTTTGTAACAGAAGGTCAGATAACTTTTTTGGCTGATAGTTTTTATAATAATAAGAAAAGCTGGATAGTAAATAATTTTGAAGATACAGAGTGTTTACTAAACAGTATTATTTCTGAAAAATATCTGCTTAGTGAAAAAATAAAAAAACAATTAGATACACCAGAAACTATTGAATATTCTTTAAATAAAGAAATAAGTTTCTTGCACGATCAAATAGATTTATTTTTTGATCGAAAAAATGTTTGATATATTAGAATAGTAAACTTACTAGATAAGGATTTTTATGAATAAGTTTCAGCAACCAGGAAAAGTAAAATTAATCAAAGGAACAATCTTATCTCCAGAAAACGCTGGCTTACGTTTTGTTCTTAGTGTAAACAATTTAGTTGGAAAAACTGATAATCATCCACTTTATCCTCTTTTTGAAAAGAAGTGGAAAAAAGTAAAAGAAGAAGCAAAAGGATGGTATGCTACTAAAACAGGAGCCTATAAATTAGGTGCTGTTAATACTACAGCTGTGCAAAGTGATACCTGGGTTATTCACATGTTGTGCCAGGATGAATCTTTAAAAACAGATTTAAAGTCGCTAGAAGAGTGTGTTAAAAAAACTGCCGCCTCAGCTAAATATGAAAAAGCTACAGTCCATGTCTCTAACTTGTTAGTAAACACTGTTCCAGAACTACCAGAATTGCTCAAAAAGCATATGGTACAAGAAGGTGTTAGCGTATCATATTATGAAGAAGAGTGAATAAGAGTTTTGTCTTTTTAAAGTAAAAACCTGGTTATGCCAGGTTTTTTTATGCCTATAAAATAGTATAAATATTATGCAAATTGATAGTTCTCAAATAGATGAAATAGTTAATGAACTAATAGAATTTTTTCCAGATTTAAGTGCTGGAGAATTATCTAAAAAAATACATGAATTAAAAAATACAGAAAATATAGATTCAATATTGCAAGAGCTAGAGAAATCATTTCCAGAAATAAAAGAACAACCATTGCCCGCTGATTTTCTTGATGATTTAAGTGTCCCAGATGATACCGATGATGAGGCAGAGGGTGAAGCTGATGTTACATACCAGTCTCCGATTAAAATAGATTGGCTTAATCTAGGAGACTTCTCTCCTGGAGTAGCTACTGACATTAATCATCCTTCAGGTCATGATGGAATTGATATGCAAGCGCCTGCGGGAACACCAATTTATCCATTAACTGTTGGAACAGTCCTTAAAACTCCTACTACTTCTAAAGGAGGCAATACTGTTACAATTGATCATCCCAATGGAATTAGAACCTTTTACGCCCATTGTAGTTCTGTACTAGTAAAACCAGGGGATAAAGTAAATAAAAATACAGTTATTGCAACAGTAGGTAATTCTGGTAATGCTATAAATACTTCTCCACATCTTCATTTTCAGGTATGGGAAAATGGTCAATTATCGCCCCCATCTAGATTTTTTAAAATGAATCCTCGTGTTAAAACAAAAGAAAAAGCGGCAAATTTACATTTACCGCTTTCTTCTAAGGTTGATAAAGTTTACAATCAATCTATTGTTTTTTATAAACTAGCAAAACTACTTTGATACTCGACTGTAAGTAACTACTTGCAACGTGGTACTGGGCAAATTATTTATTTCTTTTATTGAGAAGAATAATGGATTAATCCATGGAAATTTAACACAATCTGCTGATTCCACATAATCAGGAGTAACGGTTAATACTATTTCATCTGCATAATTCATTCCATCTTGATAAATATTCGCTCCGCCAATCAACCATATACTTCCTAAACAATCTACATATTTTAAAGCATCTTGCAAAGAAAGATATGTTTCTACGTTTTCAATTTTATTTTTAGTAATAACTATATTTCTTCTGTTAGGTAAAGGTTTACACCCTATACTTTCAAAAGTTTTCCTACCCATAATGACAACCCCATTGCTGGTGCATTGTCTAAAATGTTTTAAATCTTCAGGGTAGTAGAAGGGTATCTTGTTACCTACCCCAATTACTCCATTTTTAGAACATGCCGCAATCATTCTAATCATACAGCCATCTCCGCTTTAATGGCTGGAAGCGGGTCATATCCTGTTATTTCAAAATCTTCAAAGACTAATTTTTCCATATCTTCTATAGAACTAATTTCTTTTTTAATTATTAATTTAGGAAATTCTTTAGGAACTCTACTTATTTGCTCTTCACATTGATTAATATGATTATTGTAAATATGCATATTGCCGCCATTGAAAATCAAATCACCAGGCTCTAAGTTAGTAGCCTTTGCAAATAAATGAGTTAAAACAGCATAACTACAAATGTTAAAAGGTAATCCTAAAAACATGTCTACAGAACGCTGATACCATTGCAAACTTAATTTATTATTTTGTACGTGAAACTGAAAAAATAAATGGCAAGGGTCTAATACACATCCCTCAGATAAGGATGGATCATACGCCGTTACCATAATCCTGCGACTAGATGGATCTTTTTTAATTAGTTCTAAGCAGTTTTTTAACTGGTCTACTCCATGGAAATTTCTCCACAAGTATCCATACATAGGACCCATTTCTCCTTCAGGATAATCCAATAAGCCTCTTTTATCCAAAAACTCTCTGCTGGTATTACCCTTCCAGATATTAACACCCTTTTCTTCTAATTTTTTAGAATTTGTTTCTCCTCGGATAAAGAACAATAATTCTTCAATAATTCCACGAACAAACATCTTCTTGGTTGTTAATAAAGGCAATGTATTATCTTGCAATGAAAATCTTAACATTGCACCACATAAACTTTTAGTTCCTACTCCTGTTCTGTCGGATTGGTCTACTCCAGCTTTTATAGTATAATCTAATAAGTTTAAGTAAAACTTCTCTTCCGTATTCATATTATTCCTTTATTTTAAAACGATCACGTTATGAGGATGGCTTTCAATCAAGCCAGCATGAGTAATTTTGCACAAAACAGGATTATTCTTCAACTCACTTAAATTATGAGCGCCCTGATAGCTACATCCAGATCTTAATCCTTCTAAAATTTTCTGCAATTCTTTACTCATAGGTCCACGATATTTAACATAGCTTTTCACACCCTCTACGTGATTGGTCTTGTGAGTAGAACTTCCGTTATAACCTTTTACCAATGTCCCACTGTATTCTACTACCTCTCCTGGTGTTTCTTCTGTGCCAGCAAAGAAATGACCAGACATAGCAATGTCAGAGAAACATAAGCTCTTTACTAAATCTCCTACATATGTCATGCCACCATCTGACATCACATACAATTTTTTATTTAAAACCTCTTCAGCATAATCCTTGGTTTCCCAAACATCTAATAAGGCAGATAATTGAGCTACACCTGCTCCAGTTTCTACTCTAGTAGTACATAAACTGCCAGCTCCAACATTTACTTTTACTATATCTGCTCCAGCCTTCCATAGATTTAAAGCACCAGAGCCAGTAGCTACATTACCAGAAATTAATAATACTCCTGGATATTTTTCACTAATATAGCGAGTCATATTTATGCAATTGATATGATCGCCATGCGCCACATCAACTACCATAATTTGAACCCCTAAATTATAATAGATATCAACCAATTCATAATCTTCTTTTTTTACTCCAACAGAAACTCCGATATAATTATAAATATCTTTTCCGTATTTACATTTTAGATTATCAAATACACTAATTGTATTTTTTGTAGACTCAAAGCGATGTAGTAAAGCCATACCCTTGTTTTGATACATAAATTCACACATCTGCTCTCCAACTAAACTTGCCATATTAGCTGGTAACAAAGGTATCTCAAATTTAAAATTTTTTAATGAAACAGAAAGATCTACATCGCTTCTAGAAGTGATAGTAGAATATTTAGGCTGAAGTAACACATCGTTAAAACTTAAACTTTCTACAAATTTTACCATAATTAAATCCTCGACCTGTATATTATATCAGGTAATTTATTTGTCAAGCTACTAAAAAAATAGTATATTTATACTATGGATAAAGAATTTTTTGAAACAAAAATTAAGCCAATTATTAACCCAATAATAGCAATGGCTGCCATGTTAGCAGTAATTATTTTCCTTATTTTTTTAAATAGCTGTCCCGATGCTTCTTACGTGCCACCGCAACCAACACCTGTAGTCAAAGATACAGAATGGTGTCAAGCAGCTGAAGTAAATTTACAACAATTAGAATGTATACCAGACGATCAACCTTATACCAAAAAAGGTTTGACCTTCACTCAATTTTGTGAACAAAAGCACGAAGACGGAGTATTTTTAAATCCAAAATGTTTAGCTACAGAAGTAACAGAGAAAACAACTTGTAGCTATATTGATGTATGTACTGGAACTGCTAAACCTTGAGGTAAATATGAAATTTGGTTTTTTACCTAGCACATATGCTACAAACGACAACAGCTTTTCTGATATTCATTCAAATATTAGAAAATTTGCCTCTAGTTCAAGTAACGAGCATATTATTGAAGAGTATACTCCAGTATCTAATCAGTTAAATTTAGGATCTTGCGTAGCCAATGCTACAGTAGATGCTTTAGAAATATTAATGGGATTATCTGGCAAAACAGTACAATTATCTAGACTGTTTGTATATTGGAATGCTAGACTATATAATAAAGCAACAGACAAAGATGAAGGTACTTATATTAAGAATGCCTTTAACTCTTTAGCTAAAGATGGAGTTTGTCCAGAATCAGTTTGGGAATATAATACTAATAAAGTATTTGCCCAACCTCCTATGGAGGCTTACCGCCAAGGACTAGATAATACCATTCATTCTTTTTATAGAATAAATGCAACGGGCGAAAAAAGAATAGAGGAAATAGAATCTGCTATACGAGCCAATCATCCTGTAGTATTTGGTACAGGTGTTACTGATAGCTTTTTACGATATGCTTACAGTAATACAGACAAAACTTGGCTTGCTCCCACCGAGAAGATTGTAGGGTTACATGCCATGATAGTAACTGGTGTAAAAGAAGTAAATGGAACTTTACAATTTTACATCAGAAATAGTTGGGGGACTGATTGGGGGCGTAATGGTCATACTTGGTTTGACTCTAGTTATTTTTTACATCCAACTACTTCAGATATTTGGGTACCTACTTTAATGCCAAACTTACTATGAGGTAAACTCAATGATGGACAAATTAATTCCTTCCAGACCTGAAAATGCTTGCACTGGATCTGTGTTTGCGCAAAATAATTTAAACAACAAAATACCGGAGCGTGAGCAAAATATCTTACAAGAATGTTTAAATGGAAACATTCCAGACTTTCTAAGAAAGTTTGCACCTATTACTATAAACGATGGAAAAAATTCCATTACATATTTAGTAACAACTGATTATTTGTCCATTGGAACTAATGAAGATTACTTAAGAATCCCAATGAATCCGCTAACAGCTCAAAAAATTGCGGACAAATATAATTGTACGTTACCTACTAGAAAAATGGTAAATGATATATGGAAACAGTCGGTTATAAAATTACAGCCCTTACCTTGGGGACCGCCATACGATTCTAGTATGATGAGCACTGATAGATATAGAATTCATAATAAAAGAATACAAGATCAATTAAAAGACAAAGACATTACTGCTCTTATTTCTGGTCAAAAAAAAGATGTGGTACTAACTAATTTATTTAGTCCAAACAATCCAAAGAAAAGATTAGCTTTATATGGTTGGATTCAATTGAACGGTCAACCTATTCAGCCCATGCCAGGCGGTCATGAAGATACGTATGCAGATTATAGCCATGGTATTCGATTGATTGCTAATGATGTCATGGTAAATGGAAATGCTACTACGATTCAACAAGTTTTTGCTGACAGCACTTTGTGCTCCTTGGTTTCTGATGAAGGTGTTTTATCCTTTACCAGATACTAAATCAATTAATACAACACATCAATCTTCTAAAGAAGGAAATATGTTAAAAACTGCTGCTTCCACTAAAGACGCTCCTAAACCAACTCCCCCAAAATTTATTTTACAAAAAGGTAAATTTTGGGAGCAATATAACAAAACACCATATGCAAATAGAAATAATTTAATTCTATCTTGGGTGAAAGCTGGTTTAGTTCCAGCTCCTACTTTAGTTAAAGTTACAGTTCAGAATCCAAAAGATCCAAGCATTAAAACAACCTATGAAGTTATGCCTCAAGTATTTACTATTGAAGGCAAACCTGTAGTTCTTTCTGCAGAAATGGCTCAAATAATTGGTAAACATTTTAAACTAGATTTGCCAACTAGAGAAGTATTAACTCAAATATATGAGAAGGCTAAACATATTACTCCTGGCGGCAAGCCAGGAATGAAAAGATTAGGTTTAGAGTCAGAAAAATTGTCTCAATATTCTGATGAAGTAGCAGCTGCACTAAAAAGACTTAATTTAAAACCAGAAGATATAGTAGCTGGTCAACATAAAGAAATTTTTAGACCATTAAAAGGATTAGAGGGAAAATTGCATGCAGCAGGGTGGGTAGCTGCACCTCCTCCTGCTCCTAAAGATCCATCAAACAAAAAAGCAGTAGAAGAATATCAAAAAAAATTAAAAGAATGGGAAGATAAAGTCAGAAGATTTGACCCTTCTGTAATTATACAATCTTATCGTGGAGCTACCGGTCATGATACTTATCACGAAGAATACCCACAAGCCAATCGCTACATGGGTAAAGTATATGTAAATGTTACTGGTACAGAAGAAGCTTTAACTGTAAAAGAATTAGAAGAAAAAGCTCAAAAAGATCCTAGATATAAAAAGCATTTAGAAAATATCACTGGTGGCAGATCTTATGGAAATTATGATAAACCATCTGCTACTAGCAATAAGCCTGTAGCTAAGCTAAATGTTAAACCAACAACTAAGCCCGCACCAACAACTACGCCCTCTCCAGAAGAGAAGGCGATTGAAGATGTTATTACTTCATTTGCTGACACAATACATCAGCGTAGAATAAAAGTAGCTCAAAGAGTATTTGCGCTTAAAACTCTTTAAGCCCCCTTCATTCTATATGTGATTCTTCCTTGAGAGGTGTCATATTCTGACACCTCTATTTTTACTTTATCACCAACTAAGATTTTTACTGAATTCATTCGAATCTTGCCGCTCAGAGTACATCTCACACTTAAATTATCATTTACTCTTACCACAAATTTGTCTTTGCAAGAATCAACTACTTCACCTTCAAATTCCATTTTATCACGATTACTCATTAGTTGTTATTTTTCCTTTCTAATACAGACGTAATTAAATTGTTGTTTTTCTCTAACTCATTCCTCATCTGAAATGACATAGGCAATGATGTTATCCATGTTTTTCCAACTTGGCAAGGATATGGAAATTTATTATTTTTTACCTCAGTAAAAAACTTAATATCTGCATGGTCTGCTATGCATTTTAAATGATGCATCCCTAAATACAAAGGACTAATAATTTTCCATTCTTGATCTAAGAAGATATAGCATCTTAAATAGTTGTCTATTCCTAGAAAAGATAAATAAATACAATTTTCATTATTTATATCTTCTTTTCCATCAAAGACATATAACAACTTACTAATCTTAGCTATTTTGTCAATAGACAATCCATAGTACATATCAGTACAAATAATATTTTCTTGAGACAATGATAAGTCATTATAATATATTTTAATTCTTTTATTTTCTATTTTTAATGAATTTCCATATTCATCTACCCAGTGCTTATGCAAAACAAGCTCTTTGCCTTTTTTTCTAGTAATTACTTGAAAAGGTTTTAACCTACACCCTTTTATAATAAAATTTAATTGCTTGACTCCCGTAAAAGCCTGGGCTAATAAAATATGCTTTTGGTATTTTTCATACCATCGATCAGAGTTAAATACTTTCATTATTTTTAAAATTTTTAAATAAAAAGAGGAGAAGCAAAATAATTTGTGGCCAGAAAAAAATGTTAGCAACAAATATAGATACTTTTTGCAACAAAGTATAATCTGGTAAAGACTTTTTGTTAGCTCCAGAAATTATTAAAAATAAAATGCCACTTGCTAATCCAAAATTTAAATAATGATTTAAATTTTTATATGATATCGCAATAGTTAAAAGTAATACCATTCCACCTAAGATAATAAGCGAGATAGTATGTATATTGAGCTTGATGTTAAAAGTTTCTAACGTACCCAATACAATAAAAAGTATATATAAACTAGCTAGTAATTGAAGAATAGGTATTATCATTCTAAATCTCTTACATCCAATCTTTCATCTTCTTCTAAGTGATGAACCGCTGTTTTAATAAATGGCAAATAATCAATTTGATGAGTATCTACCAAAGATTTATACAATAAATAAGTATTTTTTGAATCAGATTTGGCATTGTGAATGCCTGCTGTTTTTTTAATTCCCAGCAAGTCGCAACTAGCCTGTAAGTTTACTTTGGGTTTTATTAACCCAATTTTTTTAGCATATTCTCTAGTTAGAGCCATGGTGTCTAGCCATAAATTAGCCGGGAATATTTTATTTTCTTGCTGCCAAAAAGCATGTAAAAACTTTTTGTCGAAAGTCGTGTTGTGACATATAATACACCGATGCGCTGGTGTCAAGCCATCTTCATTAAAGAATTTTTCACACAAGTCTATCACTTCTCTAGAATCATAACCATTACTTAAATCTTCTAAAGTTTTGTTAGTAATAGCTAGCGCATCAAAATTAGCTCTTTCTGGATACTTACATCTTACAGGTCTCCATAATAATGCACGATCAGAACATCGCACAATTCCAATTTCTGTAATTTCATGATATGAACTTTTTACACCCGTAGTCTCTGTATCTATTACATAGTACTGTATTTGTGACATCTAACTTGTTTACCTCTTAATCATCATTAAATCTAGAATCTATAAATAATAAAGGAATCATTCCCTTACTTTTATACTCTTCAAATAATTCTTTTGATAAATATTGCATCCCACTAATTATTTTCCTGCATTTGTAGGAACCACACTTACACTCTAATTTCCATGTATCGGTAGTATCAGTAGAAGTAGTGCTGTAATCAAAAGTTAATTCAGTATTTGCCTTAATTTGATATAAACTATATAAAAATGCGCGAGAACCTACTGCTTTAATGTAACAATTAGGATCACAGCTATGCCTAATTTGATCATCTACTGCCCCAGAAGGTCCTATGTAGTATTTAGGACTAATCTGTAGCCAAGCAGAATCTTGCGGCTTATACATACTCTCTTGTGTACGTATATCTCCAGTAATTTCCATAATAGGGGCTTTGGCAGGAATATCTACCAATGTATAGACTCCTTTTCCAGTTTTAGTCATTTTTATTTTTAAAAAAGATTTATACAAATCAAGCTCCTATTAAATTTTTAATAAATCGTATAATGCTGCTACCAGATTCATATACTGTTACTTTTAAATCTTTTTTTCCTATTAATCTATATTTGACATTATTAGGAACAGCTGACTTTATTAGTTCTGAAGCTTGTTGCGCATCTTCTGCTAGAATACGATAAGTAACAGTAGCCGGTAACATTACCTCTACTTTTACATCAAAATATTTTTTATCTATTTTCTTTTCTTTCATCTAGTCCTTCAACTAATTGATAATATCTTTTTAAGAACATTTCTTTTGCAACTTCACTGCTAACTGCCTCAATAGTAAATGCTGCAGGAGATGCACTGCCCCAATCAGATGGATTAAATTTAGTAGCTAAGTCTCTTGCTTCTGTTACTAACATAACCCGATCCGCATCCATAACTGATAATGGCTCTTGGTAACTCATTTTAAAATGTTGATAAATTACCCGCATCATTTTATGCTCGTATTCTAAATATACATCAAATTTACCCGAATACTTCAAAGGTTTTGGTAAATCTACCAAATATGCCTCTGAAGCATCATGCAATAATCCATACATCGCATCTTTCTCTTCGCATATCTTACTCACAAAAACACTGTGCTGAGCTACTGAGTAAAATTTTTTACAGTGCCCACTAAATCTACATTGTAATGATAATGCTTGCGCAATGTCCTCTAAACAAATATCACTTTCTTTTGGGTTTAATAAATTAATTCTTCTGCCAGTATATGTCTGAATCCAAGCTTCCCCAGTTCTTTTTTCACAATTACTCATATTAAATCACCAAAATTTAAAGTAAGATTACTTGGCTTACTCTCTGCTTTTTTGTTCAAAACTTCAAATTCTTCATTGCTAATTTCTTGAATTTGCATCTCAATTCTTTTTACCGGAATAATCTGACCAATAGGATCCCCAAACTTAATCACTAAGTTGGGCATTCTTAAATCTGTACTGCTAGGTAAATACTGCCCAGCAAAAATTACTTCCATAGAATAATTCTTATCAATAATGCCCACCAAGTTGTGCATCTTTTTATCAATAAAAGAACTGCTGCGTGGATGTAATTCATACCACCAACCTTCTTCTGGTATACACCTAAAACCTAACGGAATATTAAAATATTCGCCAGGTCGTAATACAATATCTTTTCTATTTAATGGAGCCGCAAATACATCCCATCCAATAGCATTAGCATCTTTGCGACAAGGTAAAAATTGCTTCTCATATCTCAAATCTTCTCGCAAAGCAAATTTAAAATTTGGTATTTTGTTCATTTTATCCTCACCAAGTGATAATAACCCGCCGCCAACTAGATGGCAAATAAAAATAAATGTACCAGGAACTTTTTGCTCCTTCAGTGTTCTAACCCTTAACAGCTTAGGTAGCTGAGGAGATGAAAATGAATAATAATACACTTTTACATAGTCAAGAGTCAGAAAGTTTTTCTTATGTGTTTGTTCCACAAGATATTGAACATTCTGTAGAAACTACTTCTACAGTATCTTGCCAAATTACTATTTTGTGGCAATCTAATATTATTCATCAAACTACATTATATAATCAATCTTTTTATGTAGGTGAATCAAATGATTGTAATTACTTATTGCCCCAAGAAATATTGCAAACTGCAAAATTACCCATTGTAATATATGAAAATAAAGAATTTTATTCTTATCCAGACAAAAAATTATTGTCAGTCGGTGATTCTCACCAAGTTCAAATATCTAACTTTACTTTTAAAGTCTCAGTAGATTATTCTGTTAAACCTGTAAAAAATAAAAAATTATTTGACAAATTACTAGCTGGCTTCCAAACAGGCTCTTTATTATTGCACTCTGCCTTACTAGGCTCAGTAGCCATGTTTATGCCAAATTTTGAAATATCAGACCAAGATATTTCTGTAGAAAATCAATTAATCATGTCTCAATATCTAGCTTCTGCCGCAGAAAAAGAAAAAGAACTACAAACCTCAGAACAAATAAACCAATCCTCAGATGGAGGTACTGTCGGTTCTTCTAAAAATGACTCTGGGGCAATTGGCAGCACAACCTCTTCTTCTAAGAAAATGTATAGTGTCACTGGTCCTAAAGATAATCCAGAAACTTATTTATCTAAACAAAATATATTACAACAAGCAGCAGATTTCGGGCTAGTAAGCTTACTATCTAATAATACTACTGGAGATATAAACGCCCCCATTTCTATTTGGGGAAAAGACACTGCTTCTGGAAATAATTTATTTAATGCTAACGGATCTTTTTGGGCAAATGAAATAGGTGAAGGTTTTGGAGCAGGAGGATTAGCTTTAACAGGATTAGGGGAAGGCGGTAATAATTCTGGAGAAGGTGTAGGTGTTGGCAAAATTAATGGATTAGGAAATAACTTATATAGTGGATTTGGTCCTGCTGGCAAGATTAATTCTACCTATAAACCTAAATCAATTCAAATGCGAGCAGGTAGCACCTCTTCTTCTGGAAGACTTCCACCAGAAGTAATTCAAAGAACTATTCGCCAAAATTTTGGAAAATTTAGATTTTGTTATGAAAATGCCTTGCGCAATAATCCAAGCTTGAGCGGAAAAGTGGCAGTTCGATTTGTAATTAATCACAATGGTGCAGTAAATCAAGTTGGAAATAATGGATCGGATTTACCAGATGCCGCCGCTGTTTCATGCGTAGTAAACTCTTTTAAAAATTTATCATTTACTGCACCAGAACAAGGCATCGTCACTGTGACTTATTCAATTCAATTTTCTCCACAATAAAAAATAAATAAAATATTCATAATAACATATTATTATATGTTATTACCTTCTGCCATTATTTTTATTAACGCAGATATGACCGCTGCACAGACCGCTTATCTTAGCAATCAGTTATATATAACTGAAGTGATGAGCGGTCAACAATTTGATGCAAGAGTGGTGGCAGATCCTAATTATCCGCAAATTGTTCATCAACAAAATTTGCGGATTTTAGTTATTCGAGAAAATTTTAGAGATGATACCAATCGTGAATTGGCGGATATTGCCATGTTCGTAAAACAAGGCTTAATCGCCATTGAAAAAAATAAATTCGGACCTCCAGATATTACCTTTCAACAAGATAGAGTAAATATCTGGCAAATGTTACGTGGAGCCGGATCCGATCAAGTTATTACATTACCTTATCCTACCCCTAGAACTATTTATCCTTGTGATTGTAAATTAGGCTATGGATTAGGTGGTATTTTTGCAATAGAATTACAGTCATCTTGTTTGACAATTTGCCCTAATCCAGACAATGAAAGAAATAATCAAGCCTTCATTAATAGAAAATAACTGAGGTAGTATGAGAAAAGAAACTGCATATAGAATGAAATTATTATCTAAATTAGCAAATGACGGATATTCATCCACTGACGGATATTCATCCACTCCAATATTATCTTATTTGGGTGGGAAATTACAATCTGGCTTTGAATCAGCTAAAGAAAAAGCCAAAGAGCTTTATTCTAAAATTGCCCCTTATGTAGAACCAGTAGCAACTACATATCTTGATGCCTTGATTCTATCTCAACGTGAATATGGAGATCCATCTACGGTTTATGGCATTGCTTCTATTGGTGGTAGATTATTTACTGCCAAAGAAAAATTAAAAACTGATATTTCTGAATCTACCACAGGCACTTTTGATGGCGTAACTCCTGCCCTTAAAACATTGCAAGAAATAGTTTTATTAAGCTCTGCTCTTAGAAATGATATGGTCGAATATGGTATTTCAGATAAAGTACATAAAGATTATTTAGATAAATTATCTGCAAAAATTACATCTGCTAAAGATCAATTAGCCCCATATATTAATTCAGGTATGCTTCGCCCAGCAGATCAATCAGTTTATAATCAATTAGCAACTGTTTATGAGCAATTAGATGCCATCGATGAGTTGGTTAAAAAAGATTATGGCAAAAAAATTGGCGCCGTAATGATTGAACTTACAACAAAACACAAAGATGAGTTAAAAAACTTTCTTAAGTATTATCAAGATCTTGAAAAAGATAAAAATTATTATAATAATCTAAATGAAGATGGTCAATCTATTTTAAATAATAATATTTCTTACTTTCAAGAACAGGTTGATAATTATAAAAATGTAACTACCTTAAGATCTGCAGATGCTAAAAAATTTATAACCAACTTGAAAACTGACCTTAATACTAAAAAATTTTGGGAAGATGACTACAAAGTTTTTAAAGCAAAAGAAGCCGCCGCCGCCGCCGCCAATACCGCCGCCAATACCGCCGCCAATACCGTACGCACACGCGGTGATCAGATCGCCCGTGATACCGCAACAGGCGATACAGATAAACCTATTCAACCTCTAATTCAACAACCAACAACTAAACCAGATTTAAATAATCCTCCTCCATCTACTCCTGAACCTCAACCTAGCCTTCTTGACTCTATCTTGCAATATAAAAGAGAGTAAATAAAATTTCTAACACCTAACCTATTAATTTAAACATACAGGAACTATTATGAATAAACTTCAATCTTTATTAAAAGCTGCACACTTTTTCCAACAAGCTTCCCAAAAATCTTATAAACAATTATATAGCCGCGCCGTCGCCATAGAAATCAACTTAGATATCTCTGAAGACTTATTGCCACAAGCTACTTCTTTGTTTAACTCTATCCAACAAACTGTCGCCAACGACCCCTCCATGGAAGAACAAGTTAGCACCCTACAGTTCGTAATCAACCACCTAACCACAGAAATTAATAACCCAGATAAATCTTATCTAGTTACCCCTAAATACTTTGCCAAATTCATGGAAACCGCCAACGCCGCACTCCAAACCATGATCCAAAAATCTAAAGAACCTGCCACCTCTAAATTAACAGCGTATCAGCTTAAATTAAAAGACCTGATCTCAAAAGCTATGCAGTTGCCAACAACAGAAACAACCTCCCGCTTTATTATCGGCGCCCCCATTAATAAAAAAATTCAACAAGATGTAAGCGATTTCGTCGCCTCCCTAAATCTATATATTCCCCTGCTAAATATAAACGGCGTCATCGACAAAGATACCCAAACCGCTTTACAAAAAGCCAGCCAATACTTTAATAAAAAATTCGATAGCGTCGCCCAATTGCATAATGCCATCAAACAAGAAATGGCTAACAATCCAGAAAAATTTAACCCAGCCCCATGAGATACCCCATGAACAATATTCAATTAAGAAAAAAATACTTCCAACAATTAGTCTCTTACGCAGGCTTTGAAGATTTCTCAGATCCTAAAAATATTTTGAAATATATTCAAAATATGAAAACTATGGATCAATCTATTGCCCTAACTTCTTTCTTAGCCAGAAATCCAGGACTAAATTCCAAGTTCCTTCAAGTGTTCTTGTCCCTGCCAGTACAAGAAAGAATACGTTTTAATGAATTACAACAAAAAACACTTAATATGTTACAAGAAACCATCGATTCCCCAGATCAAGAAGAATACTTCAACGACCAAGATGCCTCCCGCCATGCCAGATTCGGTCCCGTGTATGATAAAATCGATCAACAATTCCAACAAGCCCTCAGCGATTATCTTCAAAAGAACTTTAACGAAACTATTAAAGTAGACGGTATCCACGGTCCACAAACCCAAGATGCTATCGAAAAAGTTAAACAACATCTTAATATGCCCAACATTACCAATAAACAACTATTCCAAAAATTAAAAGAACTTCAACCACAACCACAAACCCAAAAATAATAGTTATATATTAACTCCCAACCCCCTAACTTTAAAAAGGTATACCATGATCAAACTTTCCGCTAAACAAAAAATCCAAATGCTAGATAAATTAGCTAGCAATATCTCTAAAGTAAATCTTATCTCCCTCGCAGATCAACCAAAAACCCCCAAAGACGTTGTAGATCAAGCTAAAGCTATCTTAAAGAATTTAGTAGAATATCCATTCCAAACATTACAAGAACCTACAGAAGAAATCCAAGACTCCACCACCTTTAAATTGCTATCCGGCTATAAACAACAATTGCAAAAACTAATCCCACAAATAGATGATGAAAACTTTCACCTGCTATTACCTAAATTAATAGAACTCATCACCCTCTTCCGAAATAACCTATTAACCCAAAATGATGAAAAAGACGCCAACACAACTCTGAACCAACTTAAATCCTTGCTCGCCACAAGCAAGTCAGTCAAACCAAAATCCTCCCCCTACGCCGAATATGAAGCAAAAGAACTTATCGCCAATCTAGACCAATTCCTATCTGAACCACTTCAACAACCCGCTGACCCAAAACTCTCTGCCCTGCAAAGATCCCTCGCCTCCATCTTTACTAATGTAAAACCAACCGGTACACTAGACTCTCCCACCCAAACCGCCATCAATACACTAATCAATAAAATTAAAGATCGTAACCCAGGTCTGTCAGATGCAGATTTAAATCGTTATAAAAATAATTATGACAGCCTATCGAAACTATTCGATAGATACAAAAATTACCTATCCCAAAACTCTGTACCACAACTCCCAATCGGAAGCTTAGGTAGAACAACCCCACTCCCAACATACATAGACATAAATCCATCTCCAGATGTTGTCAATGTCCCCAAGAGAAAATAATCCCCATACAACACAACCCCCCCCAAGCCGCCCCCAAGGCGGCTTTTTTCCTTCTCTCGACAAAAAATATGAAGGATCATAGGAAGTGTAATCTCTCTATTACTACTCTACTACTTTTTTAATAATATTCTCTATTTTCTACTAATACTATGTACCAAGGCAAAATGCTTAATGGTTAATTTAAACCATTATCCACCAATTGACAGGTATTTATCTGGTTTTACCCTGATATCAACCCCTTTGAATCCACAATCCACCCCATTTGAAATATAAGTAAAATTAACCATAAACATCCCTACATAAATAATCTATAAATCTAAAATTAGTTTCGCCGCCTTCGGCCACGTCGTTTAAATAAAACATAAACAATAAAGTGAGATGCAGTAGCTCATTGAGCAGTACCTCTG
>JACCDP010431990.1_pt1 | contig 19422 bp, 17 predicted proteins | sample 7445841 | NCBI WGS metagenome assembly JACCDP01 (sample SAMN15323441, study PRJNA562643) | freshwater metagenome | isolation source: river surface water | place: USA:Blue River Watershed | collected 2017-08-17
AGTGTGACGCGGATTTTGGTAGCTGAGGATGATCTTGAGATCGCCGGGCCACTGGTGCGCACACTTCAGGGTGGTGGCTATTCAGTTGCACTCGTTAGTGACGGACTAAGTGCTCTTGAAAAAGCGAAGTCAACAAAGCCAGACATGATTGTGCTCGACTTAGGGCTACCAAGTATGGATGGCCTTGATGTCTGCCGAAACCTTAGAGCCCAAAAGCTGGACATGCCCATATTGATTCTTACCGCTCGCACTTCAGAACTGGATTTGGTCGTTGGACTTGATGCTGGTGCAGACGATTACATTATGAAGCCATTCAAATCTTCAGAATTGCTAGCAAGATTGCGGGCTTTGATGCGACGAGTTGAAGGCCATGATGTAACTGAGTTAATCGGTAACGGAATTGTTCTAAACACTGAAGCTCGAAGCTGTACTTGTAACGAAGTTGAGGTTGCATTAACTTCAACCGAATATCAATTGCTTGAGTTATTAATGCGAAACTCGGGGAGAGTAATTAGTCGCCAACAAATTTTGCGTGACGTTTGGAATACCGACTGGTCGGGCTCGACTAAGAACTTAGATATGCACGTCTCAGCTTTACGTCGAAAACTTGGGGAAGAAGGCGAACACATTTCCACAATTCGTGGACTTGGGTTTAGATTCGATCGGACTTAGGCATGCAACAGAGACTGTTTAGGTTCTTCGTTATTGCCATGCTTCCTTGGGTAATTCTGTTAGCTATCGTTGCAAACCTTTGGTTTCTTGATTCAAACCAATCTTCAAATTCAAGTGCATTCTTTATGAACTCATCAGCAGTTAGCTTTGGAATCCAGGCCATAGTTGGTTTAACTGCAACGCTTGTTGTCGTAGTGTCACAATTACTGGCAAGAGCAACCGTTCGACCATTTGAAACCTTACTTACTCAGATAAATCTGATAACTACGCGCCGATCAATTTCACCACCAGAAGAAACTGGACTGTCTGAAATTGATTTAACTATCAATAATCTTTACGTAGCTGCAACGGACGCTCAACGTCGCCTGGATGCAGAACGCACACTTGCAGCCGATGTTTCGCATCAGTTGAGATCTCCACTTACGGCACTTTCCCTTCGTCTAGAACAGATTTCCCAGGATACAAAAGATACAAAAATACATGAAGATTCAACAGCCGCTCTTGGTCAAGTTGATCGCTTAGTTAAGTTAGTCGAAGGACTTCTCACAACTTGGAGATCAACTACGGATCGAGACTTGACGGAAATAAACATTTCGGAACTTCTCGTTAACGTAAAGGATCGATGGCAAGCTAAAGTTCACTCCTCTGGTAGAGACATTGTTATTGATTGCGAACCTGATTTAGCCGCACTGGGAACCCCAGAAGTGCAAGAACTTGTACTGTCAGTTCTAATCGAGAATTCTTTGCAACACGGCGCTGGGACCATTCAAATTTCAGCGCGTGACTTCCAATCTTGGACGCTTATAGAAGTAAAAGACCAAGGGTTGGGAATTTCGCAAGACATCGAGAACTCGTTAATGACACAAGGTGTAACTACGGGCGGAACTGGCCTAGGGCTAGCCTGGGCTAGAAATCAAGTTGCATCCGATGGTGGCCGGCTCGAGTTACGAAGCCTAAAGCCAGCGGTCTTTGGAGTGTTTCTGATGTCAGTTGTATCGACAACAGATCATTCAATCTAACTGTTTTGCTCCACGCTTGAAACATCATTTGGAAATACCCAATTGTGGTAGCCCCAAAATCTAAAAATAGTTCCCAAGACAAGTCCGATCACATTTGCACTGATGTTGTCTGCCAATGCACTTTCAAATCCAAGAAGGTAATGACTAACCCAGAGGCAAGAAAGGGAAATAATCATTCCGACCGCGTTAAAAACAAAAAACAATGTGTATTGACGACGGAAGGAGGATCTAGAACGATCTTTGAATGTCCAGTGCCGATTTCCAAAGTAAGCAAAGGTGGTTGCGGCCAGCACACTCATAACTTTGGCAGTTAGAGGTTTGTCATATAGCGGCCCTTCGCCACCACTGAATCTCAAAACATTAAATATTGTTAAGTCGATTATGTATGCCACTAATCCGATGACACCGAACTTGCCGAGCTCAGTGCGCATTTTGGTGACGAAATCTTTAAGCAGCATTACCTTAGATTAGCCAACGTTTACAGGCATTAATGCAATAGGTACCGATGTTTCTCGTTCGTGAGGTAAATTTGGCATTCAAATAGCGTTAAAGGGGAGTGCCGAAATGAGTCAGCGCATCTTGGTCATCGAAGATGATCAATCTATTGCTGAGATAGTTGGCATTCTATTGCGAGCTGAAGGATTTGAAGTTTCCTATTGCGCTGATGGAAATCAAGCGATGAATGCATTTCAAGTTGTAAACCCAGATTTAGTGTTACTAGATTTGATGCTTCCAGGTAGAGATGGCGTTGAAATTTGCCGAGCTATTAGGGATTTAAGTGGAGTTCCAATTGTTATGTTGACAGCTCGCAGTGACACTAGTGATGTTGTAACGGGCCTAGAAGCCGGCGCTGATGACTACATTGTTAAGCCGATCAAGAATGAAGAACTAATTGCCAGAATCAGAGCTCGCTTAAGAAACATCGAAGCCCCAACAGTAAATGAAATAAAAGTTGGTGACTTGGTCATTGACGTAGCTGGTCATGGAGTTAAGCGCGGTGAAATTAACATTCCGCTGACAGTTTTAGAATTCAAACTTCTGGTAACTCTTGCTAAACGACCTTGGCAAGTTTTTTCTCGGGAAGCTTTATTGGAAGAAGTATGGGAATACCAACACGCTGCCGATACCAGGCTTGTAAATGTTCACGTGCAAAGACTCCGCGCAAAAATTGAAATCGATCCAGAGAATCCTGAAATCGTTTTAACGGTGCGCGGAGTTGGCTACAAGGCAGGGCAAACTTAACCGGTGAGCACACTAGCTCGAGAAAAGACTTCGATCCGAAGTCATTGGCGAAGAAACTTGCAACTTCGTTTGATCATTTTGACGTTTGTAATATCTACTTCAGTTTTAAGCATCGTTGGTGTGCTCTTGGTGAATCAAGTGACATCTGGCTTACTTGAGGCCAAGCAACAGAGCGCATTGACTGAGGCCACTGCAGCCAGGCTTGAAGTTCAGCGACTCTTGGATGCCTCCGACGTTGGGCTAGTGGCTCCAAATAACACCAGACTTGTTGACTCGGTAATCACAGCACTTGCAGTGCGAGCTGGTTCCCCTGGAATTTACGATGCCTTGTTCTTAAGTGACCCAGATTTAGTTGGGGTGCCTGAGCGCGGAACTAAGTTGATTTCTGAGGCATCTATTCCTGAGAGTTTAAGAACTGCAATCCGCGAACGTGATCGACAAGCTTGGGCATATTCTGAGTTGATTTATGAAGGTGGCATAACTGCGCCAGGCTTAGTTGTAGGTTCACCAGTTTCCATCCCACGAGTGGGCGCATACGAACTTTATTTGCTATTCCCGCTTGATGATGAGCAACGAACCATTGATCTGGTACGACAAGGCGTAGCTGCAACCGGAATCATTTTGTTAGTGAGCTTGATGGTTTTGGCATGGTTTGTTACTGCTCGAGTTACAGATCCGGTCCGAGAAGCAGCGGAAATTGCAGTTCAAATTGCTGCTGGAGACCTAGATCGTCGAATGCAAGTCAACGGTGAAGACGACATTGCCCGACTGGCTGGCTCGTTTAATGAAATGGCAACGAGTTTACAAAGCCAAATTATTCGACTTGAATCCCTATCTCAGGTTCAGCAACAGTTCGTATCTGACGTATCCCATGAATTGCGCACCCCATTAACAACGGTGCGAATGGCAAGCGAAATGATTTACAACGCTAGAGCTGATTTTGATCCAGACATGGCTCGATCAGCGGAGCTACTTAGAAATCAAGTAGACCGGTTCGATTTGCTACTGAGTGACCTGCTGGAAATGAGCAAAATTGATGCGGGAGCTTCGCCACTTGAAAGTGCGGCCATTGATTTAGCCGTAGTTACTGAAACTATTTTGCGAGACAACGAAGAAATCGCCGCAGAGCACTCAACACAATTCAAGTTTGCAAGTAGCGGCGATACAACCGTGATGGCTGACCAGCGACGAGTCTCTCGAATCATTAGAAATCTAGTTGTGAATGCAATTGAGCATTGCGATGGAACTAATGTCGAAGTAGAAATCTTGGGCAACGAGTCATGTGTTTCTATCTCTGTTCGAGATCGTGGTCAAGGAATCGCTGTTGAAGACCTATCAAGAGTTTTTGGACGTTTTTGGCGAGCTGATCCAGCTCGGCAACGTACACTCGGCGGTACCGGACTAGGACTGTCAATTTCTGCAGAGGATGCAGCGTTGCATGGTGGAATCATTGACGTATGGGGTGCGCCAAATGAAGGTGCGCAGTTTGTTTTGACTCTTCCTCGAATCGAGTTAGGTGCAATTTCCGCGGTGGCAATTTCGGCTGGTGCGCCATGAGACTAAAAGTTACTGGTGGATTCCTGGCACTAACACTTGTTCTTTCAGGCTGTGCGGGCATTCCAAAGTCAAGCGAGGTGTACTTTGGTGAAGAAATTTCAGAAGATACCTCTGCACAGTTTGTAAGAGTTATTGCCCGACCGCCAAGTGCTGGGATGTCTCCAGAAGAAATTGTGCGCGGCTTCCTGGATGCTTGCGCCGATCCATCTGAAAACTATGGAATAGCCCGGCAATACTTAGAGGTTGAGTCTGCTGGTAACTGGAATCCATTAACAGGGATTGAGATTTATGAAGCATCATCCATTGATGTTGCTGGTGACTCGCCTGCATTAACTGTGAGTGCAGCAAAACTTGGAACTATCTCAGATTTGGGAAGATACCAAAGCGGTGAACCTGGCGCTCAAGTTTCCAAAACTTTTGAGTTAGTGCAAGATGCCGGTGGGCAATGGCGGATTGCAAACCTAAGTGATGGAATCTTGTTGTCCAGCGGAGACGTTGATCGCTCCTTCCGAAGTTTTCCAATTTACTTTTTTAACACTGACCTAACTTCGTTAGTTACCGACACAGTTTTAGTTCCGGTAAGTAACTCTGGAGCAGCAACATCTTTGGTTAGATCACTTCTAGACGGACCATCACCGTACCTATCACCGGTTGCAGCGAGTGCTTTTCCAGTAGGAACAACTTTGACGTATGGCTCCGTGCCGATCACAAATGGAATCGCCCAAGTTGACCTATCGAATGAGATTTTGGGAGCAGACGAAGACACTAGGCGAGCCTTGTCAGCTCAGCTGGTGTGGACTCTAAATGTGCTACCTAATGTGTCTGCGGTTCAAATATCAGTTTCGGGGCAGCCATTAGCACTTACAAGTATTGGCGCGCTTCAAACTATTCAGGACTGGCAAGATCTTTCGACGTTACCTGATCCCAATCTGCAGACTTTGAATGTAATCAGAAACGATGAGATCTATTCCGTAGTCAATGAAATAGCAACCCTAAAGTACGTTGCTCCAGCTCCGCTAGTTTTCGCTACGCCAAACTTGAGCGGTTCTCAAATCGCAACCGTTACGGCAGATCGTAAATCTCTGCAGGTGACTAATTCAGCAGAATCTGAATTTAAATTGGTAGCCCAGGGAGATCAAATTTCTAAACCGACCTGGGATCGAGATGGAAATATTTATTTCTCAGACTTTGGTCAGGGAGTGCGGGAAGTTACCCGTGATGGCAGTTTGCGCCCGGTATCTGTAGATGCTTCAACCTTGGGTACAAACGATCAAGTCAAGCAAGTATTGGTTTCAAGTGATGGTGTTCGGGTAGCAGTTGTGTTATCAAATGGCATCCAAGACGTAGTAGCCGTTGGTGCAGTTTTCAAGACAGACTCAGAAACTCGAATAATCGGTTTACATAGAATTGAGCGATCAATTACTACAGTTCGTGACATCGTTTGGAGTTCACCGACTTCGATTGCAGTCATCGGTTCCGATGAAACAAAAAGTGATCTTGTTTTTGATGTATCGCTGCTAGATGGCAAAACTAAGTTGTTCAGTACACCGGTAGGCGCCCAACAGATTTCAGTTGATGGAATTGGAAAGCTTTATATTTCTGCGGTTGATGGCACAAACCAATCAGTATTCCAGCAGAGCTTCGGAACTTGGGCACAAGTTGCCTCAGGAATTGGTGGATTTTTCTCCCAATAATTTAACAACCTAGGTTTATCTACATTCTCAATATTCCTGGGTTAACCAGCACGTTCATATTTCAGACTGACTTATGTCAATTTTGAAGCAATTAGTTTTTACGCCCAAATGTTTGATCTGTTCACGACTTGGTATTGAACTTTGTCCATCCTGCATCAAAGGAGTTGCACCGTTTCGGGCCAGAGACTTAAGTGAAATCACGGCGTGCTTCTGTGCTGGTGAGTATTCGGGCTGGCTTCGTGATGCTCTAATTTGTTATAAGAATGGTGATGTTAGATATGTTGAATTGTTATCACAAGTTTTATACAGCACATTAGATAAGTTTCTAGGATTCCAAAATTTAACTTTATTCCCAATCCCTAGTTCCCACCAAAAGATTAAAGAACGAGGATTTGATTCAGTAGCAAATATTTGCAGCCACATGATTCAGCGCAACAAGTCAATCACTATTGACGAAACAAATCTATTTCTCCGTCGGATCGTGTTGGATCAGGTGGGATTGACTGCCACTCAACGCCATTCGAACTTGGAAGGGGCATTCGGTATTCGAAGAACAGTTAATGGCACAGTCGTACTTATTGACGATGTCGTTACTACTGGCGCCACCCTGAATAGCGCGGCAAGGACTTTGAAATTCGCAGGTGCGCAACAGGTATTCGCATTGACGTTGTGTGGTTCTCCAAAAAGGAGATAATCTAAATGCTGGCACCCACCCGGGTCCGTGATTGCATTGCAAACCAGTTCTTCGAAGTTGGTTTGCAATAAGCCGATGCCAGCCGCAGGCAAAGCGGTCCACGTAAGACGACTTTTGGTCGTTGAGCACGGTGCGGTTTAGAAGTAAGTCCTGCCTGTTCTTTGATCCAGATGGTCAAAATCGACAGTGAGGGTTAGTAGTGGCGATTGACGCTGCGAAAGTTCCAGCAGGCGAATGTGGGGTCGAAAATCAGGTCGGACGGGTGGGTGTCCCTTTATTGCTTATTGCCTGGCATCCCTTGCAACCAAACATATGTGTGACCACTAGGTTTGTAAGTGTTGGGAGTACTTAATGGCACAGGCTAATGACTTAGAGAAGCAAGATTTCATAGTAAAAGCACTCCCTTTGTTCTTTGTCGCCATGACGCTTCGCCCCTTAACAACTTCTGTCGGTCCGGTACTTCCTGAGATCCGCGAAGATTTTGGATTATCTGCGACCGCAGGCTCTCTGCTGAGCACGCTGCCAATTTTGATGTTTGGTCTTGGTGCTTTGCTTGTGCCTCGATTACTACATCGAATCAGTCCAAACAAGGCAATCTCGCTTAGTTTGTTAGCGCTTGCAATTGGTGGCCACCTTCGGTTACTCCCATTTGTGGTAGTTCTTTACTTGGGAACCATCATTATTGGACTTGGTGTTGCTGTTGGCAACGTTGTCCCGTCGTTGATCACCCGAAGAGATTTCCCAACCCGTATCGGTGGCGTGATGGGAATGATTGCTGGTGCGATTTCATTGTCTGCAGCCGTCGCGGCGCTAGTGACATATCCGATTGCTAATCGTTTAGGTTCCTGGCGCGAAGCACTTGAGGTCTGGGCGATACTTCCACTTATTGTTTTCATTATTTGGCACTTCTACAAACATCCACACACTAAAGATATTCGCCTTGATACTCCACATAACATGAAAGCTTTACTTCGCAACCCATTGGCGTGGAGTCTGACGTTGTACTTCGGTTTTCAATCCATCAATTTTCATTCAATGAATACTTGGTTACCAACAATCTTGCGCGAGGCTGGAACTGATCCGGTTACGGCTGGAAAGCAACTTGCACTTTTGGTCCTCATAGGACTCCCGACAGGTTTATTCGTTCCACCACTAGCGGCCAAATTCACTTCGCAAGTCGGTTTGTGCGTAGGGTTCGTTGCGGTCTTTGCCGTTGGATTAGTTGGAATCTACAGCTTTGCAATTTATGGCTTGTGGCCAGCAGCAACTTGGCTTTGGGTTTTCTTACTTGGAGTTGGGCTTGGATCCTCATTTCCACTGGCTTTGACTCTAGTTCTGTTACGTTCTGGCTCGCCAGAAACGGCGCGAGACCTAGGCTCCTTCATGCAAGGCGGAGGTTACGTGATTTCAGCATTGGGTCCTTTGACTCTTGGATTCTTACGAGATGTGACGAATTCTTGGTCAGCAGCATTTTTTGCGTTAGGAGTTGCATTGCTGGTGCAACTTATATCTGGAGTGATTATTTCAAGGCCAGTTTTAATTACTGAATAGTAATGAAACAATGAGGTGTGCCAAATCGCCTCGCAGACTCTACCTCTCCATATTTATTGCAACATGCCGATAATCCGGTTGATTGGTATCCCTGGTCAGAAGAAGCCTTTGAACTAGCCCGCACTCGCGATGTCCCAATCTTTTTAAGTGTTGGATATAGCGCCTGCCACTGGTGTCACGTTATGGCACATGAAAGTTTTGAGAATCCGTCAGTAGCGGCACTTATGAATGAGTACTTCGTAAACATAAAAGTTGATCGTGAAGAGTTGCCAGCAGTTGATTCGCTATACATGGAAGCCACACAAGCCATGACTGGCCAAGGAGGTTGGCCAAATTCAGTTTGGTTAGACCATGATCGACGTCCTTGGTATGCCGGAACATATTTTCCACCACGTCCATCGCACGGTATGCCATCCTTTACCCAAGTCTTGCTTGCCCTAAACGACACCTGGACGAGGGATCGAGAACGAGTAAGTAATTCCTCCGCGCGAATCATGGAACATATCGGTTCCCGGAACGAACTTATTGTTAAATCCAAATCTGACTTCACTAAAGATGAAATCAAATTTGCGGTTACTTCGGGTCTGGAATCACTTTCAACTTCATTTGATCCAATCAATGGTGGATTCGGTGACGCACCAAAATTCCCACCATCACTTACGCTTGAGTTTTTGCTTCGAAATGAAGCTCTACAAAAGCTAGTTGGCAGCGAGCCAGATTTTCGCAGCATGCAGATGATCGAACACACTTGCAATTCCATGGCACGAGGTGGCATGTATGACCAAATCGGCGGCGGTTTTGCGCGCTATAGCGTGGATGCAACTTGGACCGTTCCACACTTTGAAAAAATGCTTTATGACAATGCCCAACTTCTTTCCGTCTATGCGCATTTGTACCGCCTGACTGGAGACGAGCAAGCGTTACGAATTACAACTGAGACAGCCGAATTCTTGATTCGCGAAATGCTGACCGTGGAAGGTGGCTTTGCTGCCGCACTTGATGCTGACAGCATCGACTTGGATACCGGACATTCAGAAGAAGGTGCGTTCTATGCCTGGACCCCACAACAAATTAGGGACGCACTGAATACCGACCAAAATGATTCAACAGATGCGGAATGGGTTATCCAACTTTGCAACGTCACAGAGGTTGGAACTTTTGAACAAGGTAAATCGGTTCTCACACTTCATCAAGATCCAGATGACTGGGATAGATGGCATCGCTTGCGCACAAAGTTAATGGCAGCGCGAGCAGTCAGACCCCGACCAGGTAGAGACGACAAAATTGTGGCAAGTTGGAATGGCTTAACTATTCGAGCTTTGGTTGATGCCGGCAGCGTTTGCAACCGACCAGACTGGATCGAGTGTGCCACGCGCGCTGCTGATTTATTGGTCAGTACTCACTTGGGAGCTGATCCAACTCACCCAAGCAGATTGGTAAGAGTTTCGCGTGATGGTAAAGCCGGACTTCATGCCCTTGGTGTTCTAGAGGATCAAGCCTTAGTGGCAAGTGCATTCTTAGCCTTAACGCAGGTTAGCGGTGACGATGCTTGGCGCGAGTTAGCTGGGACACTACTCCATGACATCCAAGATCACTTCCAACAAGATACCGGATTAACAGATACTGCAAACGATGTTGAACCAGTCGCCAAAGATGTTGCAACTCGGCAAGTTGACCCAACTGACAACGTAACGCCATCGGGATGGGCAGCGACGATCGATGCAGCCTTGACTTATTCGGCGCTATCTGGGGACGTTGAGATGCGAACTTGGGCAGAAAAGTTCATTCCAGCTTTAGTCCCACTGGTTGCATCACATACTCGGTTTGCAGGCTGGGGCAGTGCCATGTTTGTGACTTGGCTTGATGGACCGCGTGAAGTCGCACTAGTTGGCTCGAGTGATTCGAAATTCCGAGACGCGTTAGTAAATGGAACAGCACCTGGCATGGTTTATTCGTGGGGAAGTGATCAACCATTACTCAAGAATCGAAAAGTTCTTGATGAAAAATCAACTGCCTACGTGTGCCGTGGTTTTGTCTGTGATGCACCAACTACAGATTTACAAACTTTAAAAAACTCAATTGGAGTTTTTACCTAAATACCAAATCGTCGATTTCGTGCTGCATAGGAGCGAACTGCCCGCAAAAAATCAATTTTGCGAAAGTTAGGCCAGTATGCTTCACAAAAGTAGAACTCAGAGTGAGCGCTTTGCCACAACAAGAAACCACTCAATCTTTGCTCACCGGAAGTTCTAATCACTAGATCTGGATCTGGCTGACCTTTGGTGTAAAGATGCGCAGCAATATGTTCAATGTCGATCTTGGTTGCGACTTCATCAAGTGACTGGCCTGCTTTGGACTCTTCGAGTAGTAACGATCGAACCGCATCAACAACTTCTTGTCGGCCACCATATCCAATGGCAACATTAACGAGAAGCCCTGGCACATTTTCAGTCGCAAGTTTTGTTCGATTCAGTAAATCCGTGGTTTTTTCCGGCAATAGGTCGAGTGCACCAACTGGATGAATTTGCCACCTACCCGTATCACCCAACGCGGTCACGGTATCTTCGATGATTTCTAGTAGGGCATCTAACTCTGTTGGCTCACGAAGGAGGTTATCCGTCGAAAGCAGCCAAAGAGTGACTACTTCGACACCTAGCTCTTCGCACCAACCGAGAAACTCAGTTATCTTCTCGCCACCCGCGCGATGTCCATGAGCACTTGGTGAACCCATTTCTGCTGCCCAGCGTCGGTTGCCATCCAAAATGACACCTACGTGAGCAGGGAGCTGATCATGAGGAAGTGAGGAAGTTAGCCGATGACCATATAAGTCATAGGCAATGTCGCCAACAAGAGTGCGAATTCTTCCCATGCGCCCAAGATTAGTAGATCGCTAAAGTCACCCATACATCCCAGTAATTCTTAGGAAATTAACCCATTAGCAACTCTTCGATACGGCGTGTCTGACCGAGCAACTTCAACTGCAGGAATACCGTCTTTCGTATCGGGCAATTCCGAGCCTTCCCAAGGATAAATCTGAAAATCTGGGGTGAGCTCGTGACCGAATCGAACACTCAAAAGCGCACGTATGTTTTAGATACCAGCGTCTTGCTTTCTGACCCGAGCGCCCTGTTTCGATTTGATGAACACGAAGTAGTTATTCCAGTAGTTGTGATTACGGAACTGGAATCAAAGCGCACCCATCCCGAATTGGGATACTTCGCCCGTTCGGCACTGCGAAGTCTGGATGACTTGCGAATCAAATATGGACGTCTAGATGCTCCGCTGCCTCTTGGGGACAAAGGTGGCGTACTTAGAGTTGAACTGAATCACACCAACTCGGAAATTTTGCCAGCTGGGTTTCGGTTAGGGGATAACGACACCCGAATCCTTTCGGTTGCTAAGAATCTTTCAAGTGACGGCTGCGACGTAGTTTTGGTAAGCAAAGACTTGCCACTTCGGGTTAAAGCATCTGCGGTGGGATTAGAAGCACAGGAGTATCGCGCCGAGACTGTGCCTTCAAGTGGCTGGACTGGCATGGCCGAGGCAACAGTTAGCGCCGCAGAAATTGATGAGCTTTACAGTGGCGAAATCATTGATCATGAAAGTGCGCGAGAGCATCCTTGCCACACTGGAATTGTTCTTTCCAGTGATCGGGGTAGTGCATTAGCTCGAGTGACACCGGATAAAAGATTGCAATTAATACGTGGAGATCGTGAAGCTTTTGGTCTGCATGGGCGAAGTGCAGAGCAACGAATTGCATTGGACTTGTTACTTGATCCAGATATCGGAATTGTTTCACTCGGTGGCAGAGCTGGAACCGGCAAGAGTGCTCTGGCACTTTGTGCTGGCCTAGAAGCAGTAATGGAGCGCCAGCAACATCGCAAAGTTGTGATATTCCGTCCGTTATATGCCGTTGGTGGACAGGAATTGGGCTACTTACCTGGTAGCGAGAACGAAAAAATGTCTCCTTGGGCTCAGGCAGTCTTTGATACTTTGTCCGCAGTTACATCTGGTGACGTGATCGAAGAGATTCTGGATCGGGGAATGTTAGAAGTTCTGCCACTTACCCACATCCGTGGACGTTCACTTCACGACACGTTTGTGATCGTTGATGAGGCGCAGTCCCTTGAACGAAATGTGTTACTGACGGTTCTATCGCGCATTGGAAAAGATAGTCGAGTTGTGTTAACTCACGATGTTGCACAACGAGATAACTTACGTGTTGGTAGACACGATGGTGTAGTAGCAGTTGTTGAAAAGTTAAAAGGCCACCCATTGTTTGCGCATGTAACACTTAATAGATCAGAGAGATCACCAATTGCTGCGCTCGTTACAGATATGCTCGAAGACCTGCCTGCTTAATTCAAAACATCGTTTGTTAACCTAAATAGTGTTATGAAAAAACGAATTTGGATTCCTGCTGTGCTTGCATTTAGTGTCCTCTTGCCCATACAGGTGTCAACGGTTACCGCTAACGCGACAACAATTAAAAGCGCAGACGATCCAACTCGCAATCTTTCCAAGGAAGAGCGCAAGAAGATTTCGTTTGAAGTGTGGGTTAATTCACCGACTGCCAAATACTTGAAGAAAGTTGAATCTAATAACAACTGCAAATCAACCGGCGCCAAAGGTAAGTATCAAGGTACTTGGCAAGTAAATGCTGGATTCTGGAAAACCTACGGTGGCAAGAAGTATGCCTCAAAAGCAAGTAAAGCTACCTGTATGGAGCAGGATTTAGTTGCCTACCAAGGTTGGTTGGCTCGAGGCTGGAGCCCTTGGCCACCAGCCAAAAACTTCAAACCCTAAAACTTACTTAGGTGGACCGATTGGAATATTCAGAGCGATCGGACGCAAAGTTTCGGCAAAGAAGTCATTTCCCTTATCGTCGACAACGACGAAGGCAGGGAAGTCCTCAACTTCAATTTTCCAAACTGCTTCCATGCCCATTTCCGGGAAATCCAAGACTTCGACTTTCTTGATGTTGTCTTTTGCGAGTCGAGCAGCTGGTCCACCAATTGATCCAAGGTAGAACCCACCATTTACTTGGCACGCTTTAGTAACAGCATCGCTTCGATTCCCTTTCGCCAGCATGACAAAAGAGCCTCCAGCTTTTTGGAAGCGATCAACATAAGCGTCCATGCGACCTGCCGTAGTTGGCCCAAATGAACCAGAGGCATAACCCTCTGGAGTCTTGGCAGGACCGGCATAGTAAACCGCATGATCTTTAAAGTACTGCGGCATATCTTCGCCGCGATCAAGCATTTCGAGAATCTTGGCGTGGGCTAAGTCGCGAGCGACGATGAGTGGACCTGTTAGGGAAACTCTAGTTTTTACCGAAAGCTTGGAAAGCGTTTCTCGAATTTCCGACATTGGCTGAGTTAAATCAATGTTGATTACATCGTCATCTAAATGCTCATCTGTAATCTCTGGCAGAAAACGTGCTGGATCCGTTTCTAGCTTTTCAATGTAAGCGCCTGTGGCATCGATCTTTACAAGTGCCTGACGATCGGCCGAACAAGATACTGCGATAGCGATTGGACAGGAAGCACCATGTCGAGGCAAACGAATCACTCGAACGTCATGACAGAAGTATTTACCGCCGAATTGTGCACCGATTCCAAAGTTTTGGGTGAGCTTGAGAATCTCGGCTTCCATCTCAAGATCGCGATAGCCATTTCCGTCTGGGCCGCCTTCAGTTGGCAGCGAATCTAAATACTTAGTACTGGCCAACTTAGAAACTTTCAGTGCGTATTCTGCGCTAGTACCGCCAACAACAATTGCCAAGTGATACGGCGGGCAAGCCGAAGTTCCGATTAGTCGTAACTTCTCATCCATAAACCGCAAGAAGCTTTCTTGATTCAAAACTGCTTTAGTTTCTTGGTACAAGTAACTCTTGTTTGCGCTACCGCCACCCTTGGCAATGAACAACATTTCGTATGAGTTTTCGTGCCCAGGCTTGGTGTCGGAATAGATTTCAATCTGAGCGGGCAAGTTATCGCCGGTGTTTTTCTCATCCCACATGTTCAAAGGTGATAGCTGGGAGTAGCGAAGGTTTAACTTTTGGTAGGCATCGTAAATGCCACGACTAATTGCAACTTCATCTGGACCCTGCGTCAGAATTTGTGATCCTCGTTTGGCAGAAACAATTGCGGTGCCAGTGTCTTGGCACATTGGCAAGATGCCACCAGCTGCAATGTTGGCATTCTTCATTAAGTCGATTGCGACAAATCTGTCGTTTGGTGAAGCAGTTGGATCGTCAATGATTTTCTTGAGCTGTTCCAAGTGGCTGGTTCGCAAGTAGTGCGAAATGTCATGAATTGCTTCGTAGGCAACCTTTTCCAGAACACTGTCATCAATGTTAAGAAATGTCCGCTCGCCAACTGTTGTAGTAGTAATTCCTTCAGTGGTAACTAGGCGATACTCAGGTTCATTGTGCGCAAGTGGCAGGATTTCGGTGTAGTTAAACGAGCTCATATGGTTAGCCTAATCCGTTTTGTGAAGTGGGACTGAAGGGACCGCACAAGAGCGAACTTTAGCTAAAGCAGGCAAAATAGAGGTATGGCTAACAAAAAACCAAGAGGGCGGGAAACTGCTTGGGACATGGTGCTATCGATGGGTGCAGTAATTGCAACTGTTGGCGTGATCATGTTGATTGCTTGGCGGCCACAGGAAGAAGTTAAGCAACAGGTGGATTACGAAACTGCGGTTGCCAGCGCAGTCATCGCCCAAACTTGGCCGATTTCGATTCCGAAAACTTTGCCGGCTGGTTATCAAGCGACCAGTGCTCGACTCGAGCCTGAGTCCTATGGTGAGGCTGGTGATATCCGATGGATTTTGGGATTCCAAACATCGGCTGGCGATTATGTTTCACTGTGGCAAAGTGATGGACCTAAGGGAAAAGTAGTTGCGCCGGCAACTAATAGTGCCCCGTGCGAATCTACAGCCACCATAAATGGCGCAAGCTGGCAGAAGTGTGAAATAGACAAGCCCCTTACTCGAGCTTTTGTAAAGACTGAAGGCGATGTGACATCCATAGTTTCAGGTACTGCACAATGGGATGAACTTTTGCGATTCGCCGAATCTTTAGTGCCAGCGAAACCGTAGAATCTTTCTATGGCAAAGGATCAATCTGCAGAACTGTCTTACGAGGCAGCAAAATCTCAGTTAGACGAAATTGTCACACGCCTTGAAGACAAAGATCTCCCACTTGATGACATGGTCAATTTGTGGGAACAAGGCGAAAAACTCGCAGCAATCTGCGAAGAACGACTTGCTGGAGCTAAAGCCAGATTAGAGGCTTTGCGCCCAAGCAAATCTGACGAGGATTAAACCTCTTCAACTCGGGTGACTATGTCACCGTCAGCAAACTTAATTCGAAGTTCATCGCCTGCGCTAACTGCCCCGGCATTCTTCACAATCGCATTTTGTGAATCTCTGACAATTGAAAATCCACGTTCCAATGTTCCTTGTGGTGACAATGCGCGCAAAGTGCCTTTAGCTCCATTTAGGTGGGCACTTTCAAGTGCAATAAAGCTTTTCACTTTCACATGGATTGCGGTTCGCAAAACATAGTTGTCGCTTAAACGCTGGGTAATCAAAGTGGCTGGTGATGCCAGCGCGGGACGACTTCTAGTGAGTGCAAGCTGTTGCTCAAGCCGCGTTATTCCAGTTGAAACTAAACTTTGAATTCTGGCTCGAGCGTTTCTTAGATCAGAGATTTCTTGCAGCACATCAGGAACTATTCTGCGCGCAGCATCTGTTGGTGTTGACGCTCGATAATCTGCAACGTAATCAATCAATGGCCGATCTTCTTCGTGACCAATCGCAGCTACAACTGGAGTTTCAACTCCAGCAACCACGCGAATTAATGACTCATCGCTAAATGGCAATAAATCTTCAAAAGCGCCACCACCACGCGCAATCACAATTACATCAATGTCAGAGATTGCATCAAGTTCGGTTAGCGCCGCACTTACTTGCTTTACGCAGTTAACTCCTTGGACTGCAACTTCACGTACTTCAAACTGAACATCAGGCCAGCGACGTTTGGCATTCTCAATCACATCGTGCATGGCATCGCTGGCTTGTCCACAAATTAAACCAATTCGCCGTGGCAAAAATGGCAATGGCTTTTTGCGATCTTCGTTAAAGAGTCCTTCAGCAGCTAAAAGGTTTCTTAACGCTTCAAGCCGGGCCATAAGTTCCCCGATACCAACGGCGCGCATTTGCAAAACTTTGAATTGCAATGAGCCGCGTTTAGCCCACCAGTCCGCTTTGACTTGAACTAGGACTCGACTTCCCTGTTCAACAGTTGTGGCAAGTGAATCCATAACGCCAGAGGCTACGTAAAGTGACAATGAAACATCGCGATCGGTATCGCGAAGCGATAGGTAAGTTAAGCCTTTTCGTGGGTTAACTTCGGCCAGTTGGCCTTCAATCCAGATAGTTCCAAGTCGACCAATATATTCACCAATCATGGTGCTAACTGAATGGACAGCCAGCGGGGTCTCTGCATCAAGTCCGGGCTTAGTTGATTCCGTCTGGTCCATGGCTCTATTGTGCCTAATGCCAGAAAGCGAGAGGGGAGGCGCGGGCTTACGATAGGAGAGTGAGCGAAACCAAGAAAAAAGTCCTGCTGGCAAAACCTCGTGGATATTGTGCTGGCGTAGATAGGGCAGTAGTCACTGTTGAAAAAGCCTTGACCGTTCATGGCGCACCCATTTACGTGCGCAAGGAAATTGTTCACAACAAATATGTAGTCACCGAACTTGAAGCCAAAGGTGCCATTTTCGTAAATGAAACGGACGAAGTTCCCGAAGGTGCCACAGTCGTCTTTAGCGCTCACGGAGTTTCGCCTGCGGTGCACGAAGAAGCTGCCCAGCGAAACTTAAAAACAATTGATGCGACTTGCCCGTTGGTAACAAAAGTTCACTCTGAGGCACGACGCTTTGCTTCCGATGATTACCAAATTCTTTTCATTGGTCACGAAGGCCACGAAGAAGTCGAAGGAACTATGGGCGAGGCTCCAGAGAATATGACTTTGGTGGATGGCCCAGCACATGTCCAGGAAATCGAAATCGATCCAACTCGACCAGTAGCTTGGCTTTCCCAAACCACACTTTCAGTTGATGAAACTTTAGAGACTGTTGATTTATTGCGGGCAAAGTTTCCGAATTTACTTGATCCACCAAGTGATGACATTTGCTATGCCACACAAAATCGCCAAAAGGCCGTCAAGGAAATTTCTATGGCTTGCGATGTCATGCTTGTAGTCGGATCGGCAAACTCATCAAACACTGTGCGCCTAGTTGACGTGGCATTAGAAGCTGGTGCTCGCGCTGCCTACCGAGTTGATTTTGCCGGTGAGATCGATGAATCGTGGATGGAAGGTGTCAACACAGTTGGACTTACCAGCGGTGCATCCGTTCCTGAGATTTTGGTAAACAGCGTTCTAGCTTGGTTAGCTGAGCGTGGTTATACCGATGTAGAAGAAGTTGAAACTATCGAAGAGCACTTAATCTTTGCGCTACCGCCAGAACTACGCCGCGACATTAAGGCTGCCGGCCGCGCCTAAAGATTGCAACGCTTGCACTTAGCGCAGTTGCGCCAAGAATCCACCAAGCGTGCATCGCAAGTCCATATGCAAGGTGCAGCACTTGTTCGCGCAGGAATGAACCGCCACGCATTGGAGCAAGCTGACCCGTTGTTAGCAGCGCAATTACCCAGGCAATTGGGGTAACCCAGATTGCTGCTTGATAATCCGCAGTTCGTACATTTATAGCGCCAACTAGGCCAACAATTACCAGGCCGATATTCGAAACAATTCCGATGTCGCCAGTAAAGATTATGTCTAGCGCCATTACAACCATCATGGCCGCGCTCGTCAAAATAATGACGCCTGGATAAGTCCAACCAATTTGGGCCGGAGCGCTATCTAGTGGCTCGATTGTTGTGTTTGCCATGGAATAAACGTATCGGGTGAAGGCCAAGTCCGGGGGAAGGTTGAAATACGGCTACGCTTATGTGCCGTGGCCCTAACTATCGGAATCGTCGGATTACCCAATGTCGGAAAGTCGACGCTTTTTAATGCACTAACCAAAAACAACGTGCTGGCAGCTAATTATCCGTTCGCTACTATCGAGCCAAACACAGGTGTAGTTGAAGTTCCTGACGCTCGCTTGCCAGTTTTGGCAAAGATCTTCAGCTCCGAACGCATCTTGCCAGCAACGGTAACTTTCGTAGATATAGCTGGAATTGTTCGTGGTGCAAGTGAAGGTGAAGGACTAGGAAATAAGTTCTTGGCAAACATCCGCGAATCAGAAGCAATTTGCCAAGTGATTAGAGCCTTTAAAGACCCAGACGTAGTTCATGTCGATGGTGCGATTTCTCCTAAAGATGACATTGAAACTATTAATACCGAACTGATTTTGGCCGATATGCAGACGCTTGAAAAAGCGATGCCACGCCTATTGAAAGAGTCTCGCTTAGATAAGTCAAAAGCCGAGTCGCTAGCTACCGCAGAAAAAGCAGTTGAAATTCTTAATTCAGGTAAGACCATTTTCGAATCTGGATTGGATTACCAACCAATTCGCGAACTGTTTCTGCTAACAGCAAAACCATTCTTATACGTATTCAATCTTGATGAAGAAGAACTAACTGACGAAGCATTAAAGCAAGAACTAAGTGCTCTAGTTGCTCCAGTTGAAGCAGTCTTTATGAATGCAAAACTTGAGGCTGAACTTGGTGAGCTTCCGGAAGACGAAGCGCTTGAGCTTTTGCAATCTGTCGGCCAACAGGAAAGTGGTATTGCAATCCTGTCTCGAGTCGGATTCAAGACTCTTGGGTTACAGACTTATTTAACTGCCGGACCTAAAGAATCTCGAGCTTGGACAATTCCCGTTGGCGCAACAGCGCCCGAAGCTGCGGGAGTAATTCATACTGATTTCCAAAAGGGATTTATCAAAGCTGAGATTGTTGCTTTCGAAGATTTAAT